>PJUA01000097.1_pt1 | contig 94897 bp, 95 predicted proteins | sample 1512151 | NCBI WGS metagenome assembly PJUA01 (sample SAMN08177678, study PRJNA422409) | Soil metagenome, whole genome shotgun sequencing project. | isolation source: Soil enriched on filter paper: beechwood xylan treatment | place: USA: Madison | collected 2015-01-15 | reverse complement strand
TCGCGCGTGGCGTGCGCGAGCCAGCGGGAGCGCCCGCTCGTCAGGATGAGCTGCTCCTCCTCGAGCTTGAACAGCAGGAGCTCGAGCAGGTTGCGCTGCTGCCACAGCGCGTCGGAGAGCCCGTTGAGGGGCATCGTCAGTCCTCCACTCTCCCGGGCGAGGCCATTCCCGCCGGGCGTCTGGTCCTTCCATCGGCGAGCGTCGGGTGATTGTGACGATTTCGCGGCAGATTCGACGAGCGGTGGTGGGAGCGCTGTCACAGGGGCGGTCATCGAAGCGCTTCTGCGCGGGGCCCGTCCGGTGCGTCGCGATGCGTCCGGAAACTCCTCAGCGGGCACTCAGGTGTGACGCACGTCACATATCTGACCTGGGCAAACGTCCACGTGAATCGTTTCCCCAGCATGACGCGGTTTCTTGCCGCGGGCACCCGACCTGGGCAAGCGTCCAGTCATCGCCATAGGCCATCCCATGACTCAAGGCCGGGCCCCGGTGGTCCGAACGAGTGGAGGTGACCAGAACTGCTCAGGCGACCGACGAGCTCGTCGTGACCCACCTCCCCCTCGTCGGGTACGCCGTCAGCGAGATGCTCCACCGCGTCCCGCCGACCGTGTCGCGGGACGAGCTCGCCTCGGCCGGCAGCCTCGCCCTCGTCCTCGCCGCGCAGGCGTACGACCCGGAGACCGGCGTGCCGTTCGCCCGCTACGCCTCGCTGCGCATCCGCGGCGCCCTGGTCGACGAGCTCCGCTCCATGGACTGGGCCTCCCGCGGCGCCCGGCAGCGCGTCCGTGAGCTCGCCTCCACCACCGAGCGGCTCACCGCGACCCTGCGTCGCAAGCCCACCCGCGACGAGCTCGCCGGCGCCATGGGCGTCGAGGTGCGCGCCGTCGACGACGCCCTGCGCGACGCCGAGCGCCGCGTCCTGTCCATGGACGCCACCGAGGGCACCGCCGCCGTCCTCGTCGTCGACGGCGAGCCCACGCCCGAGGAGAGCCTGCTCGCCGACGAGCGCCACCGCTGGATGCGCGCCGCCGTGCAGACGCTGCCCGACCGCCTGCGCACGGTCGTCGAGGGCCTGTTCCTGCAGGACCGGTCCGTCGCCGACCTCGCCGCCGAGCTCGGCGTCACCCAGTCCCGGATCAGCCAGCTCCGGACCGAGGCACTCACGCTGCTCCGCGACGGCATGAACGCCGGCCTCGACCCCGACCTCGTGCCCGCGCCCGCGCGCGCCGACGGGGTCGCCGAGCGCCGCCGCCAGTCCTACTTCGCCGCGGTCGCCGCCCGCGCCGCGCTCGTCACGTCGATCCCCGCCGGGGACCGCATGACGTCCCTCCCGCACCAGCGCGGCGTCACCGTCGCCGCCGACGGGACCCCCAGCCTGGCCCGGCCGCGCGGCGCCTGACGCCCCGGCCGGCCGGAGTCGCCGGAGCCGCACGGAACCCGCCGGAAACTTCTTCGACGGAATCCTTCAAGCCCCGCGACGACAGCCGATGTGAAGGGTGCGCCCACGGATGGGCCACCTCGACCCGACTCAAGGAGGAAGAGAACGATGGGTCTCTCGATCAACCAGAACATCGCCGCGGTCAACTCGTACCGCAATCTCTCGAACACGCAGAACGACCTCGGCAAGTCGCTCGAGAAGCTGTCCTCGGGCTTCCGCATCAACCGTGCGGCCGACGACGCGGCCGGTCTGGCCATCTCCGAGGGTCTGCGCTCGCAGGTCGGTGGCCTCAAGGTCGCCGCTCGCAACGCCCAGGACGGCATCTCGGTCGTGCAGACCGCTGAAGGCGCCCTGACCGAGGTCCACTCGATCCTGCAGCGTCTGCGTGACCTGGGCGTGCAGGGCGCGAACGACTCGAACAACGGTGCGGCGCGCAACAACATCACGACCGAGGCGACGAACCTCGTCTCGGAGCTGGACCGCATCGCGAAGTCCACGAACTTCAACGGCACGACGCTGCTCGACAAGACCGGTGCCGCCGCTCAGCTGAAGTTCCAGGTCGGCGCCGACGGCGACCCGAACAGCGCCATCACGGTCGACCTGTCGACGGCGAACGTGGCCAACGTCGCGCAGGCCCTCCAGGTCGGCACCGGCGGTGCGGCGTTCGACGTCGTCACCCCGACGGCCGTCACCGGCAACCTGACGTTCACGGTCGGTACCGACAGCAACGCCGACGGTGACTTCGCCGACGGTGGCGCCGAGGCCGTGACCGGCACGGTCACCTTCGCCGCGGGTGCCGTGGGCACCTACGACACGGTCGACCAGCTGGCTGCCGCGCTCAACAACGACGCGCAGTTCTCGGCCAACCTCCGTGCCTCGGTGAACAAGGACAACCAGCTCGTCGTGAACTCGACGAGTGGCCAGCAGGTCGCCATCGCGGCGCCTGGCACGGGTGTCGCCGCCGGTGCGGTGACCACGGGCGGCATCGACTTCTCGAGCCACCAGAAGGCCCAGGACTCGATCGACAAGATCGACACGGAGATCGGCAAGATCTCGACCGCTCGCGCCAACCTCGGTGCCATGCAGAACCGGTTCGAGCACACGATCAAGAACGTCAACGTGGCGATCGAGAACCTGTCGGCGTCGGAGTCCCGCATCCGCGACACGGACATGGCGTCGGAGATGGTGTCCTTCACCCGCGCGCAGATCCTGTCGCAGGCCGGCACGGCGATGCTCGCGCAGGCCAACCAGATCCCCCAGGGCGTCCTGTCCCTCCTGCGGTGATCCACCCGGTGACCACCCCCCGACCGGGGACGGCCACCACGTAGAGCGCTCCGGTGGCGGGCGGCCCACCAGCCGCCCGCCACCGGCGCCTCACCCCCCGAACCACCTCCTCGCCGGCCCCCCGGGCCGCGCGGAGCGACCCGGGTCCGCACGGACCCACGACGAGCGGAGCGAGCGCGCATGGCGACGATGGGCATCGACGGCCTGGTCTCCGGTCTCCAGACGACCGACCTGATCAACCAGCTCATGCAGGTCGAGTCCGCCCCCCAGGCGCTGCTGAAGTCGAAGCAGACCGCGACGACCACCTTCGTCACGGCGCTCCAGGCGCTCAACACCAAGGTCGCCTCGCTCGCAGAGGCCGCCACCAAGGCGGCGACCGCGTCGTCGTGGACCGCCACGAAGGCCACGTCGTCGTCGAGCTCCGTCACCGCGACGACGTCAGGCGCGAGCACACCGACCGAGCTGTCGTTCACCGTCGACCGGCTCGCAGCCAGCCAGGTCTCGCTCACCGACTTCGCGTCGCTGCCGGCGTCCGGCGCCCTCACGTTCCGCACCGACGACGGCACGCTGACCGAGGTCGCGATCGGCGCCGACGCCGCCGCGACCGCTCGCGCGATCTCGTCGTCCGCAGCGGGCGTCAACGCCGTCGTCGTCACCACCAACGGGACGACGCGGCTCCAGCTCACCGGCAAGGAGAGCGGCGAGGACCACGCGTTCACGCTCCACGCCGGCACCAAGGCCGACTACCAGGGCGGGACGGCCACCGCGATCGGTCTCACGTCCACCCGGACGGCGAGCGACGCCCAGATCACGCTGTGGAAGGGCTCGGCCGCGCAGCAGTCGGTCACGGCGTCCGGCAACACGTTCTCCGACGTCCTCGCGGGCACGTCCATCACCGTGTCGAAGGTCGAGGCCGACCCCGTCACCCTCACCGTCAGCACCGACACGAAGGCGCTCGCCGCGCTCGCCTCGGGCGTCGTCGGGGCGCTCGGCGTCGTCCTGTCGGAGATCACCTCGCGTACGGCGACCACGACCAAGACGAACGACGACGGCACCACGAGCGTCACCGGCGGTCTGTTCTCGGGCGACAGTGCCGTCCGTGGCCTGCGCCAGCAGCTCTCCTCGGCAGCGTCGTACGGGGTCGACGGCGTCTCGCCGTCGGCCGTCGGGATCGTCGTCGGCCGCGACGGGACGTTCACGTTCGACGAGGCCAAGTTCACCGAGGCGCTGGCTGCCGACCCGGGCAAGGTCCAGAAGGTCGTCTCCGGGCTCACGCAGCGCGTCGCGGACGTCGCGACCGAGGCCTCCGACAAGGTCGACGGCACGCTCACGCTCAAGATCACCGGCCAGCAGGACATGGTCAAGGACCTCGGCACCCGTATCGAGGCATGGGACCGCCGCCTGGCCATCCGCAGGGAGAGCCTGCAGCGCACCTACTCCGCGCTCGAGGTCACGCTCTCGAACCTGCAGTCGCAGTCGAGCTGGCTCGCCGGCCAGCTCTCGTCGCTGTCCGCGTCGTCGAGCTCCTGACGCCCACCGGAAGGTAGTCGAAGATGCCTGACATCCGATCGCGGTACGTCGCCGACGCTGTCGCCACCGTCGGCCCCGCGCGCCTGCTCACCATGCTCTACGACCGCATGCTGCTCGACGTCGACCGTGCGGTCGAGTCGTTCGAGGCCGGCGACGTCGTCACCGGCCGCAGCCACCTGCAGCACGCTCAGGAGATCGTCGCCGAGCTCATCGTGAGCCTCGACCCGGCCGCCTGGTCGGGTGGCGAGCAGCTGATGTCGATCTACCGGTACCTGCTCGGCGAGCTGATCCGCGCAGGCTCCCGCGGCGACGTCGAGCTCACCCGGGCCTGCCGGTCGCTCGTCGAGCCACTCGCCGAGGCCTGGCACGAGGCGGCGCGCTCCCTCGCGCACGTCCCCGCCGCCGCCCCGGCGGACCCGGCCACCCTCGAGACCGCCACGGCGGTCGGCCTCCTCGGCGTCGGCTGACATGGCCGGCGCGGCGACCGGCGCGCTCGCCGGCCCGACAGCAGGCAGCACGGTCGCTCCCGACGCCTTCCACGACGCCTGGGTGCGCGCGCTCGACGACCTCGAGGTCGACGTCGCCGCCGCCGAGGAGCTGCTCCGCACCGCCCACCTCGCGCCCGTCGCCGAGGTCGCACGTGCCGCCGTCTGGCAGCCGCCGTCCGCGCTCGGACCGCTGCCCGCGTCGCTGCAGGTCCGCGGCCAGGCGCTGCTCGACCGGCAGGTCGACGTCGCCCGCCGCACGGCCCAGGCGCTCGTGCGCAGCCGCCGGCACCTCGCGGCGACCGAGGCGTTGCGTCCCCCCTCGCCCGACCTGCCCGTCTATGTCGACCAGCAGGCCTGAGGTCGCACAACTTCTCGCGTGAAACCTCTCACGCGGCGGCCACCCCCTCCGATGGGAGGGGGGAGCACGGATCGCTCGCGCAGCAGGCCACGGATCGGCCGCCCCACCCTTCAGGGGAGAGGTGTACCCGGGCATGGGCATGTTCGACTCCGTGGGCTTCGTCGCGCTCAACAGCGCGCTCGACGGCCTCGCGCTGCGCCAGCGTGCGATCGCCGACAACGTCGCGAACCTCCAGACCCCCGGCTTCCACGCGCGCCGCGTCCAGTTCGAGGACGAGCTGGCCCGCGCCGTCGCGGGCGGCAGCGGCGCGGTCGAGGCCCGCACCTCCCGGTCGCTGGAGCCGACGCGCGAGGACGGCAACAACGTCAACCTCGACGCGGAGACGCTGCTCAACGTCGACACCAACCTGCGCTACCAGCTCGCGACCCAGGCGGTCTCGGGCACGTTCTCGTCCGTCCGCACCGCCATGAGGACCAGCTGATGACGATCTTCGGAGCGATCGGGATCGCCTCCACCGGGCTCACCGTCCACCGCAAGTGGCTCGACGCGGTCAGCGACAACCTCGCGAACGTCAGCACCGTGCGTGCGACCTCCGAGGAGGCGTTCCGCGCGAAGTACGTCGTCGCCGCCGAGAGCGCCGGGGAGAACCAGGGCGTGCAGGTCGCGGGCATCGTCGAGGGCAGCGCCGAGGGCCGGCTCGTGTACGAGCCCGAGAACCCGCTCGCCGACGACGAGGGCTACGTGCGGTACCCCGACATCGACATGTCCAGCCAGATGACCCAGCTGATCATGGCCCAGCGCGGCTACCAGGCGAACGCCGCGGTGGTCGACCGGGCCCGTGAGACGTACCAGGCCGCCCTCCAGATCGGACGCTCCTGATGACCTTCGCCGTGACCCCCGTGAGCGGGGTGCTGCCCTCCGGCGCCCTGGGCGCCGTGCGCCCGACCGAGGTCGCCGACCCCGCGTCCGGTGCGCAGTTCGCGTCCGTGCTCGGCAGCATCGACAGCCTGCAGCAGCTCCAGTCGACGTCCACCGACCTGGCGCTGCGCGCCGTCACCGGTGACCTCGACGACGTGCACGACTACACGATCGCGTCCGCCCAGGCGTCCACGGCCCTCGAGCTCACGGCCGCCGTGCGCAACAAGGCCGTCGAGGCGTTCACCGAGATCATGAGGATGCAGGCCTGATGCCCGCACAGGTCCAGGCCGCGGTCGACCGGCTCACCGGGACGGTCAAGCAGTTCTCGATCGCGCAGCGCACGCTCGGCCTCATCGGCATCGCGGTCCTCGTGCTCGGCGCGGTCGCGCTGTCGAGCTGGCTGTCGAAGCCCACGATGAGCCCCCTGTTCTCCGGCCTGTCCGGCGCCGACGCGAGCGCGGTCGTCGACGAGCTCACCGCCGCCGGCGTGCCGTACCAGCTCGTCGACGGCGGCGCGACGGTGCTCGTGCCCGAGTCCTCGCTGTACGACCAGCGGATCAAGCTCGCCGCGGCCGGCCTGCCGTCCAACGCGGACGGCGGCGGCTACTCGCTGCTCGACTCGATGCCGATGACGTCGAGCGAGTTCCAGCAGCAGACCACGTACCAGCGCGCGCTGGAGGGCGAGCTCGCCCGCACCATCGGCGCGCTCGACGGCGTCGAGTCCGCCTCGGTCAAGCTCGCCCTGCCCGAGGACAGCGTCTTCGTGTCCGAGAAGGCCGACCCGACGGCGTCCGTCTTCGTGCGGACCCGCCCCGGCACGAGCCTGTCGGCCGACCAGATCCAGGCCGTCGTGCACCTCGTGTCCGCCGGCATCGACGGCATGAAGCCGACCGACGTCGCCGTCGTCGACGCGACCGGCAAGGTCCTGTCCGCGGTCGGCACCGGCACGACCGGCGGCGCTGCCGGCCAGCAGGCCAGCGACTACGAGGCGCGCGTCGCCGCGTCCGTCCAGGCGCTCCTCGACCGCGTCGTCGGCCCCGGCAAGTCGGCCGTCACCGTCACCGCCGAGGTCGACCAGAGCCAGACCGACTCGACCGTCGAGGAGTTCACCGCGACGCCCGACACCCCGCCGCTCGCGTCGTCCACGACGACCGAGCAGTACACCGGCGGTGCCGCGTCCGGCGCCGCGGGCGTGCTCGGCCCGGACAACATCCAGGTGCCGAACGGCGACGGGACCGACGGGAGCGGCTCGTACGAGTCGAGCACCGAGGACGTCACCAACGCCGTCAACAAGCGGACCGAGACCACGACGCAGGGCCCCGGCGCCATCGAGCGGCAGTCCGTCGCCGTCGTCCTCGACGAGACGGCCGCCGCGCCGATCGACATGGTGGGGCTGCGCGAGACCATCGCCGCCGCTGCGGGCATCGACGTCGAGCGCGGCGACACCATCGCCGTGCAGGCCGTGCCGTTCGACACGACGCAGGCGCAGGCCGCCGACGAGGCGCTCGCCGCCGCCGACGAGGCGGCGAAGGCCGCCGAGCAGAGCTCGCTCATCCGGCAGGCCGCCATCGGCGGGCTCGTCCTGGTCCTGCTGCTCGCCCTCGCGATCGGCATGACCCGCCGCTCCCGCAAGGCGCGCCGCACCCAGATCGACCTCGGCCAGCTCCAGCCCGTCCTCACCGACGAGCAGCGCCTCGCGCTCGAGGGCATCCCCGAGGACGCCCTGCCCGAGCTGCCCCCGGGCCCGCTGCCCGGCGAGCCCGACCCCGTGGCCCGCAAGCGCGCCGAGATCACCGCCCTCGCCGACGACCAGCCCGCCGAGGTCGCGGACCTCCTGCGCGGCTGGCTCGGGACGAGCGCCACGCCCGCCGGGCGGCGCTGATGGCCGCGCTCACCGGCGCCCAGAAGGCCGCCATGCTCCTGCTCCAGCTCGGTCGCGACCGCGCCGCGCGCGTCATGGCGCAGCTCGACGTCGCCGAGATCGAGGAGCTCACCGCGGAGATCCTGCGGCTCGAGCGCGTCGACCAGCGCCTCGCCGACGAGGTGCTCGAGGAGTTCCACGCCGTGTCCGTCGTCGGTCCCGGCGTCGGCGGGGGCATGGGCCTCGCGCAGCACCTGCTCGTCGCGTCGCTCGGCGCCGACCGGGCCGGAGAGGTCATGGAGCGCCTCCAGACGACCCTGCAGGGCCAGCCGTTCGAGTTCCTGCAGCACGCCGACGCCCGCCAGGTCGTCTCGCTGCTGTCCGGCGAGCACCCGCAGGCCATCGCGCTCGTCCTCGCGCACCTGCGCCCCGACCACGCCGGCGCGATCCTCGCCGGGCTCGACGCCGAGCTGCAGGCCGAGGTCGCCCACCGCATCGCGCTCATGGAGCGCGCCTCGCCGGACGTCGTGCAGGTCATCGCCGAGACCCTCCAGCGCAAGGCGTCGACCGTCCTCGCCGCCAGCGACCTCGCCGCCGTCGGCGGCGTGCAGCCGCTCGTCGAGATCATCAACCGCGCCGACCCGTCCACGGAGAAGGTCATCCTCGAGGGGCTCGCGAGCCGCGACGAGGAGCTCGCCGAGGAGGTCCGCAGCCGCATGTTCGTCTTCGCGGACATCACGCTGCTCGAGGACCGCGCCATGCAGCTCGTCCTGCGGCAGGTCGAGACCGCGCAGCTGTCCGTCGCGCTCAAGGGCGTCGGCGACGGCGTCCGCGACACCGTCATGCGGAACCTGTCCGAGCGCGCCCGGGAGAACCTCGTCGAGGAGATCGAGCTGCTCGGCCCCGTCCGGCTGTCGCTCGTCGAGGACGCCCGCGCCGCGATCGTGCAGGTCATCCGCCGCCTCGAGGAGAGCGGGCAGATCGTGATCCGCCGCGACGGGGAGGACGAGCTCGTTGCCTGACCTCGGCTTCGTCCCCGCGCAGCGCCCCGCGTCGGCGGCCGACGCGCTCGTCCTCGCGACGAGCGTGGTCGGCGGTGCCGTCACGCGTCCCGGCGCGTCCGCCGCCGCCGGGTCCGTCCCGGCACCCGCGACCGCGTCGACCGGCACGTCGGCCGGTGCTCCCGCCGGTGCACCCGCCGCCGAGCCCGTCGTGACCGCCACGTCCGCACCCGCTGCTCCCGCCGCCGCCCTAGCCGCATCCGCCCCCACGGTGTCCGGCGAGGTCCTGGCGTTCCGCCCGTCCCCGCTCGCCGCGCCCGCGGTCCTCGACCGTGGCGCGTCCGACGCCGCCCGGGCCGAGGGCTTCGCGACCGGCTACGCCGCGGGTGCCCGCGAGGCCGCCCGCGTCGCGCAGGAGGAGGCCACCCGCGTGCGCCTCGCGCAGGAGGAGCGTCGCGTCGCCGCGCAGGTCGCGCTCGACCGCGCGCTCGACGTCCTGCGGGCCGCCGGTGCGGCCGCCGCGGCCCGGACCGTGCCCGTCGCGACCGAGGTCGAGCACCGGCTGCACGCCGCGGCCCTCGACCTGGCGACCGCGGTCCTCGGCGTCGAGCTGTCCGACCACGAGCGGGGTGCGCGTGCGGCGCTGGCCCGCGTGCTGGCCCACGTCGACGGCACCGAGCCCGTCACGGTCCGGCTGCACCCCGCCGACCTCGCCGCGCTGACGGCCGCCGCCGGCGCGACCGGTGCGACGCTGCCGGACGTCCCCGAGGGCGTCACGCTCGTCGCCGACGCGACCCTCGCACCCGGCGACGCCCGGGCCGACCTGCCGGACGGCTTCCTCGACGCCCGCGTCGACGCGGCGCTCGCCCGCGCTCGCGCCGCCCTGGACGGTGCCGCGTGACCCTCGCCCTCGACCACGCCCCGACCACGGCCACGCCCGCCGCCTGGCAGCGCGCGCTCGCCGCGACCGCCCCCGAGCGCGTCGGCACGGTCCGTGCGGTCGTCGGCCTCACGATCGAGGTCGTCGGCACGGGCGCCGCGCTCGGCGAGCTCGTGCGCATCGGCGACGACGTGCTCGCCGAGGTCGTCGCCACCGCCGGCGCGACCGCGCGCTGCATGCCGCTCGGCCCGACGTCGGGGCTGCGCGCCGGGATGCCGGCCCGCCCGCTGCGCGAGTCGCTGCGCGTCCCCGTGGGCCCCGGCCTGCTCGGCCGGGTGCTCGACGGCCTGGGCCGCCCCATCGACGGCCGCGGCCCGCTGCGCGCCCAGGCGTGGGTGCCGCTCGACGGGCGCGCCCCGCACCCGCTCGAGCGCAGCCGGGTCGAGGACTCCCTCAACCTGGGCGTGCGCGTCCTCGACACGCTCGTCACCGTGGGCCGCGGTCAGCGGCTCGGGCTGTTCGCCGGGTCCGGCGTCGGCAAGTCGAGCCTGCTGTCGATGGTCGCGCGCGGCACGGACGCCGAGGTGTCCGTCATCGCGCTCGTCGGCGAGCGCGGCCGTGAGGTCCGCGAGTTCCTCGAGGACGACCTCGGGCCCGAGGGGCTCGCGCGCTCGGTCGTCGTCGTCGCGACGTCGGACGAGCCGCCGCTCGTGCGCCTGCGCTCCGCGTTCCTCGCGACCCGCATCGCCGAGCACCTGCGCGACGAGGGCCGCCACGCGGTGCTCATGATGGACTCGCTCACGCGCGTCGCCATGGCGCAGCGCGAGATCGGCCTGTCGGTCGGCGAGCCGCCCGCGACGCGCGGCTACCCGCCGTCGACGTTCGCGCTGCTCGCCCAGCTCCTCGAGCGTGCCGGCACCGGCGCGACCGGCTCCGTGACCGGCCTCTACACCGTCCTCGTCGACGGCGACGACCACAACGAGCCGATCGCCGACGCCGCGCGGTCCATCCTCGACGGGCACGTCGTCCTCGACCGCCGCCTCGCCGTCGCCGGGCACTTCCCGTCCGTCGACGCGCTGGGCTCGATCAGCCGCGTCGCGTCCCGCGTCACCACCGCGGAGCAGCGCGACGCCGCCCGCCGCCTGCGGGCCGTCATGGCCGCCCGCCGGCAGGCGCAGGACCTGCTCGACGTCGGCGCGTACGTCGCCGGGTCGAACCCGCTCGTCGACGCCGCCGTCACGCACGGCCGCGCCATCGACGCGTTCCTGCGGCAGGACATCGAGGACGTCGTCCCCGCCGCGCAGGCGTGGGCGCACCTGTCGGCACTGGTTCAGCAGCTGGGAGACGTGCCGTGACCCGACAGTTCCCCCTCGCCGGGCTGCTGCGCGTGCGCGCGCTCGCCGAGGACCGTGCCGCCGCCGAGCTGGCCGCGTCCCGCCGCGCCGAGCGTGCCGCCGCCGAGCGCGCGCGCCAGACCAAGGAGCGCCTGGACGGCACGACCGTGCCCGACATCGCCGACGACCTCGCGTTCCGTGCGTCGGTCGCGAGCCGCGCGACGCTCGCCGCGCTGCTCGTCGAGCACCGTGAGCAGGTCGTGACCGCGCAGGTGCAGACCGCCGAGAGCACCGACGTGTGGACGGCGGCGCGGCGCGACGCCCGGGCCGTCGAGCGGCTCGAGGAGCGGCACGACTCCGCGGTGCGCGCCGAGGAGCTGCACGCCGAGCAGGTCGTGCTCGACGAGGTCGCCGGCCGGCGACCGGCAAGGGAGGACGCATGACGCTCGACGGGATCGCGGCCGTGCAGTCGCGCATGGCCGAGCTGCGGGCGCTCGTCGCGCCCCCGACCGTGACGGCGACCCCGACGTCCGCGTCGACCGCGACGACCGCCACGACGGACGACTTCCAGACACTGCTCGCGTCCCTCACCGGGTCCGGCGCCTCGACGGCGTCGACCGCGACGGGCGGCGCGACCGCCCAGTCGTTCATCGCGGCCGCGCAGAAGTACGTCGGCGTCCCCTACGTGTGGGGCGGCGAGTCGCTCTCCGAGGGCGGCCTCGACTGCTCGGGCCTGGTCATCCGGTCGCTCGCGGACGTCGGCGTCACCGACTTCCCGCGCGTCGCCCGTGACCAGCAGACGATGGGTGAGCCCGTCGCGTCCCTCGACAAGGCGCTGCCCGGCGACCTCGTCGTGTTCGGCGGCGGCTCGCACATCGGGATCTACCTGGGCGACGGCAAGATGATCGACGCCCCCAAGCCGGGCGCGTCCGTCGTCGTGCGGGACGTCTACACGACGCCCACCGCGATCCGGCGGATCCTGCCGCAGGCGGCCGACGTGTCCGCCGTGGCGAACCCGCTCGCGGGGATCGGGGGCCTCGCCGGTCTCACAGGGCTCACGGGTGCGTCCGGCTCGGCCGGTGCGACGGCCGCGAGCCAGCGGGCCGCCCTGGAGCTGCTCGCGTCGCTGTCGTCGGGTCAGACCGGTGCGCGCAGCGGCTCCGCGCTCGGTGCGTCCGGCCTCGCGGGCCTCGCGGCCTCGCTGGGGGTGGCGTCGTGAGCGCGCACCTGCTGCCGCCGACCGTCGCCCCCGCGGCGACGTCCCGCCCCGGCCGTGCCGGTGCCTCGGGCGTCCCGGGTGCGGGGGAGGCGTTCGCCCGCACCTTCGAGTCCGTCGCGGGCCGTCCCGCCGACGACGCGCGGCCGCGCACGCCCGACGCCGACCGGGGTCCGCGCTCGTCGCGCGACGACGCGGGCCGCCCCGACGCCACGCGTGCGTCGTCCGGCTCGCGTCCCGCCGGCCGGACGCCTGCCGACCGCTCGACGACCGCGGGCACGGGTGCCGGCGACGGGACGGTCGACGGCTCGACGACGGGTGCCCCGACGTCCGGCACGGCGACCGGAGGCACCGCGGACACGAGCGCGACCGACGGCTCGACGACGACGGCCACCGCCGCGACGGTCGTGCCGACCGCGACCGTGCTCGCCGCCGTGACCGCCCCGGCTCCCGCGGCGACGCCCGGTGCGGTCCCCGCCGACGCGGCCGCCGCCGGGGTCGGCGTGACAGCCTCCGCGACCGCCACGACCGCGACCGCGGTGGTGCCCGCGGGCGTGCAGGCCGCCACCGGCGAGCCGCTGCCCGCCGCAGCGGCCGTCGCGACCGCCTCCGCCCCGACGCCCTCGACGAACGACGCCACCACGGCGACCGCCGCGCAGCCCGCCCAGCCCGCGACCGCACCCGCCGTCGCGACCGCCGCGCCGACCGCCGCGACCGGCGCACCCACCGCCGTCGCCCCCGCGGACGCACGTGCTGCCGCAGTCCCGGCGACCGCTGCCGGCCTCACGACGGACCCGGCCACGGCCGGAGCCGACGCCGCCCGGCCGGGGGTCGCGGCCGACGCACCGTCGACCGGCCCGGCAGCCCTGGCCGCGCCCGCGGGCACCGCGGCCCCCGCGACCGCCGTCGCCCCTGCCGCCGCGCCGACGCTCCCCGCGGCACCGGCCTCGGCCCCCGTGGCGGCCCCGCAGGCCCCGACCCCGGCGAGCACCCCGCTGCCGTTCGCCGAGCAGCTCGGCGCGCGCCTGACCGGGCTCGGCGGGCTCGCGCACGGGCGGCACGTCCTCACCGTCCCCGTCGACCCCGAGCACCTCGGACCCGTCCGGGTCGTCGCGCACATCGGCCCCGAGTCGGTGCGCGTCGAGCTCGTCGGCGGCACCGAGGCGGCTCGCGAGGCGCTGCGAGGGTCGCTCGCCGACCTGCGCCGGGACCTCAGCCGCGACCTCGGTGCGGGCCTGGACGTCCAGGTCGGCGTGGGCGGCGACGCGCCGTCACGCGAGCGTCCGGACGCCGACCGCGGCCCGTCGCGCGCACCGAGCCCCGCCGCGGGCGAGGTCCGCGGGACCGAGTCCGCCGCGGGCGCCCCGCCCGGCCCGTCACGGGCGTCGTCCGGGCTGGACCTCGACCTGTGAGGCCCGTCCCGCCCGGCACCCACCGGCACCACGCCGCTGCCGTTCCTCGCACCGACCGTCGCACGACCGACCTGCGCACCACCCCGGAGGCACCATGAGCATCGACGTCTCGTTCCTCGGCGCGACGGGTCGGACCGCCGACACGTCCACCACGAAGACGCCGAAGAAGGACCTCGACAAGCAGGCGTTCCTCGACCTGCTCGTCGCGCAGCTGCGCAACCAGGACCCGTCGAGCCCGATGGACTCCTCGCAGCTCATGACGCAGACGACGCAGCTCTCCACCATGGAGTCGCTCGTCGAGCTCGCCGGCACGCAGCGCGAGTCGTTCGCGCTGCAGATGCGGATGGCCGCCGCGCAGCTCGTCGGGCAGCAGGTCACCTGGACCGACGCCGAGGGCGCCGCGCACTCCGGGGTCGTCTCCGCCGTGTCCTACGCCGGCTCGGTGCCGACCGTGAAGGTCGGCGACAAGGACGTCACCCTCGACGCCGTCTCCGCGGTCACGACCGCGACCCCCGCCTCCGCCGGCTCGACCGGCCCCACCGCCTGACCCGCGCAGCACCCACCGAAGGGAACATCCCATGCTCCGCTCGCTCTTCTCCGGCATCTCGGGCCTGCGCGCCCACCAGACCCAGCTCGACGTCACGGGCAACAACATCGCCAACGTCAACACGACGGGCTTCAAGTCGTCGCAGACGCAGTTCCAGGACACCCTCAGCCAGATGCTGCAGAACGGTGCGGGCGCCCAGGCGGGCGTCGGCGGCACCAACCCGGCGCAGGTCGGCCTGGGCGTTCGCGTCGCGGGCATCACGACGAACTTCACGCAGGGCGCGTCGCAGATGACGGGCCGCAGCACCGACATGATGATCCAGGGCGACGGCTTCTTCGTGGTCCGCAAGGGCGCCGAGACGTACTACACGCGTGCCGGGTCGTTCGACTTCGACTCGACGGGCCAGATGGTCCTGCCGGGCGAGGGCGCCCTGGTCCAGGGCTGGGCGGCCGTCAACGGCGTCGTCGACACGAACGGCCCGCTCGTCGACCTGCGCGTCCCGGCCGGGACCCTCATGCCGGCCGTCGCCACGTCGACCGCCGCGTACGAGGGCAACCTCGACGCGGACGCCGCCGTCGGCACGAGCCTGACCCGCACGATCGACGTCTACGACGCGACGGGCGCGGCCCGCGAGCTCGAGCTGACGTTCACCAAGAGCGCGACCGGCTGGTCGCTCACCGGCACCGACGGCGCCGCGACGGTCAACGCGGGCGCCCTGACGTTCGCCGCGAACGGCACGCTCACCACGCCGACGACCCTCACGGTCGGCACGGTCGCGATCGACATCTCGACCCTGACGGGCTTCTCCGGCATCGACTCGGTCAAGGCGCGCACGCAGAACGGCCAGGCGGCGGGCACGCTGCAGTCGTTCGCGCTCGGCGCCGACGGCACGATCACGGGCGCGTTCAGCAACGGTCTCAAGCAGACCATCGGCCGCCTCGCGATCGGTGCGTTCACCAACCCGTCGGGCCTGGAGAAGGCGGGCGGCTCGCTGTTCCGCACGTCGGTGAACTCCGGCGACGCGCAGGTCGGCGCCGCGGGCACGGGCGGCCGCGGGTCGCTCGCGGGCGGTGCGCTGGAGATGTCGAACGTCGACCTGTCCAGCGAGTTCACCAGCCTGATCATCGCCCAGCGCGGCTTCCAGGCGAACAGCCGCGTCATCACGACGTCGGACGAGGTCCTGCAGGAGCTGGTCAACCTCAAGCGCTGACCCACCCGGCCACGGCCCCGCCCCCGTCCGGGGTGCGGGGCCGTCGCCGTCCCTGCCCGACGCCTCCTGCCGGGGACCCGCCGCCCGGTACCCCCGTCGAGGTCGCTGGTCGCGGCCGAGTTCGCCGGTCAGAGCCGGCGAACCCGACGCGGACCGGCGAACTCAGCGGGGGTCGGTGGGTGTCGGCGGGGGCGGGCGGGGAGGGGTCAGAGGAGGGTGCGGTACAGGGTCTCGATGTCGGCGACCGTCGCCTCGCGGGGGTTGCCGCCCGCGCACACGTCCTCGAAGGCCGCCTTGGCGAGCGCGGCGACGTCGGCCTCGGTCACGCCGACCTCGGACAGGCGGGTCGGGTTGCCGAGGTCGCGGGTGAGGGCGGCGACGGCCTCGACGGCGGCGGCCCGGGCGTCGTCGAGCGGCATCGTGTGCGCGTCGGCGACGCCGAACGCCGCGGCGACGTCGCGGTACTTCTCGCCCGACGCCTCGGCGTTGAACGCCATGACGGGAGCGAGCAGGATCCCGTTCGCGACGCCGTGCGGGGCCGAGTAGAACGCGCCGAGCGGGTGCGCCATGGCGTGCACGAGCCCGAGGCCGACGTTCGAGTAGCCCATCCCGGCGACGTACTGCCCGAGCGCCATGCGCTCGGCGGCGGCCTCGTCGCCGTCGGCCGCGGCCTGCAGCGACCCGGCGATGACCTGGATCGCCTTGAGGTGGAACAGGTCGGACAGCTCCCACGCGCCCTTCGTGACGTACCCCTCGATGGCGTGGGTCAGGGCGTCGAGCCCGGTCGCGACCTTGAGCGCGCGCGGCGCGGAGGACATCATCTGCGGGTCGACGACCGCGAGGACGGGGATGTCGTGCGGGTCGACGCAGACGAACTTGCGCTGCCGCTCGACGTCGGTGAGGACGTAGTTGATGGTCGTCTCCGACGCGGTGCCCGCGGTTGTCGGCACGGCGACGATCGGGACCGACGGCCGGGTCGTCGCGGCGACACCCTCGAGCGAGCGGACGTCGGAGAACTCGGGGTTGGCGACGACGATGCCGATGGCCTTGCACGTGTCCTGCGGCGAGCCGCCGCCGATCGCGACGAGCACGTCGGCGCCGGACGCGGTGAACGCGGCGACCCCGGCCTGGACGTCCTCGATGGGCGGGTTGGGCCGCACGGCGTCGTAGACGTCGTAGGGGAGGCCCGCGTCGTCGAGCAGGCGCGTGACCCGGCCCGCGACCCCGCTCTCGACGAGCGCCCGGTCGGTGACGACGAACGCCTTGGTGAACCCGCGTCGCCGGAGCTCGTCGGGGATCACCTCGATCGCGCCCGCACCGAAGTACGCCGTCTGGTTCCAGATCATCCGCTGCACCACGCGACACCAGCTCCTTCGCCGTTGAATCGTTCCACCCATTCCACGGCGTCCGACGAGGGGACTCACGGGGCGAAAGTCCTGCTCCCGTGAGCCCCCTCGGGCGGTGCGGTCAGTCGGGGCACCTGCTGCACCCCCAGGCGCTGCGACGCGGTCAGGCCGTCGGGCAGGAACTCGGCGGCGACCCACCCCGACGCTCCGGACGCGGCCGTCCGGGTGGTTGCCTGACGCACCGTTCCCGACCGTCGACGGGCGTCGCGGCAGGTCAGACGGCCTCCCCGTCCCCGAAGCCGTCAACGTACCGCCCGATCGGTGGTCGAAAAGCCTCACGTCCGGCCCGGTACGGCCGATCGGAGAGATACCAGGGCCCACGGACGGGCCCGGGGCGGCACAGAGCCGCACGCAGTGAACCAGGGACGGTATGCCGTGATCGTCGTGACGCGCCTCAACGGAGGTCAGATCGGGGTGAACCCCGACCTCGTCCAGCGCATCGACTCTGCGCCGGACACCATCCTCACGCTCATCGACGGGACGAAGTACATCGTCACCGAGTCGCTGCCTGAGGTCATCGACCGCATCAACGAGCACCGGGCGACGATCCTCGCCCGCGCCCGCGAGATCCAGGCGTCGCCCCACATCGGGCTCGTGCCGGATCTCGAGGACGACGACGCGCAGGCGCCCATCGCCCCGGCGGTGCCGCTGCGTCCCCGGAGCGTGTGATGGATCCCGCAGGCGTCATCGGGCTCGTCGTCGCCCTCGTCGCGATCTTCGGGGCCATGATCCTCGAGGGCGCGGAGCCCATGTCGATCATGCTGCCCGCGCCGCTGCTCCTCGTGTGGGTGGGCACGCTCGGCGTCGGCCTCGCGGGGCACACGCTGCGCGACGCGAAGGAGTCGTTCGCGGCCGTCCCGCGCGCGCTGCGCAGCAGCGTCCCGGACCCGACGCAGACCGTCGACACCCTCGTCAGCCTGGCCGACCGCGCGCGCCGCGAGGGCCTCCTCGCGCTCGAGGACGCGGCCCGCACGATCGACGACCAGTTCCTGCGCGCCGGCCTGCAGGCCGCGATCGACGGCACCGACCCCGAGGACCTGCGCACGATCCTCGAGGACAAGATCGCGACCAAGCGGACCCGCGAGCGCGCCCACTCCAAGTACTTCCAGGACATGGGCGGCTACGCGCCGACCATCGGCATCATCGGCACGGTCATCTCGCTCGTGCACGTGCTCGAGAACCTGTCGGAGCCCGCCGCGCTGGGCCACTCGATCGCCGCGGCGTTCGTCGCGACCCTCTGGGGCATCCTGTCCGCGAACGTCGTGTGGCTGCCGCTGTCGACGCGCATCCGCCGCATCTCCGACCTCGAGTGCAACCAGATGGAGATGACGCTCGAGGGCCTGCTGTCCGTCCAGGCCGGCGCGAACCCGCGCCTCGTCGGCGAGCGGCTGCGCAGCCTGCTGCCCGACGTGCCCGAGGGCAAGGACAAGCCGAAGTCGAAGGCCGCCTGATGAGCGCCCCGAAGCGTCGCCGCAAGCACGAGGAGGAGGAGCACGTCAACCACGAGCGGTGGCTGATCAGCTACTCCGACATGATCACCGTGCTCATGGCGCTGTTCATCGTGCTGTTCGCGATCAGCCAGGTCGACCAGGAGAAGTACATCGCGCTGCGCGACTCCCTGGCGGCGGGCTTCATGGACACCACGACGTCCCCGTCGGTCCTCGACGGCACGTCGGGCAACCTCGACGGTGCGACGGTGCACAAGGACACGACGCCGGCGGACGGCTCGGCCGGCATGGTGAGCGCGGACAACGGCCTCGGCCTGCAGGCCGCGGACCCGATGAACCCGCAGGTGAAGGACCCCGAGCAGCAGCTCGACCCCGCGGTGCTCGCCGCCGCGCAGGCCGAGGCGCAGCACCTGCAGGAGATCAAGGAGCGCATCGCCCAGGCGCTCGTCGCGAACGGCCTCGACGGCACGGTGCGGTTCCGCATCGACGAGCGCGGGCTGGTCCTGGGCCTCGTCGCCGACGACGTGTTCTTCGCGCCCGCGCGCGCCGAGCTGACGGACACGGCACGGCTCGTGCTCGACGTCGCCTCGCCCGCGCTCGTGGGGCTCGGGGAGAACATCTCGGTCGAGGGCCACGCCAACGTCATCCCGGTGTCCGGCCGCTACCCGACCAACTGGGAGCTCTCGGCGGACCGGGCCACCCAGGTGCTGCGGCACCTCGTCGAGGTCGACGGCATGCCCGGCCACCGCATCATGTCGGTCGGCTTCGGCGACACCCGTCCCCTGGTCGACGGCTCCGACGAGGCGTCCCTCGCGGCGAACCGTCGCGTCGACCTCGTCGTCCTCAGCACCGCGCCCGAGCAGGTCCGGGCCCTGGTGCCGTCCCTCACGGCAGGAGCCTGACATGCCCATCGAGCAACGGGTCATCTCCGGGCCCAAGATCGGCGCGAAGATCGGCGGCTCGTCGTCGGCCGCGCCCACCCCGCCGCCCGAGGAGGAGAAGAAGAAGCGCGGACCCTCGCGCAAGGTCCTCCTCGTCGTCGTGGGCGTCCTCGTGCTGCTCCTCGCCGGTGCGGGCGCGTACTTCTTCCTGCTCAAGGGGGACGGCGCCCCGAAGGTCGAGCCGCCGCCCGAGCCGGGTGCCGTCGTCACGGTCGACGCCGTGAGCATCAACCTGGCGGACGGCCACTACCTGCGGCTCGGCATGGCGCTGCAGCTCACCGCGGACAGCCACGAGACGCCCGACACGGCCCGTGCGCTGGACCTCGCGATCGCCCTGTTCTCGGGCCGGTCCATCACGGAGGTCTCCGACCCCGCGACCCGTGACCAGCTCAAGGCCGACCTCGCGCACCAGCTCGCCGAGGCCTACGAGGGCGAGGTGATGGACGTCTACCTGACGAACTACGTCACGCAGTAGGCCGGCAGCAGCCGGCGACCCAGGGCGCCACGGAGGGCGCCCGCACCGCCCCGCAGTCCGTCGCAGGAAGCGACGGAGGGGATGAAGTCAGGGGTTTGGCTCACGACCCCTGCGCGCCCGCCGATAGGGGTGGTCGTGACACCCCACGCGCCGCAGCCCGTCCGACGGCTGCGCACCGCCGAGCCCGAGCCGTACGACTTCCGACGGCCGCTCACCCTCGCCCGCGAGCACGCCCGCCACCTCGAGATGGCCTTCCAGCGCGTCGCCCGCCAGTTCGCGACGCAGCTGACGGCCCGCCTGCGCGTCATCAGCCAGGTCACGTTCGAGGACCTCGAGCTGCGCACGTACGACGAGTACACCGGCGGCCTCCCGACGCCCACCGCGATGGTGCTGTGCACGCTCGAGCCGAGCCGCCAGACCGCCGTCCTGCAGATCCCCGTGGGTGCCGCCCTCGTGTGGATCGACTACCTCTTCGGGGGTGACGGCCGCGGCGACGAGCGCGAGGGCCGCGAGCTCACCGAGATGGAGTGGACCCTCGTCCGCGAGCTGCTGCAGCACGCCGTGAGCGACCTGGAGTACTCGTTCGCGGGCATCACCTCGCTCAGCGCGACCGTCCGGTCCGTCCAGTACAACCCGCAGTTCGTGCAGGTCGTCGCCGCGCAGGAGACCGTGCTCGTCGCGGTGTTCCTGCTGCGGGTCGGCGAGCGCGAGGACCGCATCTCGTTCATGGTGCCGTCCGACCTGCTGCTGGGTGCGCTGCGCTCGTCCGAGGGGGCCGACGCCCGCTCCGACGAGGAGCGCCGTGCCGCGGAGGCCGCGCACGACGACCTGGAGCGCGCCGTGCAGGACGTGCCCGTCGACGTCGCCGTGCAGTTCCAGCCCGTGACCGTCCACCCGCGCGACGTCGTCAACCTCGCGGTCGGCGACGTCCTGCCGCTGTCCCACCCGTCGACCCAGCCGCTGGACGTGGTCGTCGACGGGATCGTGCTCGCCCGTGCCGCCGCCGGCAGCCACGGGTCCCGACTTGCCTGCCAGGTCGTCACCGTCGAGGAGATCCCCGCATGACCCAGACCCCGACCACCGGCGCCCTCGTCGGGCAGACCGCCGCCGACGCGGCCGCCGCCCTGGTGCCCTCGGCCCTGCCGCTCGCCGCGGCCGCCGCGACGCACCGCGACGTGCCCGCCGGCTCGTCGGCGCTCGTCGCGTCGTTCGTGGGGTCGCCGAGCGCGGAGCTCGTGCTCGTCGCGGGCCCGGCCGTGACCGACGCCGTCGCGGCGTCCGCGGTGCCGCTCGAGGTCGCCGACGCGCTGCGCCCCGCCCTCGAGGCGGCCGCCCGGACCCTCGGTGCCGGCGTGCTGGAGACCGTACGGACCGAGCCGGTCGAGCGGGTCCTCGGGGACGACGTCGAGGTGTTCGTGCTGCAGGCCGAGGGCGCCGCGCCCGCCGCGTGGTTCGCGGTCCGGGTCCGCGGCGCGAAGGTCGCGACGCCCACGACCTCGCAGGTCCCGACGCCGCGCGCGAACCTGCGGATGCTCTACGACGTCGAGATGACGCTCACGGCCGAGATCGGCCGGACCCGGATGTCGGTGCGGCAGGTCCTCGACCTGGCGCCCGGTGCGGTCCTCGAGCTCGACCGGACCGCCGGCAGCCCCGCGGACGTGCTCGTCAACGGCCGGCTCGTCGCGCGCGGCGAGGTCGTCGTCGTGGACGAGGTCTACGGCGTGCGCGTCACGGAGATCGTCGCGGGGAACGAGACGGGCGGCACGGTCGGCTGATGGACTCCGTCATGCTGCTCCTGCGCGTCGTGCTGTCGCTCGCCGTCGTCGTCGGCCTCGTGTGGTGGGTCGGTCGGCGCTGGGGTGCGGGGCGCGCGGCGGGCGGCACGAAGTCGCGCGAGCCGCAGGTGCAGGTCGTCGGGCGGCAGGCCGTCGGACGGCACGCCGGCGTCGCGGTCGTCGCCGTCGGCTCGCGCCGGCTCCTCGTCGGCTACGGCGAGCAGCAGGTCACGTTCCTCACCGAGCTCGCGCCGGTCGTCGAGGTGCAGCCCGCACCCCCGGCCGCCGCGCCGCGTCCGGCCCCGGCGGCGAAGCCCGTCGTCGTGCCCGGCGTCCCGCGCCCGCACGCCGGCGGCGAGTCCCGCCCGGCGTCCCGGCCCGACGACCGGGCCGACGACCTGCCCGGCCTGCCGCTCCCGCCGGCCGCCGCCGTGAAGCACGGCCCGCTGACCGGCTCGGTGCTCGACCCGGCGACGTGGAAGCAGGCGGTCCGCACGCTGCAGGACCGCACGGTGCGCAAGTGAGCGCGCTCGCCACCCTCGCCGCGCTCGCCGCGCCCTACGCGCCGACGCCGCCGACGTCGCCCGACGCGCCCGCGCTCGGCGACACCGTGACCGTCGCCGTGAACGGCGTCAACGGCACCCCGAGCAGCTCGATCGTCGTCCTGCTCGGCATCACGCTGCTGTCGGTCGCGCCCGCGCTGCTGCTCATGACGACGAGCTTCACGAAGATCTTCGTCGTCCTGTCGTTCACCCGGAACGCGCTGGGCCTGCAGGGCGTCCCGCCCAACCAGGTCCTCGCGGGGCTCGCGCTGTTCCTCAGCCTGTTCATCATGGCGCCCGTCGTGAGCGACGTGAACGCGATCGGCGTGCAGCCCTACCTCGACGGCTCGCTGTCGTTCGCCGAGGCCGTCGACGTGGGCTCGGGGCCGTTGCGCGAGTTCATGCTGGGCCACACCCGCGAGCAGGACCTCGCGCTGCTGACCCGCGCCGCCGACCAGGAGAACCCCGCGTCACCCGCCGACGTGCCCTTCACGACCCTGGTCCCCGCGTTCCTGCTCTCCGAGCTGCGGTCCGCGTTCATCATGGGCTTCGTCATCTTCGTGCCGTTCCTCGTCATCGACCTCGTCGTCTCGGCGTCGCTCATGTCGATGGGCATGATGATGCTCCCGCCCGTGATGATCTCCCTGCCGTTCAAGATCCTGCTGTTCGTCCTCGTCGACGGCTGGGGACTGATCGTCACGTCGCTCGTCGGCTCCTACACGGGCAGCGGGTAGCGCCATGGACACCACCGCCGTCCTCGACGTGGGCGTCGACGCCCTCGTCCTCGCCGCGAAGCTCTCCGCGCCGGTGCTGGTCACGGCCCTCGTCGTCGGCTTCGTCGTCTCCCTGCTGCAGTCCGTGACGCAGATCCAGGAGGTCACGCTCAGCTTCGTGCCGAAGGCCGTCGGCGCCGCGGTCGCGCTCGTCGTGTGCGGGCACTGGATGATCTCCGAGCTCGTCACGTTCACGCACGAGCTGTTCGCACGCATCCCGGCCCTGGTCGGCGGGTGACGTGGACCCGATCAGCATCACGCTGCCCGTGCAGGCGGTGGAGACGACCATGCTCGCGAGCGTCCGCGTCGCCGCGTTCCTGGTGATCGCCCCGCCGTTCTCGCAGCGGGTGGTGCCGGGCTTCGTCAAGGTCGCGCTCGCGCTGGCCCTCGCGCTCGCGGTCGCGCCGCGCCTGGACCCGCTGCCGTCGGACACGACACCCACGTTCGTCGCGTCGCTCGTCGCGCAGGCCGTCATCGGCGGCGCTCTCGGGTTCCTCGTGTCGCTGGTGTTCTCCGCGGTGCAGTCCGCCGGCAACCTCATCGACCTGTTCGGCGGCTTCCAGCTCGCGACCGCGTACGACCCGATGACGCAGTCGGCGGGCGCACAGTTCGGGCGGCTCTACCAGATGACGGCGATGGTGCTGCTGTTCGCGTCCGACGGGTACCAGGTCGTCATCGCGGGCCTCGTGCGGACGTTCGACGCGCTGCCGCTCGACGCCCTCATGGACCCCGGCGCGCTCGCGGCGACCCTGACGACCGGCCTCACGCAGATGTTCCTCGCGGCCCTGCAGATCGCCGGGCCGCTGCTGGTCGTGCTGTTCCTCGCCGACGTCGGCCTCGGCCTGCTCACGCGCGTGTCGCCCGCGCTCAACGCCTTCGCGATGGGCTTCCCCCTGAAGATCTTGCTCACCCTGACGTTCGGCTCGCTCGCGTTCCTCGCGCTGCCCGGCGTCGTCGAGTCGCTGACCGGGCGGTCGGTCGAGCAGATGCTGGGGGTCCTGCCATGAGCAGCGACGGGCAGGACAGGACCGAGAAGGCCACCCCGCAGCGGATGAAGGAGGTCCGCCGCAAGGGCGGCCTCGGACGCTCGCAGGACCTCTCCGCGTGGATCGGTCTCGGCGCCGCCGCGGCCGTGCTGCCGCTCGTCCTCGACCGGGCGCGGGCGGCGTCGGTCGACCAGCTCGCCGCGTTCCGGGACGTCGCGGCCGACCCCGACGCGACCGACGTCGTGCAGGTGCTCGGCGACGGGCTCGGGTCGATCCTCGCGACGATGCTGCCGCTGTTCGCCGTCGGCGTGCTCGCCGCGATCGCCGTGAGCGCCGCGCAGGGCGGCGTGCACCTGCACCGGCTGCGGCTGCACGCCGAGCACCTCAAGCCCAAGGGCATCGCGAGCCGCCTCGTCGGGGCGCAGGCGTGGTGGCAGGGCACGAAGACGCTGCTCAAGACGGCCGCCGTCGCGCTCGTCCTGGTCGCCGCCGTGCAGGCCGTCGCCCCCGCGCTCATGGCGTCGGGACGGCTGCCGCTGTCGCACCTCATCGGGATCGCGACCGACGGCACGTCCACGCTGCTGCGCGCCGGCATCGCCGCCGGTGTGCTGCTCGCCGTCGCCGACGTGGTCGTCGTGTGGCGCCGCAACCGCAAGCAGACCCGCATGACGCTCCGTGAGGTCAAGGAGGAGCACAAGCGGACCGAGGGGGACCCGATGCTCAAGGGCGCGATCCGCTCCAAGCAGCTCTCGATGAGCCGGAACCGGATGATGGCCGAGGTCGCGAACGCCGACGTCGTCCTGGTCAACCCGACGCACGTCGCCGTGGCGCTGCGCTACGAGCCCGGCACGGGTGCCCCGCGGGTCGTCGCGAAGGGCGCCGGGGCCGTCGCCGCGAAGATCCGTGGCGCCGCGTCCGACGCGCGCGTCCCGATGGTCGAGGACGTCCCGCTCGCGCGGGCCCTGCACGCCGCGTGCGAGCTCGGCCAGGAGGTCCCCGCGCACCTGTTCACCGCCGTCGCGCGCGTCCTCGCGTTCGTCATGGCGCTGCGCCGCCGCGGTGCGGGCGCCGGCCAGCACCGCGTCCCCGGCGGCTCGACCCTCCCGCCCGACGACACCACCGACCACCGCGCGACCGCGCGGGCCGGGGCGCGCGACGCCGCCCGCGCCGGCCGCCGCCCCGCGACGCCGACCACCGCCACCCCGGCCACCACGGCCGCCACCTCGCAGGAGACGTCCCGATGAAGAGCAGGTCCATCGCACCCATGGCGGTGCCCGCAGGGGTCGTCGGCATCGTGCTGCTGCTCGTCGTGCCGCTGCCCGCGGCGCTGCTCGACGTGCTCATCGCCGTGAACATCACGGCGTCGCTCGTCATCCTGCTCACGTCGATGTACGTGAAGCGGCCGCTCGACTTCTCCGTCTTCCCGTCGCTGATCCTCGTGTTCACGCTGTTCCGGCTGGGGCTCAACGTGGCGTCGACGCGGCTCGTGCTCCGCGACGGCTACGCGGGCCAGGTCATCGAGGCGTTCGGGCACTTCGTCATCGGCGGGTCGCTCGTCATCGGCCTCGTGATCTTCCTCATCCTCGTCGTCATCCAGTTCGCGGTCATCACGAACGGTGCCGGCCGCGTCGCCGAGGTCGGCGCGCGGTTCACGCTCGACGCGATGCCCGGCAAGCAGATGGCGATCGACGCCGACCTCAACTCGGGCCTCATCGACGAGGACCAGGCCCGCCAGCGCCGCGCGGACGTCGCCGCCGAGGCCGACTTCTACGGCGCGATGGACGGCGGCTCGAAGTTCGTCAAGGGCGACGCGATCGCCGGCATCGTCATCACCGTCATCAACCTCGTCGGCGGCTTCGTCATCGGCATGATGCAGATGGGCATGTCCGCGGGGGAGTCGCTGCAGCGGTTCAGCCTCCTGACCATCGGCGACGGCCTCGTCACGCAGATCCCCGCGCTGCTGCTATCGGTGTCGACCGGCATCGTCGTCACCCGCGCCACGGCCGAGGGCGACATGGGCACGGCCGCCGCGAAGCAGCTCGGCCAGTCCCGCAACGCGCTGCTCATCTCGGGCGGTGGCGCGATCGCCCTGGCCCTGCTGCCCGGCATGCCGAAGGTGCCGTTCATCCTGGTCGGCGCGACGCTGATCCTCGTCGCGCAGCGCGTCAAGGCCCGCGAGACCCGCGAGGCCGCCGAGGCCGCGAAGGCCCCCGCGGCGTCCGCCGCCGCCGCGCCCAGCGCCGACACCCCCGAGCAGCTCATCGAGCAGATGCGCGTGCACACCCTGGAGATCCTGCTGGCGCCCGACCTGGTCGACCTCGTCGGTACCGGCCCCGACCAGGACCTGCTCGCGCGCGTGCGGGGCCTGCGCCGCAAGACCGCGATGGAGCTCGGGATCGTCGTGCCGCCCGTGCGCACCCGCGACTCCGTCGACCTGCCGCGCTCGACCTACGTCGTCAAGATCGCCGGCGTCGAGGTCGGCCGCGGCGAGGCGCCCGCCGGGTACATGCTCGCGCTCGGCGACGACCTGTCCGCGCTGCCCGGCACCCCCGTGCACGAGCCCGTGTTCGGGCTGCCCGGCAAGTGGGTGCCCGCCGAGCTGCGGCACGCCGCCGAGATGTCCGGCGCGACCGTCGTCGACCGGGTGTCCGTCCTCATCACCCACCTCGGCGCGCTCATCACGCAGAACGCCGCCCGCCTGCTCGGCCGCGAGGACGTCCGCGTCCTCACCGAGTCGGTCAAGAAGGTCAACCCGTCGGTCGTCGAGGAGCTCGTGCCGTCGCTGCTGAGCCTCGGCGAGGTGCAGCGCGTGCTGCAGGGCCTGCTCGCCGAGGAGGTCCCGATCCGCGACCTCGGCCGCATCTACGAGGCGCTCGCGCTGCGCGCCAAGCTGTCGACCGACGCCGAGGGGCTCGTCGAGGCCGCCCGCGGCGCGCTCGGCCCCGCGCTCGCGGCCCCGTACACGCAGGACGGCGTGCTGCGCGTCCTCACGCTCGAGCCCGGGCTGGAGCAGACCCTCGTCGAGTCGCTGCGCCCCGGCGACGGCGGCACCCAGCTGCTCGTCGACCCGACGCGGGTGGAGGTCGTCCTGCACCAGCTCCGCGCGGCCGTCGCCGACGCGGAGGCCGAGGGTCGGGCCGTCGTGCTCGTGTGCGCGCCCGTCGTGCGCCCGGCCCTGCGCCGGCTCGTCGCGCTCGGCCTGCCGCGCCTGCCCGTCCTGTCGTACGCCGAGGTGACCGGTGGCGGCCTCACCGTCGAGACCGTGGGGGTGGTGCGCGGTGACCACGCGATTGCTGCTTGAGGGCACCGACCTCGCCGAGCTGATGGCGCACGTGCGCCAGGAGTTCGGCCCGCAGGCGCGCGTCGTGCGCGCCGAGCGGGTCCGCACCGGCGGCATCGGCGGGTTCTTCGCGCGCGAGCGCTACGAGATCACCGTCGACGTCCCGCCGCCGCCGGAGCAGCGGCCCGCGGCGCTGCGCGTCCTGCCCGGCGGTGCCGCCGCCGGCGGGCTGCCCGCGCTGCTCGCCGCGGCCGACGAGGCCGACGAGGTCGGCACGTCGTCGACGCCCGGCGACCTGCCGGAGGAGCCCGACGGCCCGTCGTTCGAGCACGTCCTGGAGCAGGTCCGCGCCGTCACCGCCGACCCGCTGCCCGACCCGGGGCTGGCGGCCCCGCCCCCCGCGCGTGCGCTGCAGGCCGTCGCACCGCGCCCGCCCGTCGAGGCGCCGGTCGCGTTCGTCCCGACGCCGCGCGTGCCGGTCGAGGCGGGTGTGGCTGTGCCCGGTGGCGAGCTGCCCGGTGCTGCGCTGCCCGGTGCTGCGCTGCCCGACGCCGCGCTCGCCGGTGCCACCCAGCCCGCTGACGCTCCGCCGGCGACGTCCCTGGCGTCGTCGCCCGATCCGGTTGCGCCCGACGTGTCCGTCGGCGACGACCTGCGCGCCGCGCTCGCCGACATCGGCGTGCCCGCCTCGATGCTCACGGCCGACCGCGTGACGCTCTCCGCGGTCCTCGCCGACGTGCCGCCGGCACCCGCACCGCCGCGCACCGCGGGTGCGGTCCTCGTGGTCATCGGCGCGGACGACGACGCCGACGCCGCCGCGAGCCTGCTCGCCGAGCGCCTGCGCCTGCCCGCCGAGGCCGTGCGGCTCGCCGGTGCCCTCCCCGGTCGAGGCCGCGGACGGGGCCGCACGCCCGGCCGCCTGGGGTCGGTCGAGCAGGTCGCCTCCTGGCGCGCCGGTGCCGCGGCGGCCGAGCACCCGTGGGTCGTGGCCCTGAGCGTCGGGCCCGACCAGGAGGACCGCGCCGCCGCCCGCAGCCTGCTCGACGCGTGCGCCGCCGACCAGGTCTGGGCCGTCCTGGACGCCCGGACCCGCACGTCGGACGCCCGCCGCTGGCTGCGGTCGGTGACGCCACGCGTCGACGCGGTCGCCATGCGGGGCCTGCTCGACACGGCCGAGCCCGGCGCCGCGCTGTCCCTCGGCGTGCCCGTCGCGTGGATCGACGGCGTGCCCGCGACGCCCGTCGCGTGGGCCGCCGCGCTCAGCCAGGCGCTCGGCGACCAGGCCCGCTGGGACTGACGCGTCCGGCCGGAGTGCGCCTACCGGCCGTCGCGTGCGGCCTGACGGCGGGCGCCCTGCGCCTGGGACGACGCGTCCCGCTTCGTGCCACCGGTGGTCGTGGTGTGCGTGCGCGCCTCGCCCGGGCCCACGCCGGGAGCGGTCGCCCCGTCGCCCTCCGGTCCGGTCGAGCGGTTCGCGCGGGCGGCGGCGAGCCGTTCCTGCTTGAGGGCCTCGGCGGCCTCGCTCGCGAGCTTCTCGAGTCGTCGGCTGACCCGGGCGAGCGCGTCCTCGAAGACCTCGGCACGCTGCGCGGCGCGGGTGTTCTTCGGGCGGGACGTGCCCCGGCCGCCGTGCTCCACGACGCCCGCGCTCGCCTGGCGCCGGTAGTTCTTCTGGTGCTTCTTGCGTGCCCGCCGGATGCGGGAGTGGAGCCGGATCAGCTGGTCCTCGTCGAGCTCGTCCATGCGGGCGGGCTCCGTCTCCCGGAGCAGGTCGCGCTGCTGGCCGTTCAGAGCGTTGAGCAGGTCGTCCATGTGGCCCTCCCCGTCGGGCGGTCGTCCGACGCGCCGCTGCGTCCTCGCCACCGTACCGAGCCCCGACCGGCCTGTCGCAGGGAGCGTCGGCCGGCCGTTATCCGCTGCGGCGGCCCGCTCGTCGCGGGCTAGGGTCGCCCGATGAGCCGCACGGTCCACGACGACGGCACCGGGACACCGGGCCGTCCCGCCGATGGCCGCGCCGCCGCCGCGGGTGCACCGGGGACCGCGGCCGGCGACCTGTGGCGCGAGCGCCGGACGACCACCGCCGCCCTCGTCACGCTGGTCGTGCTCGTCGCGTTCGAGTCGTTCGCGGTGACCACCGTGATGCCGCGGGTCGCCGACGTCCTCGACGGTCACGCGCTGTACGCGTTCGCGTTCGCCGGACCGCTCGCGACGGGCGTCGTGGGCATGGTCGTCGCCGGGACGTGGTCGGACCGCAGCGGCCCGTTCCGGCCGTTCCTCACGGGGTCGGCGCTGTTCGTCGTCGGGCTGCTCGTCGCGGGGGCGGCGACGTCGATGCCCGTGCTCGTCGTGGGCCGGCTCGCGCAGGGCCTGGGCGGTGGCGCGGTGAGCGTCACGCTGCTGGTGACCCTGGCCCGGGCGTACCCGCCGGTCCTGCACCCGCGCGCGTTCGCATGGTTCTCCGCGGCGTGGGTCCTGCCGTCGCTCGTCGGCCCGGGCGTGGCCGGGGTGGTCGCGGAGGCGGCGGGCTGGCGCTGGGTGTTCCTCGCGGTGGCCGTCCTCGTCGTGCCGACGAGCCTGCCGCTGCTGCGCACGCTGCGTCCGCTCGGCCCGCCCGAAGGCGGCGGGACGACGAGCCGCGCGCAGGCGCGGCAGCGGGTCCTGCTCGCGGTGCTCGTGGCCGTCGCGGTGCTCGCGCTCAACCTCGCGGTCGAGCTGCCCGCGGTCCCGTCCGCGGTGCTCGCCGCGGTGGCGGGCGTCGCGGCGCTGGTCGCCGTGCGGCCGCTGCTCCCGCCGGGGTCGCTGCGCGCGCGCCGGGGCCTGCCGAGCGTGCTCACGACGCGCCTGCTGGTCTCCGGGGCGTTCTTCGGCGCGCAGGCGTACGTGCCGTACCTGCTCGCGACGCGCGACGGCTGGGGTCCGGCGGCGAGCGGGCTCGCACTGACGACGGCCGCGCTCGCGTGGTCCGCGATGTCGGCCGTGCAGGGGCGGATGGGGCACCGGCTGACCAGCCGCGACGCGGTGCGGGTCGGCACGGTGCTCGTCGTCGCGGCGACCGTCGGCGCGGTGCTCACCGCCGCCGCGGACCTGCCCCCGGCGGTCCTGGTGGCGACGTGGACGCTCGCGGGCGCCGGGATGGGGCTCGCGTCGTCGCGGCTCAACGTGCTCGTCCTCGGCTACTCCGGACCCGGCGAGCAGGGCCGCAACAGCTCGGCGCTGTCCATCGGCGACTCGGTCGGCGCGGCCCTCACGCTGGCCGTCAGCGGTGTGCTGTTCGCCCTCGTGGGTGGCGCGGCGGCGGCCGGCGGGCACGGGGCGACGTCGACCGGCTCCGATCCGGTCGGCGTGGGTGGGTTCGTCGCGGCCTTCGGGCTGGCGCTCGTGCTCGCGACGCTGGCCGCGCTCGTCGCGCCGCGGGTCGGCGTCCCGCCCACCGAGCAGCACCACCCGGACCACCCGGGTCTCCCGGACGACGCCCCGGCGACCGACCGCGGGGACGCGGTCCGGTCCTGAGGGACCGCGCGGCACCCGGGACGGCGGGGGAGCGGACGACCCCCACGCCCGGGACCGGTCCCGCACGACCGGCCGGGTGCGTGCCGCCGCGAGGGCGACGCGCACCCGGCCGGGTCGCGTGCGGACGTCAGGCCGTGGGCACCTCGACGTCGATCCGCACGACGTCGCCGGTGCGCCGGAAGACGCGCCCGCTGACGTCGGCGTCGAGCACGCCGTCGACGCCCTCGACGCGCGTCCCGTCGGCCAGGTGCGCGACGACCGTGGGCGTGGCGCCCGGGCCCTCGACGCGCCGGTACACGACGGGCACCTGGCAGAACGTGAACGCGAGCGTGCCCGCGTCGAGCGCGACGGACCGCTCCTGCTGCGTGACGTCGTGGTACGCGAACGTCGTCGGCGCGGTGACCCACTCGTCGGTGCGCAGCAGCAGGGGACGCACGACGACGTGCCCGTCCTCGACGCGCAGCCCGAGCTCGCCGAGCCGCGCGAGCACCTCCTCCTTGACCTGCCCGGTCATGCCGGGCTGGCGCGCGCCGCGACCGGCGGGCGTGTGGGAGTACGGGTCGACCGGGAACGCGCCGTAGACCTGCGGCGACTTGCAGTAGCCGATGCCGAGCCGCACGTCCTCGTAGGCGTCCGCGAGGCCCTGGACGACGGCCGGGTCGGCGCCCTCGGCGGCGGCGCGCTCGACGTTCTCCTGCACGGCGAGCAGCAGCTTGGACACCATGTGCCAGTAGATGCTGCCGAGCCCCTCGTACGCGAAGAACGAGCCGGACCGGCCGGTGAACTCGGCGTGCCGGAACACCTGCTCGAAGACGTCGAGCAGCGCGGCGCGACCGGCCTCGACGTCCTGCGCGCCGACGCCCGGGACCCGTCCGGGCAGGGCGTCGAGGGCGGCCTCGACGTCGCGCGCGTTGTGCAGGGCGGGCGCGAACCGGTGCACGCCGCGGACGTCGCGCAGGACGAGGGACGTGTCGCCGGCGGCGACGAGCGCCTCGACGAGCGGGGCCGAAGCGGCCTGCTCGGCGGTGATCCGGTTCCGGTCGAGGAACGTCGGCAGCTCGCGGTCCGGGTAGAGCTGGTAGGAGTGCTGGTCGGCCCGGTAGAGCGCGCTCGCGCGCAGCGCCCGCACCAGGTCGAGCGCCTCGGCGGGCGTCAGGACACCCGACGAGAGCACGGCGACCTGGCCCTCGAGCATCTCCTGCAGGCGGCCGACGGTCGCCCGCCCGTCGCGCAGGTCGAGCAGGTTGTACGCGTGGAACAGGCCGTCCTCGCGACGGTTGGCGTGCAGCGCGGCGTCGACGTACCGCTGCGCGACGTCGAGGAACGCCTGCACGTCCGCGGCGGCGACGGTCGTGCGCTCACCGCCGAAGCCCGCGTAGACGCGCGTCCGGTAGGTGGTGCCGGCCGCGCCGAGCGCGTCCATGACCGCGCGCCGACCCGTGCCGTCGAAGCCGTCCTGCGCCTGCGCGGCGTGCGCGTCGAGCGCGATGCGGACGTCGGCGAGCAGCCCGGCGAGCTCGGCGGTGACCGTGAGGTCGTCGGCGAGCAGGTCGCGGGCGAGCGTGAGGCCGCGGCGCAGGTAGGCGAGCGTCACGACGGACAGCCCCTTGCCGACGAGCGCGTTGTTGGCGTCGTTCCACTCGGGCCGCTGCGTGTTCATCCAGATGCCGCCGTCGGGCACGAGGTTGACGACCTTCGCGAGGACGGTGAGCAGCAGCTTCTCGCCGAGCGAGACCCGCACGAGGTCGCCGTCGGCGCCGTGCACGAGCCGCCCGTCGGCGCCCTCGACCGCGACGCGCCGGGCGACGCGCTCCTCGGCCTCGGTGTCGAACGTGATGGTCGCGATGGGCTCGACGAGCGTGTCGGCGTACGACGCGATCCGGTAGGGCACGTCGGCGTGCGTGAAGACGGCCCGGTCGACGAGCCGCTCGAGGCGGCCGGGGTGGAACCGTCGCGACGCCTCGAGCAGCTTGACCAGGTAGATGACCTGGTGGTCGCTCCAGTAGCCGATGTTCGCCCACGGGTTGTCGGGCTCGGGGACCTCCCAGTCGATGCCCGAGCGGGAGATGCGGTACGGGTTGTAGCCGTCGGCGGTCGTGGCGTCGAGGAACACGGCGACCATGGACTCGACGTACTCGGGGAACGACCAGGCGAGGGCCTCCCAGTTCTGGAAGATGTCCCGCCAGTTGCCCTGGAAGTCGACGCGGGTCTGCCCGTCGGCGTCGGTGAGGGCGATCTTGAACTTGTTCCAGGGGCGGCTGGGGTCGCCGTGGCGGCGGCTGAACGTCAGCGGCAGGTACTCGCGGACCAGGCGCAGCAGGTCGGGGTCGCCGGTCGCGTCGGCGGCCTCGACGAGCGTGTCGACCTGCTCGGTCGCGGGCAGCGCCGCGAGCCAGGCGTCCTGCCGGGCGGCGGTCCGCGGGCTGCGCTGCGCGACGAAGTCCCGCAGGTCGTCGGTGCGCACGGTGTACCCGTCGACGAGGACGCCGCCGCGCATGACGTTGAACAGGACGTTCGCGCGGTGGTGCGCGGCGGCGAGCTCGTCGCCGGTGACCTGGGCGGCGTCGGCGGTCCCGACGAGCCGGTCGAGGTGCTCGCGGGTGCCGGCGACGTCGGCGGCGAGCGCGGCGGCGGCCGCGGCGGGGTCGGCGAGCTCGGTCTGCAGGCGCACGACGTCGGCGGCGCTCTGGTCGACGTCGGCGACGACGCTCCAGCGCCGCTGCTCGCCGGGGGCGAGCGCGAGGTGGGCGTGCACCAGGTAGGCGCCCTTCTCGCCGCGCACCTCGTGCTCGGCGGTGACGGGTCGCCCGGCGGCGAACGCGCCGACCTGGCGCACGGACAGCAGGTGCTCGACGTCGCCCAGCCCGACCTGCCACGCGACGGTGGTGGACAGCGACTCGCTGGGGTCGGCCTTGTCGGTGAGCGTCGAGTTCAGGTAGACGAGCCCGAGCCCGGTCGCGGCGTCGACCTCGGCGCGCTTGTACGCGTCGAGCAGGCTGCTGAGCTCGCCCTGCGTCTGGACGGTGACGCCCGCGGGGAGCAGGTCGACGAAGCCGTCGAGCACGTCGGCGTCGACGGTCCGGTCGGTCGTGGACGCGACCTCGACCTCGCGCACGACGCCGTACCGGGCGCTCGTGCGCCACGTGACCCGGACGCGCAGGCCCAGGTCGGGGCGGGTCTCCTCGAAGACGAGTGTGGTGCCGAGCGGGTCCTTGTAGAGGTTCCGGTCGACGTGCGGGTCGCCGGGGCGGCGCTCGGCGAACGGCTGCCAGAACCGTGTGCCGTCGGCGGTGGCGACGCGCAGCAGCGTGAGCCCGCCGGTGCGGCCCGCCCCGGCGGTGACCTTGTCCTCGGTCGAGTACGGGAACAGCGCCCGGTCGGCCTCCTCGCGCCCGGCGGTGACGCCGCCGGTGCTGGAGATGAACAGCCACAGGTCGCTCGCGCCGACGAGGGTCATGAAGAACGGGGGCATCTCGTCGTAGGACGTGATGCGGTAGAAGCGCCGGCCGTCGAGGTCGACGAGGCCGTCGACGGGGGCCGTCCCTGCGGGATCCTCGCCGCGCTCGTCCGTGGGTGCGGGCGTGAGGGTCTGCGACGCCATTGCCGGTGTCCTTCGTTCGTGCGCGGTGGTTCGGCCCGGTGGGGACTCGCGGCTGCGTCGGTGCTGCCGTGGATGCGCTCCCATACATTGACACGTGTCACCCCCGGAAGGCAACGGACCTCCGCGCCCCCCGACCGGGTGGGTCCTGCCGAACCGCCTCCGGCGCCCGTGCCGCTCCGCTAGCCTGCGACCGCCGGAGCGTCCCGCGCCCGCCGCGCGCCCCGTGACCCGACGTCCCACGACCACCGCGAGCACCCCCGACCCGGCCCCGGGTCGGCCCGCCCACCAGGAGCGACGTTGATCCGATACCTGCCGTTCGTCGTCGAGATCGGCCTGCTCGTCTACTGCCTCATCGACTGCGTGCAGTCCGACGAGGGACGCGTGCGCAACCTGCCCAAGGTCGGCTGGATCGTGCTCATCATCCTGCTGCCCATCGTCGGCGGGATCGCCTGGCTCGTCGCCGGCCGGCCCCAGGGGACGCGCCGCGACGTGCCGTGGCCGTCGACCGCGACCGCCGGCTTCCCCGAGTACGAGCGCCCCCGCCGTGGCGCGCCCGACGACGACCCCGAGTTCCTCGCCGGCATGCGCCGCTCCGACGCGCAGCACGAGCAGATGCTCAAGGACTGGGAGGCGCAGCTGCGCGAGCGCGAGCAGCGCCTCGACGAGCCCGGCACCGACCCGGCCGGGGGTCGCCCGACCGTGTGACGCGCGCCGTCCGTGGCGCCGCACGGGCGGCCCGGCGTCCGGGAGGTAGGGTCGCCGCATGCTCGTGCTCAGCAGACGCGTCGGGGAGCGTCTCGTCATCGGCGACGACATCGTCGTCACGGTGATCGAGGTCCGCAGCGACGGGGTCCGCCTGGGCATCGACGCGCCGCGGGACGTCCGGGTGCACCGCGCCGAGGTCCTCGACGCCCTCACCGCGGCGAACGCCGACGCCGCCGCCGCCGACGACAGCACCGCGGCCGCCCTGCGCCGGCTCGTCCCGCCCGCCGCAGGCCCGCGGACGGCCGCGCCCGCCGAGCAGCCGAGCACCCCGCCCGCCGAGCAGTAGCCGCCGCGCCGGCCGTCCTCCGCACGGTCGCCCGCACCGATCCCTCAGCAGGGGCCCACCCCGGCCGATGAGGTGGTCGCCGGGGTGGCGCGGATCGCCTCCCCGACGGGGAGGCAGGCGCACGTGGAGGACATCGACGAGATCGTCCGCGAGTTCCTGGTCGAGAGTCACGAGAACCTCGACCAGCTGGACCGCGACCTCGTGGCACTCGAAGGGAGCCCGGGGGACCGGGGGCTGCTCAGCAGCGTCTTCCGGACGATCCACACGATCAAGGGCACGAGCGGGTTCCTCGCGTTCGGTCACCTGGAGAAGGTGACGCACGCCGGCGAGAACCTGCTCGTCGAGCTGCGCGACGGACGTCGCCAGATGGACCAGGCGACGACCGACGTGCTGCTGCGCACGGTCGACACCGTCCGCCTGCTGCTCGACGCGATCGAGCGGACCGGCGGCGAGGGCGACGTGGACGTGGACGTCGTCGTCGAGGCGATCGTCGCGGTCCAGGAGGGGCGCACGACGTCCACCCGGGCCGCCGCGACGGCCGCGCCCGTCGAGGCGTCGGTCGCACCGGCCGCCGCGCCCGTCAGCGGACCGGCCGCCGCGCCGGCCGAGGCCGCGCACGCCGCAGCCCCCGCCGCAGCCCCCGCCGCCGAGGTGCCCCACCCGCGGGAGGCCCCGGTCACCGAGACCCCCGCCCTCGTGCCCGCCGCCGTCGACGCCGCAGCCGCGGCCGCCGACGCCGCGCTCGAGGCCGCCGCGGTCCAGGCGCTCGCGTCCGCCGCGCTCGCCGACCTCGGCGCGGTGCCCGAGTACCACCCGACGATGGCCCCGGCCGCCGCACCCCTGGAGGAGGTCGCGTCGCTGCGCAGCGCCGCCGACGCCTCCGTGCGTGTCGACGTCGACCTGCTCGACCGCCTCATGCGGCAGGTCGGCGAGCTCGTGCTGGTCCGCAACCGCCTGAGCCGGCTCGCGTCGGAGGCGCAGGACGTCGACCTCACGCGTTCGGCCCAGCAGCTCAACCTCATCGCCTCGGAGCTGCAGGACGGGGTCATGCGGACCCGCATGCAGCCCATCGAGCACGTCTGGTCGAAGATGCCGCGCGTCGTGCGCGACCTCGCCGCCGTGTGCGGCCGCGAGGTCCGCCTCGAGCTCACGGGTGGCGACACCGAGCTCGACCGCAGCCTGCTCGAGGCCGTGAAGGACCCGCTGACGCACCTCGTGCGCAACGCGGTCGACCACGGCATCGAGCCGCCCGCCGAGCGCGTCGCCGCGGGCAAGCCCGCGCAGGGCGTGCTCGAGCTGCGCGCGTCGCACGCCGGTGGGCAGGTCGTCGTGGAGGTCCGCGACGACGGCCGCGGCATCGACCCGCAGAAGGTCGCCGCGTCCGCCGTGAGCAAGGGCCTGCGCACGCCCGAGCAGGTCGCCACGCTCGGCCAGGCGGAGATGCTCGGCCTGCTGTTCCTGCCCGGCTTCTCGACGGCCGCCGCGGTGACCAACGTGTCCGGCCGCGGGGTCGGCATGGACGTCGTGCGGACCCGCATCGAGGCGGTCGGCGGGACGGTCGACGTCGAGTCGACCGTCGGCGTCGGCACCGTGTGGCGGCTGCGCATCCCGCTGACGCTCGCGATCATGCCGTCGCTGTCCGTGGTCTGCGACGACGACCTGTACGCGGTCCCGCAGGTCCACGTGCTCGAGCTCGTGGCCCTCGACGACCGCGCCGAGCAGACCGTCGAGCACGTGCACGACGCGCCGGTGTACCGGCTGCGCGGCGAGCTGCTGCCGCTGGTCCCGCTGCGGGACGTCCTGGGGCTGTCCGACGGTGAGCAGGCCGGCTCGCGTGCCGGCGTCATCGTGGTCGTGCAGGCCGACGACAACCGCTTCGGCCTGCTGGTCGACCGGGTCCTGGCCACCGAGGAGATCGTCGTCACGCCGCTCGCGGCGCAGCTCAAGACGGTCGGCACGTACTCGGGGACGACGGTGCTGGGCGACGGTCGCGTCGCGCTGATCCTCGACGTCCAGGCCATCGCCCGCCGCGCCATGGTCCGCGAGCACGAGCACGCGAGCATCGGCGGGACGTCGCACGCCGCGGTCGAGCACGCCGACGAGGCCGCCCAGCTGCTGGTCGCCCGCATCGGCGACGGCCGCCTGGTCGCGATGCCGCTGGCCGGGGTCGCCCGGCTGGAGCACGTCCGGGCGGACGAGGTCGAGACGGTCGGCGACCGCGAGGTCGTGCAGTACCGCGGCTCGATCCTGCCGCTGGCCCGCGTCGACAGCCTCGTCGGGGCGCAGCGCGAGGAGCGCGAGGAGCTGCTGCTCGTCGTGTACGAGCGCGGCGACCGCAGCGCGGCGCTGGTCGTCGAGGAGATCGTCGACATCGTCGAGGACCACTCGGACCACTCCGACATCGACGCGTCGGGCCTGGTCGGCTCGACCGTCGTGCACGGCCGGGTCACGGAGCTGCTCGACCTGCGGGCGGCGCTGCTGGCCGCCGACCACGAGTTCGAGGACGACGCGCTGGAGGGTGCCGCGTGAACCGCTACGTCACGTTCACGATCGGCGACGGCCTGTACGGCGTCGACGTGCTGCGGGTCCAGGAGGCCCTGCGGGCGCACGCCCGCACCCGGGTCCCGCTGGCCCCGTCGGGCATCGCGGGCCTGGTGAACCTCCGCGGCCAGGTCGTCCTGACGGTCGACCTGCGCCCGCGGCTGGGCCTGGCCCCGCTCGGGCAGGACGCAGAGCCGATGATGGTCGTCGTGCAGGTCGACGGGGAGCCCGTGAGCCTGCTCGTCGACGAGATCGGCGACGTGCTCGACGTGCCGGCCGACCAGGTGGAGACCCCGCCGGAGACGCTGGACCCGGCGCTGCGGTCGCTCATCGTGTCCGCCTGCACGCTCGACCGGCGCCTGCTGCTGGTCCTGGACGTCGACGAGGCCGCAGCGGCGTGACCCGGAGCCGGGCGTCCGCGCGACGTCCGGCCGGGTGACGGCCCCGGCGAACCCTCACACCTTCGTCACCTCGTCCGATCGGGACCGACGACGGCGACGAAGCCCCCCAAGGAGCACGTGATGAGCAAGCCCTCCCGCGAGAGCGCACCCCGAGCGCGCAAGAGCCTGAACAACCTGGGCATCCAGACGAAGATGATGCTGCTGCTCGGCCTGGTGGCCGTGGTGGCGCTGGGCTCCGGCGGCTTCGCGTACCTCTCGTTGCAGCGTGCGGCGCAGGACGTGGAGGCGATCGACGTGATCGCCACGGACGTCGCGCAGCTGGCGCGGGCGGTCGACGACGGTCAGCAGACCGCGCGCCTCACGGTGGCGCAGATCGCCGCCGTGAAGAACCCCGTGGTGCGCAAGTCGTGGGTCGAGCTCCAGCGGCGCAACGACCTGGAGATGGGCGACGCGATGACCGCTTTCGCGGAGTCGAGCGCAGGGCGCGGCGCGGACTGGCAGGCGTTCGCCGAGTCGTACGGCGCGTGGGTCGTCCTGCGCGACGAGAAGGTCGTGCCGGCCGCGCTGTCGGACGACCCGGACGCGTACTCGAGCGTGCTCCAGACGGTGAGCCAGCCGGCGATCGACCAGTTCGTCATGGACTTCGACGCGGTGCAGGACGCCATGGCCGCGGAGATCGAGCGGAGCGTCGACGCGGCGCACGCCCGCGCCGACCAGGCGGGCCTCATCCTCGCCGTCAGCCTCGTGGCAGGTCTCGGACTGTCGATGTTCCTCGGCTTCAAGGTCGCGGCGGGCATCCGCAAGAGCGTGTGGGACATGTGCCGCGCGCTCAACGGCATGGCCGTCGGCGACTTCACGCGGAGCGTGCCGGGCACGTCGCGCGACGAGATGGGCCAGATGCGGGACGCGCTCGCCAAGGCGCAGCGCGGCGTCCGGACCACGCTGCAGGAGGTGCAGAAGACGGCCGACGAGGTCGCCGCCGCCGCCGAGCAGCTGTCCGCGTCGTCGAGCCAGGTCGCCGCGGGCTCCGACGAGACGTCCGTGCAGGCGGGGGTCGTCGCGGCCGCCGCGGAGCAGGTGTCGCGCAACGTGCAGGCGGTCGCCGCCGGTGCGGAGCAGATGGGCGCGTCGATCCGGGAGATCGCGCAGAACGCGACCGAGGCGACGAAGGTCGCGCAGGCCGCGACCGGCGCGGCGTCGACCGCGAACGACTCGGTGTCCCGCCTGGGCTCGTCCAGCCAGGAGATCGGCAAGGTCGTCAAGCTCATCACGTCGATCGCGGAGCAGACGAACCTGCTCGCGCTCAACGCGACGATCGAGGCCGCGCGCGCCGGGGAGGCCGGCAAGGGCTTCGCGGTCGTCGCGGGCGAGGTCAAGGAGCTCGCCTCCGAGACCGCGAAGGCCACCGAGGACATCGCCCGCCGCGTCGAGGCCATCCAGGCCGACACCACGGGCGCCGTCGCGGCGATCGGGGAGATCGGCACGATCATCGCGTCGATCAACGACTACCAGATGACCATCGCGTCGGCCGTCGAGGAGCAGACCGCGACGACCAACGAGATGTCCCGCGGGGTCGTCGAGGCCGCCACCGGCTCCGGCGAGATCGCGGCGAACATCACCGGCGTGGCCACCTCGGCCGCGTCCAGCTCGCAGGTCCTCACGCAGATGGGCGACTCGGTCACCGAGCTCGCCAAGATGTCGGCCGACCTGCGCGAACGGGTGTCAGCGTTCACCTTCTGACGAAGGTGGGCAACCACCGGGCCACGGACGGCCCGGCGGAACGAAGGAGACAGGGATGTCGCGACGACAGGCTTGGGCAGCGTCCGTGATGGCGCTCGCCGTGGCGGCCGCGTTCGCCCACCAGACGGGGGGCGGCGAGGTCTCCGGCGACGCGCTCGCGCGCTGGCAGGCGACCCGGCTGGTCGGGGTCGCCCTGCCCGCTGCCGGCTGGGCGAAGGAGGGGGACGTGCTGGTGCAGCGCCTCGCGCAGCTCGGGTACGGGGTGCGCGTCCACTACGCGTCCGACGCGCCCACCCAGGTCGCGCAGGTCCGCTCGCTGCTCGACGGCGGTGCGGACGCCCTCGTCGCCGTCCCGGTCGACGCCGGCTCGCTCGACGCCGTCCTCGAGCAGGCCCGCGGTCGCGGCGTCGTCGTCGTCCCCTACGAGCCCGACGTCGCCACCGACGTGCAGGTCGCGCTCGGGGGTGCCGCGTGAGCCGGATCCGCGTCGTCGTCGTCGACGACTCCGTCGTCGTCCGCCGGATCGTCAGCGACGTCCTCGCCGCCGACCGTCGCATCGAGGTCGTCGGCGTCGCCGCCAACGGGCGCCTCGCCCAGTCGAAGGTCGCGCAGCTCCAGCCGGACCTCGTGACGATGGACATCGAGATGCCGGAGATGAACGGCATCGAGGCGGTCGCCGCCCTGCGCGCCGCCGGGCACCGCATGCCGATCGTCATGTTCTCGACGCTCACCGAGCGCGGCGCGATCGCGACGCTCGACGCCCTCGCGGCGGGTGCCACGGACTACGTGACGAAGCCCGCCGGGCAGGGGTCCGTGCACGAGGCCCTGGCCCGCGTCGCGCACGACCTCGTGCCACGCATCGTGGCGCTCGTCCCGCGCGACACCGAGCCCGCGGTCGGACCGGACCACGGCGCGGCCCTGCACGCCGCCGCGACCCCGGCGGGCCCCGCCCGTCCCGGCGCGCTCCGGCGCCCGCTCGGCACCGCGCCGGGCGTCGCACCGGGCACCGCGCCCGGCCACGCCCCGGTCCCCGCCCGGGTGAGCGCCCCGCCGCAGCCGGCGCCGCACCCCGTGCGGCTCGTCGTCGTCGGGTCCTCCACGGGCGGCCCCGAGGCCCTGTCCCGCCTGGTGCGCGGGTTCGTCGAGCCCCCGCCCGTGCCCGTCCTCGTCGTCCAGCACATGCCGCCCGTCTTCACGCGGCAGCTCGCGGCCCGTCTCGACCGGCTCGGGCCGGCGACGGTCGTCGAGGCCGGCGACGACGAGCCGCTGCTGCCCGGGCACGTCTACATCGCGCCCGGCGACCGCCACCTGGTCGTCGACGCGCGCACCGGCATGCTGCGCACCGCGCTGAGCGACGCGCCGCCCATCAACTTCTGCCGTCCCGCCGCGGACGTCCTGTTCCGGTCCGCCGTGCGGGCCGTGCGCGGCGAGATCCTCGCCGTCGTCCTCACCGGGATGGGCGCCGACGGCCGCGGTGGCTGTGCGGAGGTCGTCGACGCCGGCGGCACCGTGGTCGTGCAGGACCAGGCGTCGAGCGTCGTGTGGGGCATGCCCGGGGCGGTGGCGGCCGCCGGGCTCGCGCACCGCGTCGTCCCCCTCGACGACATCCCCGGCGTCCTGCACGACATCCTCGTCCCCCGTCCCGCCCAGCCCACCGGAGCACCCCGATGAGCCTCGCCCCCGACGTGTTCACCTACGTCGCCGACCTCGTCCAGCGACGCGCGGGCATCCAGCTCGACACCGGGAAGGAGTACCTGGTCGAGTCGCGCCTGCTGCCGCTCGCGCAGGAGGCCGGCCACGCGCGGGTCGACACGTACGTGCGCGGCATCCGCGGCATCGAGCGGCCCGCCGACGTGCAGGCCGTCGTCGAGGCGCTCACGACCAACGAGACGTCCTTCTTCCGCGACGGCTCGCCGTTCACGGCGCTCGCCGACGACATCGTGCCCGCGCTGCGGTCCCGCCCCGGCGGCCTGCCGCGGATGCGCGTGTGGTCGGCGGCCTGCTCGACCGGGCAGGAGCCGTACTCGATCGCGATGACGCTCGCCGACGCCGTCGGGCCCGAGACGTCCGTCGAGATCGTCGCGACCGACCTCAACCAGGCCGTCCTCGACCGTGCCGCGCAGGGCGTGTACTCGCGGCTCGAGACCAACCGCGGGCTGCCGTCGGCGATGCTCGTGCGCCACTTCGAGGCCGACGGCACGAGCTGGCGGGTCCGCGAGGACCTGCGCCGGCAGGTCACGTTCCTGCGGCACAACCTGCTCGAGTCCCCGCCGTTCGGCGGCGGGTTCGACGTCGTGTTCCTGCGCAACGTCCTCATCTACTTCGACCTGCCGGTCAAGCAGGCCGTCCTGGACCGCGTCCTGACGGCCATGCGGCCCGGCGGCTACCTCGTGCTCGGCGCCGCGGAGACGACCATCGGCCTCGACGACGGCTGGGAGCGGGTGCCCGTCGCGCGCGGCGCGGTCTACCGCGCGCTCACCGGCGCCGCCGGGACGACGTCCCCGGTCCGGCCGTTCCTGCCGACGCCGGCCCGCGCCCCGCTCGTGCCGACGCCGACCGTCCCGTCGCCGTTCACGACGACGGGCACCGTGCCGGCGGTCGTCCCCTCCGCCGCGCACGCCGCGTTCCTGCCCACCGCCCGCCCCTCCCACCTGTCCGCACCCGTCCGAGGAGAGAGCCGATGAGAGCACTCGTGGTCGACGACTCACGGACGATGCGCCGCATCGTCGCCAAGATCCTGGAGGGCCTCGGGTACGAGACCTCCCAGGCCGAGAACGGTCAGGAGGCACTCGACGCGCTGCAGCAGGGCGACGCGGTGGACCTCGTGACCGTCGACTGGAACATGCCCGTGATGGACGGCCTCGAGCTCGTCGGGCACGTCCGCAAGAACCGCGACCTGCGGTCCGTGACGCTCATGATGGTCACGACCGAGGCCGAGCAGTCCCAGATCGTGCGCGCCCTCGCGGCAGGCGCCCACGAGTACCTGATCAAGCCGTTCACCGCCGAGGAGCTCCGGGCCAAGCTCGACCTGCTCGGCCTCGTCCCGCTGGAGGAGACCGCATGAGCACCGACGTCGCGACCGACCAGGTCCTGCTCATCGCCCGAGACGTGTTCTCGTCGATGATCGACGGCGAGGAGGGGCACCTCAACGCCTGGGACGGACCGACGCCCGACGTCGAGGCCCCCGTCCACGCCTGGGTCGACCTGTTCGGCGAGCTGAGCGGCCGTGCGGTCCTCACGACCGCCACCGTCACCGCGCACGACCTCGCCCGCGCCCTGCTGGGCCTCGGCGAGGACGAGGAGGTCTCGCACGACGACCTCGTCGACGCGTTCGGCGAGCTCGCCAACGTCGTCGGCGGCAACATCAAGGCCCTCATGCCCGACGCCGCCAAGCTCGGCCTGCCGGCCGTGGCGGACACCGTGCCCGTCCTCGAGGGGGCCCTGCGCGTGCAGGAGCTCGCCCTGTCGTGGCGGGGCCGGGCGATCGTCGTCGAGCTGTGGGTCCTGCTCCCGGGGGCCGGAGGATGAGCACCGCCGCGCACCCCGCACCCTGCACCACCCCTGCCGTCCCGGGAACCACCGCCCGGCGCGGCCCCCTCGGAAGGAGCCGTTCATGATCCGCGTCCTCGTCGTGGACGACAGCCGCGTCATGCGCCAGATCGTCATCCGCACGCTGCGTCAGGCCGGGTACGACTGGGACGTGCGCGAGGCGTCGGACGGCGCCGAGGCCCTCGCGGCGGTCCGCGCCGACGAGCCCGACGTCGTCCTGTCCGACTGGAACATGCCCAACGTGTCCGGGATCGAGCTGCTGGAGAACCTGCGCGCCGAGGGCTTCGAGACGCCCTTCGGCTTCGTGACGTCGGAGGGGTCGCCCGAGATGCGGGCCACCGCCGACGCCGCGGGTGCGCTGTTCCTCATCGCGAAGCCCTTCACGGCGGACGCGTTCCGCGAGGTGATCGAGCCGGTGCTCGCATGAGCGCGCTGACCCCCCTCGCCGCCGCGCTCGACGTGCGCGACCTGCTGGAGAGCCTCGTCGGCCGCGAGGTCGAGGTCCTCACGGGTGCCGGGATGCAGGACCCCGCCAAGGGCGACGGGTGCCTCGTCGGGGTCTACCTCGACGACCAGCACGCCGTCGCGGCGATCGTGCTGTTCGACGTGGCGCTCGCCGCGTACGTCGGTGCCGCGCTGGGCCTGGTCCCGGTGCGGATGGCGCAGCAGGCCGTCGACCACGGCGGGCTGCCCGCGGGCCTGCTCGAGAACGCGAGCGAGGTGCTCAACGTCATGGGGTCGCTGTTCAACGCGGAGGGCGCGCCGCACGTGCGGCTCGACACCGTGTACGAGCCGGGCCACCCGCTGCCGGCGGACGTCGCGAAGTGGGTGCCGGCGTTCGTGCGGCGGTGCGACCTCGACGTCGACGTCGCCGGGTACGGCAAGGGCGGCTTCTCGCTGCTCGTGATCTGACCGGTCGCCTGCCGCGGCCCGGCGGCGCCCGGGGCGGCCTCGCCTAGGCGGTCGTCCCGTGCGCGGGCCCCGTGCCGTCCGTCGGTGCGGGGCCCGACGTCGTCGCGCCCGCGGTGCCGGCGCCCGTGGCTCCCGCCGTCGTCGTCGTGGCGGTGCCCGCAGTGCCCGCCGTGCCCGCAGTGCCCGCCGTGCCGGTGGACGCGGCCGCGGGTGCGCTCGCGGGTGCCCCGCGGCCCCGGGCCCAGGCCGTCGCACCGAGCCCGATGACGACGCCGGTCGCGCAGACGATCGCGGGCGTCCACGTGGCCGCCCCCGTCCACGCCAGCACGGCCGTCACGCCCAGCGCGGACAGCCAGACGGCAGTCCCGACCAGCATCACGCGGCGCAGGTCGACCGCGACAGGCGCCGGCGGGGTGCGCTCGGGGTGCAGGAGCTGGTCGAGGAGGGACGGCACGACGACGAGCCTACGACCGGCCCACGACGCCGACGACCACGTCGACCGCGTCGGCCATCTGCGCGAAGACGCGCGCGTACAGCGCGTCGGAGCCGCCGATCGGGTCGGTGACGTCGTCGTCCTCGGGGGTCGCGTCGAACCGTCCGCGCTGTGCCGCGGCCAGCGGCACGAGGGCCACCAGCCGCTCGGCGGGTGTGGCACCGGCGGCTGCCAGCCGCTCCGGGTCGACGAGCGGGGCGAGCCGCGCGAGCTCGAGCAGCGTGAAGGTGCGCCGCACGGCGGCGGGCACGAGCTCGACGAGCGCCGACCGGTGCGCGCGGGTCAGCGCGAGGACGACGTCGGCGTCCCGGACGGTCGCGGCGTCGACCTGGCGCGCGTCGAACGCGTCGGCGTCGAGCCCGCGCCCGGCGACGAGCGCCGCCATCTGCGGGCTCATCGGCGCCCCGACGACCGCCCGCGTGCCGGCCGAGCCGACCTCGACGCCGCCCGGCGCGAGCGCACCGTCCTGCCCCCGGTACATGCCGCCCAGGCCGGCGGCGAGCAGCCGCTCGACGGCGGGGGAGCGGCAGATGTTGCCGGTGCAGACCGTGAGGACGCGCACACGCGCGGGCGCGTCGGCCGAGGTGTCGGAGGGCTCCGGGACGGGGGTCACGGCCACCATCATGCAGGTCGCGGGCCCGCCGCCGGGCGCCGCGCCCGCGCGGCGCGCCACCCGTCCGCGGGACGTCGTGTGACGGTTGTGTTGCGCCACGCCGGAAGGCCCCTCGGCGGCCGCGACCGTTCTCCTACGATGCGCGCATGGCTTCCCCCAGCGCCCCCTCCGCGCAGGCCGAGCGACCTGCCCCACCGCGCAACGCGATCGACCGCTACTTCAAGATCACGGAGCGCGGCTCGACCGTCGGCACCGAGATCCGCGGCGGCCTCGTCACGTTCTTCACGATGAGCTACATCATCGTGCTCAACCCCCTCATCATCGGCACCGTCCAGTCCGACGGCGGCAACGGCGCGTTCCTCGGCGGCGGCGACGCCCCGAACCTCGCGGCCGTCGCGGCGACCACCGCGCTCGTCGCGGGCGTCATGTCGATCCTCATGGGCGCGGTGGCGAACTTCCCGCTCGCCGTCGCCGCCGGCCTCGGCCTCAACGCGGTCGTCACGTACTCCATCGCGTTCCTGCCCGGCATGACGTGGCCGGACGCGATGGGCATCGTCGTCCTCGAGGGCCTCATCATCCTGGTGCTCGTCCTCACCGGCTTCCGCGAGGCGGTCTTCAAGGCCGTCCCGATCGAGCTGAAGACGGCCATCAGCGTCGGCATCGGCCTGTTCATCGCGTTCATCGGCCTCGTGGACGCGGGCTTCGTGCGCATCCCGGCGAGCCTCGCGACGCCCGTCGAGCTCGGCATCGCCGGGTCCCTCGGCTCGTGGCCGCTGCTCGTGTTCACGGTGGGCCTGCTCACCGCGATCGTCCTCATGGTCCGCAAGGTCAAGGGCGCGATCCTCATCGCCATCGCGACCGCCACGGTCCTCGCGATCATCGTGGAGGCGGTCACCAAGGTCGGCGCCTCGACCCCGGACGGGTCCAACCCGACGGGCTGGAAGCTCAACGTCCCCGCCATCCCCGACCAGATCGTCGCGACCCCCGACTTCTCGCTCGTCGGCCAGTTCTCGCTGTTCGGCTCGATCGAGAAGATCGGCGTCGTCGCCGTCGTCCTGCTGGTGTTCTCCCTGCTGCTCGCGGACTTCTTCGACACGATGGGCACGATGGTCGCCATCGGTGGCGAGGCGGGCCTGCTCGACAAGGACGGCAACCCGCCGCGCACCAAGCAGATCCTCATCGTCGACTCGCTCGCCGCGGCCGCCGGTGGTGCCGGCTCGGTCTCGTCGAACACGTCGTACATCGAGTCCGCCGCGGGCGTCGGCGACGGCGCGCGCACGGGTCTGGCCGCGATCACGACCGGTGTCGGCTTCCTGCTCGCGACGTTCCTCGCGCCGCTCGTCGACGTCATCCCGTTCGAGGCGGCCACCCCGGCGCTCGTCGTCGTCGGCTTCCTCATGGTCATGCAGGTCAGCGGCATCGACTGGAAGAACTGGGAGGTCGCCATCCCGGCGTTCCTCACGATCATCCTCATGCCGTTCGCCTACTCGATCACCGTCGGCATGGGCGCGGGCGTCATCTCGTTCGTCGTCATCAAGCTCGCGGTCGGCAAGGCGAAGCAGGTGCACCCGCTCATGTGGGGTGCCGCGGTGCTGTTCGTCGCGTACTTCCTGCTGGGCCCGATCAAGACGGCCCTCGGGATCTGATCAGACCGGCTCGACCCGCGCGACGGCCGGGTCCTCCTGCGGGAGGACCCGGCCGTCGCGCGTCCGGGCGGTGGTCGTGGCGTCGTCGGTCCGCGTGCGGCGGGCCCGACGCGCGCCGTACGCCGCGAGCAGCGCGACGCCGACGGCCGCGCCGAGGGTGTTCATGACGACGTCCTGCACCGTCGGCACGCGCGAGGGCAGGAACGCGAGCTGGGCGAGCTCGATCGCCGCCGACGTGAGCGCACCGAGCGCGACGGCCCACCACCGGCGGGGCAGCAGGAGGCCCACGAGCACCCCGAAGGGGACGAACATCACGACGTTCGCGACGGCCTCGACGACCGCGTAGGTGAGCCCGACGCCGCGCTCCTGCAGCCATGCGAGGACCGCCCGCACGACGTCGAACGTGTCGTCGGGCGCGGGCTTCGGCCACAGCGTGACGCGGACGACGACGGCCGACCAGGCGACGAGACCGGCGACGACGCGGCGACGGGCCCGAGCGGTGACGAGCATGGCGCTACGGTAAACGGAACGCTCCCGCAGGCCGGGCAGGTCCTGGGCAGATCGGGTGATCCTGGCCGGTGAGGCAAGGATCACCCGCTGGGACCTCCTTGCGCACGGGTACATTCGGCGCATCCCAACCACCCAAAAGGGGGCAACGTGCGCATCTCCGTCATCGGCTGCGGGTACCTCGGCGCGGTCCACGCCGCGTGCATGGCGAAGCTCGGGCACGAGGTCGTCGGCATCGACGTCGACCCGCGCAAGGTCGCGTCGCTGGAGGCGGGCGAGGCCCCGTTCTACGAGCCCGGCCTGCCGGAGCTGCTCGCCGAGACCAAGGCGACGGGCCGCCTGACGTTCAGCACGGACATGGCGGCGGCCGCGGGCGCGCAGGTGCACTTCCTGTGCGTGGGCACGCCGCAGGTGCACGGCGAGTTCCGCGCGGACCTGTCGTACGTCGACTCGGCGTTCGAGGCGCTGCGGCCGTTCCTCGCGGAGGGCGACGTCGTCGCGGGCAAGTCGACCGTCCCGGTGGGCACCGCGGAGAACCTCGCGGCGCGGCTCGAGGGCAGCGGCGCGACGCTCGTCTGGAACCCGGAGTTCCTGCGCGAGGGCTTCGCGGTCAAGGACACGCTGCACCCCGACCGGCTGGTGTACGGCCTGCCGACGGACGACGAGGGCGTCCCGACGGCGGCGGGCGACGCGGCCAAGGCGGCGCTCGACGAGGTGTACGCGACGCCGCTCGCGGACCGCACGCCGCTGGTCGTCACGGACTACGCGACCGCGCAGCTCGTCAAGGTCGCGGCGAACTCGTTCCTCGCCACGAAGATCAGCTTCATCAACGCGATGGCCGAGCTGTGCGAGGCGACGGGCGCGGACGTGACGCGGCTGGCGGACGCCATCGGCTACGACGCGCGCATCGGCCGCCGGTTCCTCAACGCCGGCCTCGGGTTCGGCGGCGGCTGCCTGCCGAAGGACATCCGGGCGTTCATGGCGCGCGCGGGCGAGCTGGGCGTGAGCGACGCGCTGACGTTCCTGGCGGAGGTCGACTCGATCAACATGCGACGCCGCGTGCGCATGGTCGACCTGGCCCGCGAGGTGTGCCACGGCTCGATCGTGGGGCGCAAGGTCGCGGTGCTGGGGGCGGCGTTCAAGCCCGACAGCGACGACGTGCGCGACTCGCCCGCGCTGTCCGTGGCCGCGCAGATGCAGCTCCAGGGCGCGCACGTGACGCTCACGGACCCGCAGGCCGTCGCGAACGCGCAGGCGAAGTGGCCCGACATGAAGTTCGCGCACTCGGCGCTCGAGGCCGCGGCGGACGCGGACGTCGTGCTGCTCGCCACCGAGTGGCAGGAGTACCGCGACCTGGACCCGGACGAGCTCGGCGCGGTCGTCGCGCACAAGCGCATCCTCGACGGCCGCAACGTGCTGGACCCCGTCCGGTGGCGTGCCGCCGGCTGGACGTACCGGGCGCTCGGGCGCCCCTGACCGGACCGCACGCCCCGGCCGCACGACGAGAGGCCGACCCCGCACCGCCGGGGTCGGCCTCTCGTCGTCTGCGGGGGCGTGCACGGGTGGCTGTGGGGCAGGCCACGGCCTGTCCGATTTCTTTACGTGAGGTAATGAGTTAGGCTAACCATCATGCCCACCGCCCCCGCTCTCGCCGGAGAGCTCCGCATCGCCGTGGGCCAGGCCGCCCGGCGGATCCGGGCCGAGCGCGGTGCCCAGGGGCTGACGGACCCCCAGTTCACGGTCCTCGCGTGGCTCAACAAGCAGGGCCCCATGACCCCCGGCCAGCTCGCCGACGCCGAGCGCATCCAGCCGCCGAGCATGACCCGCACGGTCAACGGGCTCGTCGAGCTCGGGCTGGTCCAGAAGGACGAGCACCCCACCGACGGCCGGCAGGTCGTCGTGAGCCTCACCGTGGCCGGCCGCGCGGAGGTCGTCGAGACCCGCCGCCGCCGCGACACGTGGCTCACCGAACGGCTCAAGGGCATGACCAAGGAGGAGCGGCAGCTCCTCGCCGACGCCGCCGAGCTCCTGAGGAGGATCGCTGCTTCATGAGTCCCACGTTCTCCTCGCTGCAGTACCGCAACTACCGGCTGTGGTTCGCCGGAGCGCTCGTGGCGAACGTGGGCACCTGGATGCAGCGCGTCGCCCAGGACTGGCTCGTCCTCACCGAGCTGTCCGACGAGTCCGGCGTCGCCGTCGGCATCACCACCGCCCTGCAGTTCCTGCCCGTGCTGTTCCTGTCCGCGTGGGCCGGGCTGCTCGCCGACCGCGTCGACCGCCGCAAGCTCCTCGCCGCGACCCAGGCCGCCCAGGGTGTGCTCGCCGTCGGCCTCGGCGCCCTCGTGCTCTCCGGCCACGCCCAGCTCTGGCAGGTCTACGTCTTCGCGCTGCTCCTCGGCGTCGTGACCGCGATCGACGGGCCCGTCCGGCAGACGTTCGTCGCCGAGCTCGTCCCCACGAGCCGCCTGTCCAACGCCGTCGGCCTCAACAGCGCCTCGTTCAACGCCGCCCGCCTCATCGGTCCCGGCGTCGCCGGGCTGCTCATCGCGTTCGTCGGCACCGGCTGGGTCTTCGTCATCAACGCCGTCACGTTCGCCGCGACGATCCTGTCGCTCACCCTCATGCGCACCGACGAGCTGCACCGGATGCCCGTCGTCCCCCGCGCCAAGGGGCAGATCCGCGAGGGCGTGCGCTACGTGCGCGGCCGCAGCGACATCCTCGTCATCATGGTCGTCGTCAGCGTCATCTCGACGTTCGGCCTCAACTTCCAGATGACCTCCGCGATGATGGCGCGCACCGAGTTCGGCCGGGGTGCCGGCGAGTACGGCATCCTCGGCTCGGTCCTCGCCATCGGCTCGCTCGCCGGTGCGCTGCTCGCCGCGCGGCGCGAACGACCCCGCGTGCGGCTCGTCATCGGGTCCGCGTTCGCGTTCGGCATCTCGACCGGCGTCATGGCGCTCATGCCGACCTACCTCACGTACGCGATCTCGACGATCCCCGTCGGCTTCGCGTCGCTCACGATGCTCACGGCCGCCAACGCGACCATCCAGCTCAGCACCGACCCCGCCGTCCGCGGGCGCGTCATGGCGCTCTACATGATGGTGTTCCTCGGCGCGACGCCCGTCGGCTCGCCCGTCGTCGGCTGGATCGGCGAGACCTTCGGCGCCCGCTGGTCCGTCGGCATCGGCTCGATCACCGCGCTGCTCGTCGCGACGGGCGCCGCGATCTGGGCCCGCCGGGCCTGGGACGTGCGCGTCCGCTACCGGCTGCGCGCCCGCCCGCACCTGCAGGTCTCGCACCCCGCGCCCGCCGGTGAGGTCCCGTCGCCGCGGACGGAGACGGCCCTGCGTCTCGGCGCCGACGGCGCGACCAACACCCGCTCGGTCGCCTGACCCCGCCGTCGTCCGCCGGACGACCTGCGCGCCGACCGGCGCGAGGGGTGAGACGTCCGCTCGACGCCCCGCGCCGGGCACCGGCCGCGCGGGTGAATCCCCAGCCCGCCCGTGTCGGGCGGTTCGTCCGGCATGTCACGATCGGGCGGTGAGCACGCACGTCGACGACGGGGGAGGGGCGACCCCGCCGGGCGGGAGCCCCGAGGTCGACGACCGCCCCGCCCCCGACGCCCCCGACGCCGCACCCGCGCCCGTCCCCGGGCCCTCGCGCGCCGCACGGCGACGCCGGGTCGCGGGCCGTGTCGTCGTCGTGCTCGTCGTGCTGCTGGCCGTCGTGCTGCTCGTCGCGGGCTGGCTCACGTTCCGTGCCGTGCAGACCGTCGACGCCCTCACGGACGCCAAGGGCGCCGTGACCGACGTCCGGCAGGCGCTCGACGAGGGCGACACGGCGACGCTCGACGCCGCGCTGCCCCGCATCCAGGACGCGACCGCCCGCGCGCACGCGGCGTCGTCCGACCCGGTGTGGCAGGCCGCGCAGGTCCTGCCGCGGCTGGGGCCGCAGCTCGCCGCGGTGAGCACGGTGGCCGCGGCCCTCGACGACGTGTCCCGCGACGCGCTCCCGGCCGCGACGACCGTCACGGACCTGCTGGGCGACGGGGCGAGCGTGCGGGACGCCGACGGCCGGGTGGACCTCGAGCCGTTCGTCGCGGCGGCCCTGGCGCTGGTCGACGCGGCGGCGGTCGCGCGCGAGGCCGCGGACGACGTCGCGGCCATCGACACGAGCGTGCTGGTCGGGCCGCTGGTGAGCCCGGTGCAGGAGGCGAGCGAGGGGCTCGCGGAGGTCGCGGGGGCGCTCGACGCGGGTGCGCAGGTCGCGACGCTCCTGCCGCCGATGCTCGGGTCGCAGGGGCCGCGGACGTACCTGGTGGCGGCGCTCAACAGCGCGGAGCTGCGCACGGCGGGCGGCATCGTCGGGAGTCTCGCGGTGATCCGGGCCGACGGCGGTGCGCTGTCCCTCGTGGACCAGCGCAGCACCGACGAGCTCAAGGGCATCCCCGAGCCGATCCTGCCGCTCACACCGGAGGAGGTCGCGGTCAACGGCGCGGGCCTCGGCCGGTACGTGCAGAACGCCGTCATGACCCCCGACTTCCCGCGGTCCGCGGAGCTGCTCGCGGCGCGCTGGGCGCGGGACGTCGGCGGCACGGTCGACGGCGTCGTCGCGACGGACCCGGTCGCGGTCGCGGCGCTGCTGCGTGAGGTCGGGCCGGTCACGGAGCCGGGCGGCGCGGTGCTCGACGCGGACACGCTGCTCGCGACGCTCCTGCACGACGCCTACCTGCGGTACCCGGACCTGCGTGCCGCCGACGACTTCTTCGCGAACGTCGCGGCGACGATCTTCGGCGCGCTCGGCTCGGGCGGCGGCGATGTGCGAGGGCTCGTCGAGGCGGCCGCGCAGGCCGGCGAGGAGGGGCGGATCCGGGTCTGGTCGGCGCACCCCGACGAGCAGGAGGCGCTCGCGGCGACGACCGTGGGGGCGGCCTTCCTCACGGGCCCGTTCGAGGACGCGGCGGGCGTGTTCCTCAACGACGCGACGGCGGGCAAGCTCGACTACTACCTGCGGTCGACGCTGACCGTCGAGGAGCTGCGCTGCGCAGGCCCGGACCCGTCCGCGACGGTGCGGCTCGACCTCGCGTTCGACCCGCCCGCGGACGTCGCGTCGTTCCCGGAGAACGTGACGGGCACCAGCGGCCTCGTGCCCGTCGGGTCGATCGGCACGAGCATCACGCTGTACGGCCCGGTCGACGCACCACCGCAGGGGCTCGTGACGGACGAGGGCATCGTCGGCGGCACGTCGGCCACGGTGGCCGGGCGTCCCGTGACGGTCGTCGGCTCACGGCTCGACCCGGGCGGCCGGGCGACGTACCGGTTCGAGGTGCCGGTGCGTGACGGGCGTGTCGACGTGTGGACGACCCCGACGCTGACATCCCCGGGCTCGGTCGCGGCCACCTGCCCCTGACGCCAGCGCGCCGTGGCGCGGCGGCCGGGGCGCGACTCGTCCGGTGCGCGCCGTCGGGGCGACCGTCCCGGACCTGCGGTGTCGCCCGACCGGGTGACGGACAGGCGCGGGTCAACCGTTGCGCCGACCGGGTGAGAGTCCGAAATCACCCGTTCCGCCCCTATAACTCCAGAACTCCGCGGGGAAGGATGAGCACGAAATGTCCGAATCTGCCCATCGAGGGGACTGGTCATGAGCAAGGTTCTCCGGGCGTGTGCCGCCGCGCTCCTGGCGGCGTCCGCCGTCCTCGGCGTGCCGGCCGTGGCCTCGGCGGCGGTCGCACCGTCGCCCTCACCCAGCGGTCCGCTGTACGGCTGCCTGGGTGACACCGACGAGTACGGCGCACCGCTGCCGTGCGACCTCACCGTCACACTCCTGCAGCCGGTGTGCGACAACGACGTGCCCAAGCTCAGCTACGCGGTCGACGCGAAGGGCACGCCCAACACCACCGTCACGATCACGTGGGTCAACCCGAGCGGCGCGAGCGTCGTGCAGTCCGGTCTCCCGCTGACCGGCACCGTCCTGTGGCCCGGCGCCGTGGTCGGCCCCGACGGCAAGGGCGCGGACTGGCCCGGCTGGACGCAGCTCGCCGACGGCTCGTGGGTCGAGGGCGACGAGTTCGACTGGGTCCGCCCGTCCGTGACCGTGAACTTCGCGGTCAACCCCGAGGCGACGATGTCGGTCGGCTACCCGCCGTCGAGCCCGCAGTGCCTGACGAACCCGGGCGGCTCGGAGGTCCTCGCGGCCCCCGTCTCGAACCAGGTGCTGTCGGCCACCGGCAGCGAGGCGGGTCCGCTCCTGTGGATCGGCGGCGCGCTGCTCGTCGTCGGTGCCGGTGTGGTGACCGTCGTGACGATCCAGCGTCGCCGGCACGAGGCGGCCTGACACGACGCCGGGGGCCGGTCGGAGGGGACCGGTCCCCGGACCGTCCGGACGACGCCCGCTCCGCGACCCGCGGGGCGGGCGTCGCCGTGCCCGGCGAGACCCGCGGGCGGGCGGCGCCGTGCCCGGTCGGGCTCAGCCCAGGAGCTGCTCGACCACGTGGTCGACGCACGCCGTGAGCGCGAGGACGTCGTCCGGCTCGACGGCCGGGTACATCGCGACGCGCAGCTGGTTGCGGCCGAGCTTGCGGTAGGGCTCGACGTCGACGACGCCGTGCGCGCGCAGCACCTTCGCGACGGTCGCGGCCTCGACCTCCGGGTCCAGGTCGACGGTGCCGACGACGGTGGACCGCGCGGCGGGGTCGGGCACGAACGGGGTCGCCCAGTCGCGGGACTCGGCCCACCCGTACAGGTGCGCGGCGGACGTCGCGGTCCGCTCGGCGGCCCAGGCGAGGCCGCCCTGCTCGAGGATCCAGTCGAGCTGCTCGGCGAGCAGGACGAGCGTCGCGATCGCGGGGGTGTTGAGCGTCTGGTCGAGGCGTGAGTTCGTCACGGCGGTGGTGAGCGACAGGAACTCCGGCACCCAGCGGTCGCCCGACTCGAGGCGGGACGCGCGCTCGACGGCGTCGGGCGAGAGGCAGGCGAGCCACAGACCGCCGTCGGACGCGAAGGACTTCTGCGGCGCGAAGTAGTAGGCGTCGGTCTGGCCGACGTCGACGGGCAGACCGCCCGCGCCGGACGTGCCGTCGACGACGACGAGCGCGCCCTGCTCCCGGGCGCCGGCGACCCGTCGCACGGGGGCGGCGACACCCGTCGACGTCTCGTTGTGCGGCCACGCGTACACGTCGACGTCGTCGACGTGCTGGGGCACGACGACCTGGCCGGGCGCGACGGTCGTCACGACCGGCTCGTCCAGGAACGGCGCGCGGGCGGTCGCGGTCGCGAACTTGGCGCCGAACTCGCCGAACGACGCGTGCGCGCTGCGGCGCTCCACGAGGCACAGCGTCGCGACGTCCCAGAACGCCGTCGAGCCGCCGTTGCCGAGGACGACCTCGTACCCGTCGGGCAGGTCGAACAGGGCGGCGACGCCGGCGCGCACGCGCCCGACGACCGCGCGCACGGGGGCCTGGCGGTGGGACGTGCCGAGCAGGGACGACCCCGTGCGGGCCAGCGCGTCGAGCTGCGCGGGCCGGATCTTCGACGGGCCGGAGCCGAACCGGCCGTCGCGCGGCAGGAGGTGCGCCGGGATCGTCACGGCGTTCGGGGCGTCTGGGGCGGCGGGCACGGGGCGAGGATAGGCCGTCACGGCCCCGGAGGGTCGGACCGACCAACTAATCTGTGCACCAGCGTGCGGCACGGGGGTCCGTGCGGCACGAGAGACGCGGGAGGCTGTGCGGTGGGCGACCTGATCGACACGACCGAGATGTACCTGAAGACGATCTACGAGCTCACCGAGGAGGGGCGCACGCCGCTGCGTGCGCGCATCGCGGAGCGTCTCGGGCACTCGGGGCCGACGGTGTCGCAGACGGTCGCGCGCATGGAGCGCGACGGTCTCGTCGTCGTGACCGGCGACCGGCACCTCGAGCTCACGGACGTCGGCTACGCGAAGGCGGTGCGCGTCATGCGCAAGCACCGGCTCGCCGAGCGCCTGCTCACGGACGTCATCGGCCTGGAGTGGCCGTACGTCCACGAGGAGGCCTGCCGCTGGGAGCACGTGATGAGCGAGCGCGTCGAGAAGCGGCTGGCGTCGCTGCTCGACCACCCGCACTTCGACCCGTACGGCAACCCGATCCCGGGCCTCGCGGAGATCGGCGAGGAGGTCACGCGCGTCGCCTTCCTCGACGGCGTGACGCCGCTGACCTCGTTCGTCGACGGCTCGAGCGCCGTCGTCGCACGCATCGCGGAGCCGCTGCAGGTCGACGTCGAGCTGCTGACGCGGCTCGCCGAGGCCGGGGTGCGCCCCGGCGGCGAGATCGTCGTCGAGCGGGGCGACGGGGTCGTCACGGTCGGCGTGCCCGGCTCGGCCACGGTGCTGGACCTGCCGGACGACGTCGCGCGGCACATCTTCGTCGGCGCCCGCTGACCCTGGCGCGACGCCCCTGGGTCGTCCCTGAGTCGCCGCCCCGGTGCCGCTCCTGCGGTGCCTCTGCGCCGTCTCTGCGCCCACTCTGAGCCCACTCTGAGCCCACTCTGCGCCGCCCGGGCGACGCCCGGCGGGTGAGAGTTCGTCACGTGCCGTGCGCGCGCTCCCACGGCGCGGGAAGCGTCATCCCTGGTGGGCTCGGCGTGTCGCGTGGACACGCCGGACGGCCGTCCAACACGTTCCGTATCTCGTCGTGATCGGAACGTGACAATCACCCGAACGCTCCTGTACGTTCAACCTGCTTCTCGGAACCCTCCTCCGTGGAAGCCCTCGAGCGGAACGCCTAACCCTGCCGCTGCTCCGAGGTCCGTACGAACCGCCGGCAGGGGCGGGGGACCCACGATTTTGTGGTCCACCGGAGACGGTGACCTTGGGGTGAAGCCGAGGTGGCAGCAGGACCGCCATCCAGGCCGGGTGTTCTCCCACCCGAACCCGACAGCTCACCTCGCAGGCGACAGGAGAGGCACCTAGTGACCGTGAGCACCACCCGCGCCCGGCATCGGGCCGCGCGTCGCCCGTCGACGCCCCTGTCCGAGCTGGCATCGGCCGCCTCGGAGCAGATGGGCACCGTCGGCCGCCGCACCGCCGTCGTCGCCGCGTCCTCCGGCCTCGTCGTCACGATGATCGGCGCCCCCGCGGGCGCCGCGTCGGACAACTCCGCCGCCGGCGCCCTGAACTCCGTCGACACCGCAGCACTCACCGCCTCCGCGCGTGCCGTGCTCAACACGTCGCCCGTCGTGAGCTCCCCGGCCGAGGCCGCGTGGACCTTCGACGCCCCCGTCGTCACCGCCGTCAAGCCGACGCCCCCGCCGGAGACCCGGCGCGCGTCGACCGCCGCGTCGCGCAGCACCACGACGCGCACGGCGGCCGCCCCCGCCGCGGTGACGAACGCCCCGATCCCGCAGTCGGTCGCCGGCAACGCGGTCCTCGAGGTCGCCGCCCGCTACGTCGGCACCCCGTACGTCTCCGGCGGCTCCACGCCGGACGGCTTCGACTGCTCGGGCTTCGTCTCGTACGTGTACGCCCAGCTCGGCGTCTCGCTGCCCCGCACGACGTCGGGCATCAAGTCCGTCACGACCGTCATCTCGCGTGACGAGGCGCAGCCGGGCGACCTCATCTGGAGCCCCGGCCACATCTCGATCTACGCAGGCGGCAACGACCAGATCGACTCGCCCCGCCCGGGCAAGACGATCCAGTTCCGCGCCATCTGGCAGAGCTCGCCGGTCTTCCTGCGCGTCGGCTGACGCCACCCGCACGGTCCTCCGAGGCCCCCGACGACGTCCGCGTCGTCGGGGGCCTCGTCGTTCGCCCCACGCGACCCGGTCGCGGCGTGTTCACCCCGACGTGCGGCCCCCACCTGGTGGTGCTGTCCAGGTCGCCGCGTACGCTGGTCGCGCACCACGCTGTTGCTTCGCTTCGCCGGTCCGGCAGCCAGCCGGTCCGACTCACGAGGTCGGGAGGACGCCGTGCTGATCGAGACTTCGACGCCGGTCGCGGGGAACGCTCCAGGGGCGCCCGGGCGCGCCCGGGCCGGTGCACCGGCCGTCGCCCCACCCGCACGGCCACCCGCACCCGTCCTGTCGTCCGGTGCCCGCTCGCTGCTGCTCAACGCGAGCATGGAGCCGCTGTGCATCGTGAGCCTGCGGCGGGCGGTCCTGCTCGTCATGAGCGGCAAGGCGACGGTGCTGGAGACGGACGGGCGGCTGTTGCACTCGGAGCACGCCGCGGTGCCGCTGCCCGTCGTCCTGTGCCTCACGCGGTACGTGCACGTCCCGGTGCGTCGCCCGGTGCCGCCGACGCGTCGCACGGTCCTGCAGCGTGACAGCCACCGGTGCGCGTACTGCGGCGGGGGAGCGGACACCGTCGACCACGTGCACCCGCGGTCGCGCGGCGGGCGGCACGAGTGGACGAACGTCGTGGCGGCCTGCGTGCGGTGCAACCACCGCAAGGCCGACCGGCTGCTGCACGAGATCGGCTGGGAGCTGCCGTTCGCCCCGCGGGCGCCGCGGTGGTCGGTGTCGTTCGGGACGGCCGCGGCCCGCTCCGACCCGCTGTGGGCGGCGTACGTCCCCGCCTGACGCCCTGCTCGTCCGGTGTGTGGCCGTTCACGGTCAAGGCTGTGCCAAACTGGGGTATGCCTGACGTCTGGACAGGTCGCCCGCGGCGGACGACCCGGCCGGGTCGAGCAGGCGGGCACGACCAGCGAGGAGGCCGGTGATGGTGCGTGACGACGTGGTGCTCGTCGGGCTGGACGGTTCCGCCGCCAGCCTGCACGCCCTCGACTGGGCCGCCGAGGAGGCCGCCGCGCACGGCTGGGGCCTGCGCCTGGTGTGCGCGTACTCGCTGCCCTCGTTCACGGCGGCGTCGCTCGACGGCGGCTACGCCGCGCTCGACGACACCGCGATCCAGCAGGGGGCCCGCGCGGTCCTCGCCGAGGCCACGGCCCGCGTGGAGGGCGTCGGCGTGCCCGTGACCTCGGTCGTGCAGACCGGCGACGCCGCGGGGGTCCTCGTCGAGATGTCGCACGGGGTCCGCCTCGCCGTCGTCGGCACCCGCGGACGGGGTGGGTTCGCGGACCGGCTGCTCGGCACCGTGTCGTCCGCGCTGCCCGCGCACGCGTTCTGCCCGACGGTCGTCGTGCCGCTCCGCGAGAACGGCCGCGCGCTGGCCGACGACGCCGTGCTGCCGGCGGTCAAGCCCGTCCGTCGGATCGTCGTCGGCGTCGACGGCTCCCCGCAGGCCGAGCAGGCGCTGCACTGGGCGATCGGCGAGGCGGAGGCGTGGGGTGCCGAGGTGCACGCCGTCGCAGGCGTCCCGGTGAGCTCGCTGTCGGGGGTGCTCGCGTGGCTGCCCGACACGGTCGACCACGACCAGGTCCTCAAGGACGTCGCCGAGGGGCTGAACGTCGTCGTCGACCGTGCCCTGGGCGACCGCTCGGGGGTCGTCGTGAAGCGGCACGCGCTCGACGGCAGCGGCGCCGAGCTGCTCACCGAGTTCTCCGTCGCGACCGACCTCATCGTCGTCGGCTCGCGCGGTCGGGGCGGGTTCGCGGGGCTGCTGCTCGGGTCGACGAGCCAGGCGGTGCTGCACCACTCCGACTGCCCCGTCATGGTCGTCACCAACCGCTGCAAGGCGGACGAGAAGACCGCCTGACGCTCAGCCCGGCGCGCTCAGTCCGGGGCGGCGGTCGTCGGCTCCGTCGCGGTGCCGGCCGCGAGGTCGGCGGGCACGTCGGGGCGACGCACGAGCGCCGAGAGGACGACCGTCGAGCGGGTCCGGGACACGAACGGCTCCGCGGCGAGGCGCTCGACCACCCGCTCCAGGTGCCGCATGTCGCGCGCCCGGACCTGCACCACGAGGTCGACGTCCCCGGTGACCGTGCTGGCCGCGACGACCTCCGGGTACTGCTCGACGGCGTCGCGCATCGTCGACGGGCTCGTCGAGCCGTGGCAGAACAGCTCGACGAACGCCTCGGTGCTCCAGCCCATCGCCGCCGGGTCGAGCCGCACGGTGAAGCCGCGGATCACGCCGGCGGCCCGCAGGCGGTCGACGCGGCGCTTCACCGCGGGTGCGGAGAGCGACACCTGCTGCCCGACCTGCGCGAACGTCGCGCGGGCGTCGAGCGCGAGGACGCGCAGGATCGCCGCGTCGAGGGCGTCGGTGCCGGTGTCGTCTCGCACTGGCCCATCATCGCGGACGCGGTCCGTGCAGGTCGTGCGTCCCGGTCGCGCGTCCCGGTTCGAGTGGCGACATCGGGGCGCACCCGACACCCTGGCCGAGATCGAACGAAAGGGAACGGAACGCTCAAGGACGACACCGGTCGTGCCGATGGGGGATGTGAGAGCCCCGCCCCTGCCCGGGGACGGGGCCGTCATTCGGGGGAGACGAATGGACGTGGACGCGAAGGACAACGGGACGCAGGTCGCCACGACGCCGGACGTCGCGCGCACCGGGACGCACCCGGCACCGCTCGGGACGATCCCGACGCAGCGCAGCCGTACGGGTCTCGCGGGGGCCGGCGGTGGCCGGACGCGCCGGACGTGGTTCGTCGTCGCGGGGGGCCTCGCGCTGGTGATGGCCGGTGCGACGACGGGTGTCGCCGCGCAGCAGGCCGCCGCCGCTCGTGAGGAGCAGCGTGCCGAGGCCCGCCTGCGCGTGTCCTCCGTCCTGCCCGTCGCCGCGCAGGACGTCCGCGTGGCCGGGGCGCTCGACAGCCAGGCGGTGTCCGCGGTCTACGGTGCGACGCGCGCCGCGGCCGCGGCGTCCGCCCAGCAGACCGTCGACCAGGCGAACGCGACGCTCGCGGCCTCCCCGCAGGCGGGCGACGCCCCGCTCGTGGCGCTCCAGGGCGCCGCCGGTGCGGTGAGCACCGCGATCGCCGGTCCGAACGTCTCCGTGGCTGCGCTGCGCACCGCCGCCGCCGGTGTCGCCGCGCCCCAGCAGGCGGTCGTCGACGCGCAGGCCGCGTGGGTCGCCGCGGAGCAGGCGCGCATCGCCGCCGAGCAGGCCGCTGCCGCCGAGGCGGCACGTCAGGCCGCCGCGCGCGCCGCGACGAAGACGACCGTGCGGCCCAAGACGTCGCGCGGCACGACGACGTCGCCGCAGCCGTCGGGCGGGTCCGCTCCGGCCGCACCCGCGCCGGGCGGCGTCCCCGCCGGCGGGAAGGTCTGCCAGGGGTCCGGCGGGGCCGCGTCCGAGGCGAGCGCCGGGGCCATCGGCGACGCCATCAACGCGTACCGCTCGGCGAACGGCCTCGGCACCCTGTCCGTCTCGCGCTCGGGCGGGCTGACGTCGCACGCCCTCGACATGGCGGCGACCGGCGGGATCTGGCACTCCGGGTCCGACAACATCGTCGGCTGCGTGAGCAACGGCAGCGCGTCGTCGCTGGTCTCCGCGTGGTCGAACTCGTCGGGGCACAACGCGCAGATGCTGCGCACCGACGTCTCCAGCATGTCCGTCGGTGCGGGTTCGAGCGCCGGCTGGCTGTTCGGGGCCGTGCGCTTCAGCTGACGGCCAGCACGCCCGTCGCACGGACGGCGCGCCGCACCCTGGCTCAGGGGCGGCGCGCCGTCGGTGCGTCAGGCGGTCCTGCGGGGTCAGGCGGTCGCGCGCAGGGCGTCGGTCAGGTGGTCGAGCGCCAGGTCGAGGTCGTCCTGCGTGATCGTCAGCGGCGGTGCGATCCGGATGGTGCTGCCGTGGGTGTCCTTCGCGAGGACGCCGCGGGCCAGCAGGCGCTCGCACAGGTCGCGCCCCGACGTCGGACCGCCGGGAAGGCCGGGCTGCACGTCCAGGCCCGCCCAGAGGCCGATGCGGCGCACGCGCGCGAGCAGCCCGTCGCGGACCAGCGCGTCGAGCCGGCCGCCCATCCACGTGCCGAGCTCGCGTGCGCGCGCCTGCGGCTCGCCGGACTCCAGCAGGTCGACGACCGCGAGGCCGACCGCGCACGCGAGCGGGTTCCCGCCGAACGTCGACCCGTGCGTCCCCGCGGTGAGCACGCCGAGGACGTCGGCCCGGCCGACGACCGCCGAGACGGGGACGACGCCCCCGCCGAGCGCCTTGCCGAGCGTCACCAGGTCCGGCCGGACGCCCCAGACCTCGCACGCCAGCGTCGTGCCCGTGCGGCCCAGGCCGCTCTGGATCTCGTCGGCCACGAGCAGGACGTCCGCCGCCGTGCACGCCGCCCGGACCGCCGGCAGGTAGCTGGGCGGCGGGACGACGACGCCCTGCTCGCCCTGCACGGGCTCCAGCAGGACCGCGACGGTCCGCTCGTCGAGCGCCGCCGCCAGGGCCGCGGCGTCACCGTACGGCACCCGGACGAAGCCGGGCGTGTACGGGCCGAAGCCGTCGCGCGCCTCGGGGTCCGACGAGAACGAGACGATCGTCGTCGTCCGGCCGTGGAAGTTGCCGTCGACGACGACGATCCGCGCCTGCCCGTCGGGCACGCCCTTGACGTCGTAGCCCCACTTGCGGGCCGCCTTGATGGCCGTCTCGACCGCCTCGGCGCCCGTGTTCATGGGCAGCACCATCGGCTCGCCCGCGACGAGCGGCCCGACGAGCGCGGCCAGCCGGTCCGCGAACGGGTGCAGCAAGTCGTGGTCGAACGCCCGCGACGTCAGCGTGAGCCGGTCGAGCTGCGCGTGCGCCGCCGCGACCAGCGCCGGGTGCCGGTGCCCGAAGTTCAGCGCCGAGTACGCCGACAGCAGGTCCAGGTAGCGCCGGCCGTCGGTGTCCGTGACCCACGAGCCCTCGCCCGACGCGACCGTGACGGGCAGCGGGTGGTAGTTCGGTGCGAGCGTCGAGCGCGCGTGCGCGCCGTCCACGTGGTGCGCGCCTGCGTGCTGGTCCGCGTCCTGCACCGCGGTCATGGTCAGACCTCCGTCGGAGCCCCGGCCGGACGGATCTCGAGCGTGCAGCACTTCGCGCCGCCGCCGCCCTTGAGCAGCTCCGTCGTCTCCACCGGGATCGGGGTGTACCCGCGCTCGCGCAGCGCGGCCGCGAGGTCGGTCGCGGCGGGCGCGACGACGACGTTCTGGCCGTCGGAGACGGCGTTCAGACCGAGCGCCACGGCGTCGCGCTCGGTCGCGAGGACCGCGTCCGGGAAGAGCTGGCGCAGGACCGACTGCGAGCCGGCGGAGAACGCCGGCGGGTAGTACGCGACCTGCGGGTCGGACGGGTCGCTCGACAGGACCGCGAGGGCCGTGTCGAGGTGGTAGTAGTGCGGGTCGACGAGCTCGAGCGACACGACGGGGCGCCCGAACAGCTCCTGCGCCTCCGCGTGCGCGGCGCGGTCGGTCCGGAAGCCCGTGCCCGCCAGGACCATGCTGCCGACGACGAGCATGTCGCCCTCGCCCTCGTTGACCTGCGCCGCCGTGTGCGTGACGAAGCCGCGGTCGGCGAACCACTTCTGGTACGCCGGGCCCTCGGCCGCACGCTCCGGGTACCGGAACCGCGCCGAGTACACGACGCCGTCGACGACCGTCGCGCCGTTCGCCGCGTAGACCATGTCGGGCAGGCCCTCGATCGGCTCGATCGTCTCGACCGTGTGCCCCAGGTCGAGGTACGTGTCGCGCAGCGTGCGCCACTGCCGGACCGCCAGGTCGACGTCCGTGAACCGCGTCTTGTCCATCCACGGGTTGATCTCGTACGACACCGTGTAGAAGCGCGGCTCGCACATGAGGTAGTGGCGGCGCGTGGCACCGGGGGCGGTCGTCGTCATCGTGCTCCTCGGGGGACGGCAGGGGACGGTGGGGGACGGACGGCAGGCTCGACCGCCGGGCGCGGCGTGCGGGCACGGCAGTCGGTTCGAGCCTAGGTCCGGGTCGGCGGGGTCCTGAGCAACGGCGATTGCGCGTCTGGACCGGATCCGTTGCGCGGTTCGCGCCTGGTGCGGCGATCTGTTGCGTCGCGGCGTCGCGCGTCGGCGATCAGCCGCCCCGGAGGCGGCCTGTCGGCGGCGCGGGAGAAGGCGGCGCGGCGCGTCGCGTCGCGGTCAGAGGTGGTGCGGCGCGTCGCGGCGCGCCTCGCGGTCGGCCTGCCACAGGGCCAGCCACATCATCCCGGCGAGGACCGGCGCCGCGAGGGTCGACGTCAGCCGGCGCGGCAGCGGCCCGGCCAGGTGGACGTCCTCGCTCCACGCGACCCGCGCCGACGCCCCGGGCGCCCCGACGCCCTGTCGGGGCGCACGGCCCGCGCGCGTGCGGCCGACACCCTGACCGACAGGCCCGACCTCGATCCGTGCCGTCCCGCGCAGGACCCGGCCGACCTTGACGAACACCGCGACGCCCGTGTCGCCCGGGCGATCGCCCGGCGGGTCGAACCGGTCGATGCGCATGCGGTCGACGAGCCCGCCCCCACCGCGCCGCGCCCGCGGTCCCGTCACCGCGACCACCTCGCCGTCGACGACGTCGACGCGGGTCAACGGGATCCAGCGGGCGTGGTTGCGGGCGTCGGCGACCAGGTCCCACGCGCGCAGCGGGGACAGCGGCAGGGTCCGGGTGACGGTCGGCACGGTGGGGCTCCCTCGTCGTGGGCGTGCGCGGCGGCACCGGTCTCCCACGGTAGCGTCGGAGGCATGGAGACGCGGGTTCTGGGACGCACGGGACGGCCTGTCGGGGTCGTCGGGCTCGGCTGCTGGCAGCTCGGGGGTGACTGGGGCGACGTCGGCGACGACGTGGCGCTCGCGGTCCTCGACGCGGCCGTCGACGCGGGCGTGACGTTCCTCGACACCGCCGACGTGTACGGCGACGGGCGGTCGGAGAAGCTCGTCGGGCGCTTCCTCGCGGCCCGCGGCGGGGCGTCGTCGGGGCTGACCGTCGCGACCAAGATGGGTCGCCGGGCGGACCCGCACGTCGCCGACGCGTACACGCTCGACGCGTTCCGTGCCTGGACCGACCGGTCGCGCACGAACCTCGGCGTCGACACGCTCGACCTCGTCCAGCTGCACTGCCCACCCACCGCGGTGCTCTCCCGCGAGTCGACCTACGACGCCCTCGACACGCTCGTCGACGAGGGCCGGGTCGCCGCCTACGGGGTGTCCGTCGAGACGGTCGACGAGGCCCTCACGGCGATCGCCCGGCCGCACGTCGCGACGATCCAGATCATCGTCAACGTGTTCCGCCGCAAGCCCCTCGAGCAGGTGCTCCCGGCCGCCGCGGAGGCCGGCGTCGGGATCATCGCGCGCGTGCCGCTCGCGTCCGGGCTGCTGTCCGGCAAGTACGACGCGCACACCCAGTTCGCGGCGGACGACCACCGGAGCTTCAACCGGCACGGCGAGTCGTTCGACGTCGGCGAGACGTTCTCCGGTGTCCCGTACGACGTCGGCGTCGCCGCCGCGCAGCAGGTCGCCGCGCTGACCCCGCAGGGTGCGACGACCGCGCAGCTCGCCCTGCGCTGGATCGTCGACCAGCCCGGCGTCTCGGTCGTCATCCCGGGCGCCCGCACGCCCGACCAGGCGCGCGCCAACGCGGCGTCGGCCGACCTGCCCCCGACGGACGCCGAGACGTCCGAGCGTCTGCGCGCGATCTACGACGACGCGATCCGGGAGCACGTGCACGCCCGCTGGTGACGCGCGCCGCCCCGAAGCCCGGTCAGGACTCCGACGACGGCGGGTTCTGGTCCGGGACCTTCGGGGTGCGACGTGCCGTGAGCGCGCCGCGCAGCCGCCGCGGCGCCGAGCGCTGCTCGGGGACGGCCGTGAGCGTCGGCAGGGTCTGCTCGCCGAGCTCGCGCTCCGCCGTGATGACCTTCGGCCGCTGGTCCGGACCGACCTCGGCCGCGACCTCGATGAGCTGCGGGAACTGTGCGGGCGGCGGTCCGAACGCCGCGCGCGCGCCTTGGATGACCGTGCGGCCCAGGGCCCGTGCGCCGGTCCAGCCGACGACCGCGCCGATGCCGTAGGGGATCAGACGGCCGAGCGCGAGGCCCCCCTGCCGGGTGAGCTGCGTGCGGACGAGCTTGCGCGTGAGCGTCGAGTTGACCTTCTTGACGGTCGCCATCGGCATCCGGGTCAGCAGGATGCGCGCGACGTTCGACGTCGAGATCTCCGCGGCGTCGCCGACCGCCTTCGCGCCCGACTCGCCGAGGATCGTCGCGAGCAGCAGCGCGCGGCGACGGTCGACGTCCTCGACGTCGATCCCGTGCACGCTCGCCACGGCCAGCGAGAACGCCGCCGACGCGCCGAAGAACGTCGCGACGTCGCTCGCCGTCAACGTGAGCGCGACGCCCGTGCCCACCGCGGGAGCGGCGGCCGCCGCGCCGACGGCACCGCCCGCGGCGGCCACGACGACCAGGTACTCCTTCTCCAGCAGCCGCACGAGCTCGTGCGGTGTCGCCTCCGGGTTGCGGCGGCGCAGCGCGTCGACGTGCGCGTGGATCGTCGACGACGGGATGGTCACCGCCTTCGCGAGCGCGGCCTCGACCAGGCGCGGCACGGGCTCAGCGCTCCCCGGTCACGGTGAGCGTCACCGTGGCCCCGTGGTCGAGCGTCCGTCCCACGGTGCAGTGCTGGTCGATGGCGCGGTGCACGACCGTCAGCAGGCGCTCGCGCGCCGCCGGGTCGAGCCCCGACAGGTCGACCACCATCTCCTCCGCGAGGGCCGGGTAGCGGTCCTCCTGGTCGTGCGCCATGCCGCTCACGTTGATCGTCACGGGGACGTCGTCGCCGAGCCGGTGCACGAGCGCCGCGTCGGCCGACAGGCCGCTGCAGCCCGCGAGCGCGATCTTCAGCAGCTCGCCCGGCGTGAACCGGCCCTCGTCGCCGATGGAGCCGATGAGCACCTCGGCGCCGCGCGACGAGCGGCCCGTGTACTGGCGCTTGCCGGTCCGCTCGACCCACAGGTGGGTGTCGCCGGCGTTCGTCGTCACGTCGGGAGTGGTCGGCACGGCGTGCACGGGCGCGGGGACGTCGGTCGTGGCCGCGTCGTCGGCCGGCGCGTGGGGGGCGGGTGCCCCGGCGGCCGTCGCCTGCGGGGCCGTCTGCACCGTCTGGTCCGTCGTCATGCGGCCGATCCTGCCACGCGGACCTGAGCCGGACCGCTCGGGAGCGTTCGCCCAGCGAGGACGCGCACGTCCGGGCGGTCCGCGCGTCTCAGTGCTCGGGAACCGGGTCCCCGGTCGCGCCCGCGTCGACGTCGTCGAGGTAGTGCTGGTTGTACATGAGGCCGATGACGTTGCCGAACGGGTCGACGACCGCGGCCGTGACGAAGCCCGGCCCGTACTCGGTGAGCGGCTGCAGCGGCGTCGCGCCCGCCGCGAGGAACGTCGCGAGCGCCTGCTCGACGTCGTCGACCGCCCAGTACGCGACGATCCCGCCCGGCTCGCCGGCGCGCAGCCCGGGCAGGGTGTAGCGGCGGTCGATGATGCCGAGCTCGGTCTCGTGGTCGCCGAGACGGAACTCCAGGTAGCCCGGCGGCTCGGGCGGCTCCGGGCGGGCGTAGTACGGCGCGACGCCCAGGAGGTCGGTGTACCAGGCACCGGCGGCGGCGACGTCGTCGGCCCAGAGGGACAGGGTGCAGATGCCACGGAGCGTGAGCTGTGCGGACATGCCCGGTTCCTTCGGTCGTGGGGTGGTTCGTCCACGCTAGCGACGGGGTCCGACACCCCTGTCGCGGGCGGCGCGCCCGGGTTGGGCGGCCCACCGGCGTGTGGCTGGACGGCCGTCGGCGTCCGCGCGAGGGTGGGCCTGGCCGGCGGGTGCCGGGACGACGGGGAGGTGCCGGTGAGCGAGCAGGACCAGGGCGCACCTCCCGTCGCCGGCGCGGCCTCGCGCACGCTCCTCGTCCTCGCGGCGACCGTCGTCGTGCTCGGCGGCGTGTGGGCCGGGCGCGACCTGCTCGGCCCGCTCGCGCTCGGTGCCGTGGTCGTCGTCATCGTGCACCCGCTGCGCCACCCGCTGGTGCGGCGCGGCTGGCCGTCGTGGGCGGCGACGACCGTCGTCGTGGTCGTCGGGTGGCTCGTGCTGCTCACCATCGCCGGGCTCATCGCGTTCGCGGTCGCACGGTTCGCCGTCATGGTCGGCGACTACACCGACGAGCTCGGCGTCGCGCTCGACGAGGTCTCCGCACGGCTCGCCGCGCTCGGCCTGGAGGGGACGGCCGCCGACGCCGCGTCCGGCGCGCTCGACCCCGCGCGGCTCGTCGACCTCGCCACCAGCCTCGGCTCGTCTGCGGTCTCCGTGCTCGGCGCGCTGTTCCTCGTCTTCGCGTACGTGCTGTTCATGGCCGCCGACGGCGCCCGGTACGCGCACGCGGGCGACGTCTTCGGCGGCGAGCGCAGCGCGACCCTCGCGCGCGTCGCCCGGTTCACGTCGGGCGTGCGCCGCTACTACGTCGTCAACGCCACGTTCGGGGCGGTCGTCGCCGTGATCGACGGCATCGCGCTGTGGATGCTCGGGGTGCCCGCGCCCGTCGTGTGGGCGATCCTCGCGTTCGTCACCAACTTCGTGCCGAACATCGGGTTCGTGCTCGGGCTCGTGCCGCCCGCCGTGCTCGCGCTCGTCGTCGGCGGGTGGCCGCTCATGCTCGCCGTCGTCGCCGTGTACTGCGTCGTCAACGTCGTCCTGCAGGTGCTCGTGCAGCCGAAGTTCGTCAGCGACGCCGTCGACCTGTCGCTCACCCTGAGCTTCGTGTCCGTGACGTTCTGGTCGTTCGTCATCGGGCCCGTCGGGGCCGTCCTGTCGATCCCGCTCACGCTGCTCGTGCGGGCCCTCGTGCTCGAGCCGGACCCGTCGACGCGCTGGCTGCGGTGGCTGTCGGGCGACCGCGGCGTCGCGCCCGCCCCTGGCGCCGCGCCGCCCGCCGCGCCGGACGTCGACCCGCGGCCGTCAGCGGACCCCGCGGCGACGTCGTAGGACCTCCCGCACCGGCGGGACCACGACGCCCTCCTCGCGCATCACGGCCCGCGTGCGGCGCCGGCTCAGCAGCACCCCCGCGACGCCCACCACCCACGGCACGAGCAGCACCGAGAACGCGACGCGGTACGCGTCGAGCGAGTACGTGCCGGCACCGTCGGGCTCCACGACCTGCAGGACCACCCCGACGCCGAGCAGCGCCACGATCGTCGACGTGAACCCGCCCGTGTTGACGAACCCCGTGGCCGTGCCCAGCGCCGACGCCGGCGAGAACGTCCGCGCGAAGTCCATCCCGACCAGCGCGACCGGTCCGCCGACCGCGACCAGCACCACGAACACGAAGAGCTGCCACAGCGGCCGCGGCGTCGACGGCACCAGCAGCCACACCCACGCCAGCAGCGTCACGACACAGCTCGCGAGCACCGACCACGAGCGCCGCAGCGGGTGCCGGGCCGTGAACCGCCCGACGACCGGCCCCGTGACCATCGCCGTCACTGTCAGGGCCGTCAGCAGCGCGCTCGCCTCCGCGGGCGTCCGCCCCTGCGCCGTCACGAAGAACGGCACGCCCCACAGCAGTGCCACGACGTTCGCGCTGAACGGCGTCGCGAAGTGGCTCCAGAACCCCAGCCGCGTGCCCGCCGGACGCACCGCCGCCCGTACCGCCGGCGCGAACCTCTCGTGCGCGACCCGCTCGCGCGGCGCCGCGCTGCGGATCCCGACGAACGCGACCACCGTCGCGAGCGCACCCGTCACCGCGAGCACGCCGAACGTCGCGCCCCACCCCTGGTGGTGCAGCACCCACGCCACCGGGATCGCGGAGGCGAGCTGCCCCGACTGACCGATCAGGCCCGTCACCTGCACCATCACCGGCGCACGCCGCGGCGGGAACCACTCCGCGATGAGCCGCACCGCGCTGATGAAGATCCCCGCGTCGCCCGCACCCAGCAGCACCCGCGCGACCAGCGCCGTCGGCGTCGAGTCCGCCACCGCCAGCACGAGCTGCCCGACCGCCATCACCAGCGAGCCGACCGTGATGACCGCACGCGGACCGAACCGGTCCAGCAGCCGCCCCGCCGGGATCTGCATGCCCGCGTACAGGACGAGCTGCACGACCGCGAACATCGACAGCCCCGTCGCCGACAGCCCGAACCTGTCGACCGCCTCGACCCCCGCCACACCCATCGCGGTGCGGTGCACGACCGCCACGAAGTACGCGACGACGGCCGCCGTGAAGACCACCGCGGCACGTCGGGAGACCGCGGCCGGGGGAGCGACGGGTGCGTCGGCACGCGCCGGGTCGGGCGTGGTGACGCGCACAGCGGAACCTCTCACGGGCCCGGCCCGCGGGGGAGCGCGGTGGGACCGGGGGATGCGCCCAGGGTACGTCGGGCGTCCGGGCGGGCCCGGCGGGTGTCCACGGGCGTCCTCGCGCGAATCGGCGGTGTGCCGTTCGTCACCGCCGTCGCGGCGCATTGTCGGCGTCTTGCGCCCAGTCGCCCATTTTCGCCCGCGAGTTCGCCCGAATTCGCCTCCACTACGACGGCACCGAGGCTGCCACCTGGGACTACGTCCGGGAATCGTGCCGTCGTCGCGCCGTAGATTTAGCACGGGACGGTTCGCCTCCGATGGGCGGATCGTCCTTTGTTCCGCCGTGCCGAAGATTCATGGAGAAGTCATGCGCAACCGTGTCAAGTACCTGCTTCCCGCTGCCGCCGGAGTCGCCGTCCTCACGGCGTGCGCCGGGTCGGCCGCCGTGGAGTCGTGGGTGCAGGGCACGTGGGAGTGCACCGCCGTGAGCGGCGAGGGCGACTCCACCACCGCGACCGTCGAGGTCGGCGACGGCACCTGGACCGCGACGGTCGACGACGCGGGCTTCACCACCGCCGGCACCTACAAGGGCTCGTGGGACCTCGCCACGGGGACGCTGAGCGTCGACGCCGGCTCCGACCGCCTCGAGGGGACGTTCCTCGGCGTGCCCGAGCGGACCGACGGGCTCGGCGCGCTCACCGGTGCGACGTGGGGCAACAACGACGGGACGATGTCCGTCCACGCCGCGGCCGAGTCGATCAGCATCGCCTACACCGACGAGTCCGCGGTGACCACGACGTCCTGCTCCAAGGAGTAGCCGCCGGCCGTCACCCTCTCAGTGCGGTGACCTCGTCCTGGGACATGTGCGGCGCGAGCGGGACGACGTCGGGGGCCCAGTCCCGTGACGGTTCGGTCACCGGTCGCGTTCGCGGGTCATCACGAACGAGGGCGCCACAGTCGCGAGACCGAGGGCCCGGAACGCCGCCTCCGCCAGCGCGTTCCCGGGTCTGTGACGGCACTCGTGCGCAGGAGCTCTGGCTGAGCGCAACGCCATCTCCTACCGGTGTGCCGACGCGACGTCATCGGCCGTCATCGATGCACGCAACGAGATCTCCGCCGGCTCCCACTGGTACAGGACGACGGAACCGTCGTTGGGGAACGCCGGGACGGTTGTCAGCGCCGCGACGAGCGCATCGGCGACGCCGGTGCCCGCCAGTTCGAGCGCCACGACATCACCATCGACCAGGACCTCGACGAATGCGACAGCCACCGGTTCGTCGGGAACCTTGACTTGGATCTGGCCCGTGGACGACTCCGCGACCAGACCCACAGCAGGAGCGAACGTCGTCGCGGGCCACACGAGACGAATGGCCGCGAGCACCTCGTCGCGGTCGAACCGGTAGGCGCCGTGAGGGACGCCGATCGTCAGGTCGAACATGTTCTTACCCTCCGAATGGAACTAGTCGCACATAGCCGGGTAGGCCGAGCTCGGTGATTCGTGACTCGATGAAGGCGGCGGACGCGGGCGTGTTGGTCGCAATCTCGAAGACACCGGTGCCATCGAACGCTCGCGCTGCAGCAGCCTGTGCTCTCAGAGTCTTGTCGATCGCCTTCACCGCAATGCCTTCAAGGCCCGAACCGGGTTGAGGGGCGTAGAACGAGCCAGTGCCGGCGTACTTGGCGTCCGTGATCGCACCGTACTGGCTGGTGAACCCGTCAAGGTGCCACTCGCGTCCATCGGCCGTGAGCACACGTTCCGGTGCGCCACCTGTGACGTGCAGCTGGTACTTGGTACCGAGGTCATGCCCGCCCAGGGGCCGACCCGGGGGTAGGGCATCGAACTTGGCAAGCTCGGACGCTGCAACTTCAGGTTCGAGGGGGAGGTGGATAGAGCCGTCCCCGAGCGCGGCGGGTTCCTTGCGCATGAAGGCACCCAGGTCGAGAACCCCAGCGTCGTCAGCGAGAGAGAGCCGTCGTCCAGCCCAGAAGGCGGCAGGGTCGGCGAGGAGGTCTTCGGTCGCTGTGCGTAGGCCGCGGGCGGCGAGTGCCCCACCGAAGTTGCCTGGTGCGAACGTCAGGGCGACCCCCGCTGTGTCAGCCAGCAGACCGGCTGGGGTGGTCGTGGCCAGGTAGCTACGGGTGGCTTGGTCGGGGTCCTGGATGAACGTCGAGATCCCGGCGGACTTGTCCAAGCCCCAGGTCGCGACGCCGGAGATGCCCATGGCCAGGCCGAGGGATCCGCCCGACAGGACGACGAGGGCGGCGATGGCGGCGCCGATCGCGATCTGCTGCCCGGGGGAGAGGCTGTGCCACCACCCGGCGACGGCGTTGAGCACGCCGGCGAGCCAATAGGGCGAGTCGTAGACCGTGCCGATGCCTTGCGCGGTGGTGGGGGCGAGAACGAGCGCGCCGAGCAGCAGTCCGACCAGCGCAGCGGTCGCGGCGGCCCGCTGTCGACGGGGGTGTGCCGGGTGTCCCCACGCGTCGATGCCCATCTCGCGAGCTGCCCGCTGGGCGGACAGCAGACCTGCCCCGCGGCGGGCCGCGACCCGCCGATGCTCGCCGGGTGCGGCAGCGAACGCGGCGATCGACGTGACCAGATCGCGCACCACGACCCATGCCGTGCCGAGCGCGGCGAACACCGCGACGGCGACGCTCGTACGGATCGGTGCCGGCCAGGTGCGGACCAGGTCCGCGCCGCCGCGCGCGGCGGTGTCGATCCACCGCGGACGCGGCGAGCCGGTCAGGCCTGCGGCGGGCAGTTGCGCCAGACGGGCCCCGTCGACGCAGAGGAGCACGACGGCCAGGACGAGGAGCACGGTGGCGCGGCCGTGGCCGTGGCCGAACAGCGACCAGGGCACGCGGATCCACCACGGGACATGCGTCGCTGTCGGGTCCAGCCAGCACGGGGTGTCGCCGGTGCAGGTGACCGGCCCGCCACCGTTGAGGACCGCGTGGTCGGCGATCGCGACGAACAGCGCCAGGACCGGGACCGCCACGGCAGTCGTGCGTGCAGCGACGGCGCCGAGCCCCCGGCGCCCCCGGGCGGAGCGCAGCGCGACGATCGACAGGCCGACGAGCCCGGCGACGATCGCGGTGACGATGGCGTGACCGCCGTACGCGCGTCCACCTTCGTTCCAGGTGGTCGGGACCGGCCACAGACCGAACTGGATCCAGCCCAGGGGTACGCCGCCGTCGGCCAGCCACGCATCCAGCAGGCCAAGACGTCCCGTCGCGAGGCCGATCCGGCGTGCCCCTTCCTCGACGACGAGGAACGCGGTCCCGGACGCCAGACCGAGCAGCAGCCAGTCGATCGCGGCGAATCGGGACGTCCGGCGCGGAGCGAGCACGGCGACCAGTGCCAGTGGCACGAGCTTGAGGGTCTCCTCAGCAATGGCCGCGACAGCCATCTTGGCCCCCGGATCGGTCACGTCCAGCTCCGCGAGGGTCACGGTGATCCAGCGCGAGGCCAGCCCGACGGCGAACGACCACGGGAGGCACGCCGCGAAGAAGCGCATGAACCCCGACCACGTCAGGGTCTTGGTGCGGGCCGCCAGGTACCAGACGACGACGACCCACACACACCCGAGGTAGGCCCGCAGCGCCAGGCGCAGGTCGGGAGCGAAGACGACGACCCCGACCAGCAGCACCAGCCCGCCCCACAGCACGACCGAGCGGACCTGAGCCAGACGCGACGCGAGGATCGGATGCGCCCGCCACCACGCGGCGCGTTGGATCGCCCACCGCTGCCACCACTCCAGCACCGGCTGTGCCTGCACCTGCGGCGCAACAGCGGCGAGCGACGCCGACACACGGCCCCCTGACAATCGGACGAAACGGTCCAGGGGACCCTAGTCGGACGATGTCGACCTGCGTGGTCCGTTCCGTCGAGCTTCACACGACCGGCGCCGAGCATCGGTCGATGCTCGCCGTCTCCGGGTTCACCTCTCTGGCGCCATCGCTAGGCGCGGTGAGGTGCAATCTGTGGACTCGTCGCGGAAGAAATGACCCGCGGGTTCACGAGTGGGCGGATCCGCCGTTCCGGTCGACCCGTCCGGGAGGGCCCGGCTCCGACGTGCACAGCGCTTCCTGTTCAGGTCAGGTGGGCCCCGTGGGGATCGAACCCACAACCCGCGGATTAAAAGTCCGCTGCTCTGCCGATTGAGCTAGAGGCCCGGGGATGCGGGGATCGATCCGTCGAACCCTCGGGACTGCTCCCGTGTCGTCCTGTCCGCGCCCTCCGTGCTGGATCCCATCACGAAACCCTGGCCGGTGGCGACGCGGCGACGGGCTGGTGGGCCCAGGCGAGGCGCACTGTGCTCGGGGTGAAACGTTGCGGCGACTCTTCTGGAGCACTGCAGGTCACCCCTAACGTGGACAAACCGGACACCGCGACTCGCGCGGTGCCCGTCGTTCATCGAGGGGGCACTTCATGGCTCGCCTACGCCTGACACTCACCGCAGCCGCGATCGCGGGGGTCGCGCTGCTCGCCTCGGCCGGACCGGCCGCGGCCTGTCCTGCCGACCCGCGGACCGACCCGACGACGTGGGAGTACGGAGGCGTCTACGACTGCTCGAAGGCGACCGTAGGCCACGGCGTCCGCACGTACACCAAGCCGTCGCCCGTGGCGTTCGTCGTCATCAACACCGGCAAGTCGTACTTCGTGAGCGACCTGGGCGACGCCAACGAGGGTGACCGCACCTACACGTTCGACAAGAACATCCGCTTCGTCATCACGTGCAACTTCACGGACGCGTAGGACCGGCTCCGGCCTGCCGCGCAGCAGCGTCGAGCTGCTCGCGGCGGGCCGCGTCGTCGGCGCGGTCGCCGGTCGCGTGTTCCCGGGTGCGGCGGGCGGCTCGTGTCAGCCACAGCGCGACCATCGCCCGCAGCACGAGGATCGCCATCGCGGCGAACGTCCACCAGTTGCGCGCCCAGACCGCGAGCCCCGCGAGCACGGCGCCGGCGACCAGGGCGTGCCAGCCCGACAGCCACCCGACCTTGCCCTCGCTGACGCCCCAGAACCTGCGGGCCCTGTCTGTCACGTGCTCCGGTCTCCTTCGATCGTGGACGTGGTTCCGGCATGGACGGGCGCCGATGATCGTGCACCGTACCGTTCCCTCGTGCCCGCCCAGCGGCGGGCGGGTGAACCGCGTCGGGACCGGGAGGCGACGACCGTCCGCTCCGCTACGGTGCGCGCGTGAGTGAGCAGAGGGGCCAGGAGTCCGGCGGCACGCCGTTCGCCCCGCCGGGCGGCCCGCGTCGGGTGCCCGACACCGGGCGGGTGGCGGACGAGGCCCGTCCGTCGGTCGAGGTGACGTCGCCGTACGCCTCACCGACCCCGCGGGCGTCGTCGCCCTACGACCCGCCCGCGCCGTCCGGCCAGCCGGGCCCGTCCGCCGCGCCGGGCGTGCCTCCGCAGCACGCCGGGTACGGGTACGGGCACGGCGCTCCGTTCGCGCCGCCGGCTCCCGCCGGATCAGCCGCCCCGTTCGGAGCGGCCCCGTACCCCGCGACGCCGCCGGTGTACGGCGTCCCCGCCGCCTACGGCTCGCCGGCGTACGGGGCCCCCGCCGCCTATGGTCCGCCGTCGTACGGGGCTCCCGCTGGCTACAGCCAGCCGTCGTACGGCGCGCCCGCCTACCTCGGGCCCGCGTACGGGTACGGCATGCCCGTCGCGGCGCCGACGGACGGGCTGGCGATCGCCTCGCTCGTGACCAGTGTCGGCGGGCTCGTGGTGCTCGGTGGGATCCCGGGGCCCATCGGGGTCGGACTGGGGATCGGTGCGCTGCGCAGGATCCGCCGGCGTGGCACGAAGGGCCGCGGGATGGCGATCGCGGGTGTGGTCGTGGGGGCGGTGAGCACGCTCGTGTGCGTCGGGTGGGTGTGGCTCGCGGTGTGGGCGTCGTCGAACCCGGACGTCGCGAGCGGCCTGGCGTTCGAGGAGGACCTGCCCGACTACACGCTGCGCTCGGACCTCGTCGTCGGCGACTGCCTGCAGGAGTACCCGGGGTCGTGGGACCTCGGCACGGCCGACCCGGTCGACTGCAGCACGGAGCACGCCCTGGAGATCGTGGCGGTCCTCCCGCTGCCGGGGCCGGTGGACACGTTCGCGGACCCGGCGGACGCGGGGTACGACCGTGCGTTCGCGGAGTGCACGGCGCTGATCGAGCGTGCGGCGCCGGGCCTGCTGGACGAGTGGGTCGTCTGGACGGACGTGAGCTTCCCGCACCCGGACGACTGGGCGGCGGGGGCGACGACGGCGTACTGCGCGGTGGCGACCGACTACCCGGAGCTGCGGGGGTCGGTGCTCGACGGGTCGGTGACGGGGCCCGCGTAGTCGGGTGAGGGGTCGCGGCCTCGGCGGGCCGCACCCGGGAGCGGGGCCCGTCCGGCCGCGCGTGCGCACGGTAGCGCCCGGTTCGGCCACGCGTCCGACGTTTGTCCGCCGGACCTCCGGCGTGGGGTGCGCGGCCGGTCCGGTGACGTCCGTCGGCGCTGCTCAACGTCGTCGCCCGGCGGTCGATACGCACGGCGAACCCACCTGGCAGGAGCTCGGCCATGCACCCGTCGTCCCCGTCCCGTTCGACCCGTCGAGCCGGCCGCACCCTCGCGGTCGCCGTCCGCCTGCTCGCTGCGGTCGCGGTCACGCTGTCCCTGACGACTCCGCTCCCGGCAGCCGCGCAGGACGTGGCCGACCGGTTGCTCAGCGGGCAGACGCTGGTGGCCGGCGGGACCGTGCGCGCGGTCGGCAGCGACCACACGCTGACCGTCGGGGCGGACGGCGACGTGACCGTGTCCCTGGCGGGGCGCGTCCTGTGGCACACCGGCACCACCGGCAACCCGGGGGCGCTGCTCGTGCAGCAGCCCGGCGGCGCCCTGGAGGTCCGCTCACGGACCGACGCGGTGCTGTGGTCGTCGGCGACGGCGTCGCCGGGTGCGCGGACGGTGCTCAAGCCCGACGGCGTCCTCTACACGATCAGCACCGCGGGGACCGTCGCGTGGAAGAGTGCGAGCGTGCCCGGGCCGACGTCACGCACGACCGGCACCGACCGGGTGCTCGCGGGCGGGCTGCTGCTGGCGCGCGAGTCCGTGGCCAGCCCCGACGGCACGACCCGGCTGACGATGGGCACCGACGGCGTGCTCACGCTGACCGTCGCCGACCGGACGGTGTGGCAGTCGCCGTCGGCGCGCGCGGGTGCGCACGCCACCGTCACACCCTCGGGAGACCTGCAGGTCGTGGCGCCGGACGGGTCGGTCCTGTGGTCGACCGGCACGACGTCGCCCGGCGCGCGGCTCGTCGTCAAGGACCACGGGCGGGCGTACCTGATCTCGGCCACGCACGCGTCGGTGTGGTCGACCCCCGACACGCCCGCCGAGCGGGTCCCGACGGTCGTCTCGCTGCCCCTGCCGCAGCCGCTGCCCGTCGCGTCGCCGCCGCTGGGCGGCACCCGCCCGGGCACCACCACGAGCAGCGGCTCCGCGACCGACGACCGCGCGTACGCGACGGTCCTGCGGGCAGCGCCCCAGTACGTCGACCCGACGTCCGCCGCCGCCCGCGCCGCGCAGGACGCCCGCGCCCAGGGCCGCGACGCGGACGCGGCCCTCCTGGCCAAGGCGGCCTCGCAGGGTTCGGCTCGCTGGCTCGGACCGCAGGACGCCACCGCGACCGTCGCCTCCTCGGTCCGCACCTACGCGGCGACCGCCGCGGCCGCCGGGCAGACGCCCGTCTTCGTGACGTACGCGATCCCGGACCGCGACTGCGGCGGGCTGTCGGCGGGCGGCCTGCCGACCGCGCAGGAGTACCGGGCGTGGGTCGACCAGGTCGCCGCGGGGCTCACCCGCACGCGCGCGGTCGTCGTCGTCGAGCCCGACGCGCTGCTGCACCTCGAGCGGTGCGGCGACCGCGACGAGCGGCTGGCGATGCTGCAGCACGCCGTGCGGGCGCTGGCCTCGGCGGGTGCCGAGGTGTACCTCGACGCGGCGAGCAGCAACAGCTTCGGCTGGGGCACGGCCGCCCTGCAGGACATGGCGCTGCGGCTGCGTGCCGCGGGCGTCGACCGGGGCGCCGGGTTCGCGGTCAACACGTCGAACTTCCAGCGGTCCGAGCACGAGGTCGCCTACGGCCGGTACCTGTCGGCGCTGCTCGGCGGTGCGGCGTTCGTCGTGGACACCTCCCGCAACGGCAACGGTGCCCTGGCCGGGCCCGCGGGGACCGTGTGGTGCAACCCGGCGGGCCGGGCCCTCGGCTCGCCGCCGCGGGCGACCGGCGACGGGCCGCACGTCGCCGACCTGTGGGTCAAGACGGTCGGCCTGAGCGACGGCACGTGCGGCGGGGGCCCCGCGGCCGGCCGGCTCTGGGAGGAGTACCTGCTCGGTCTGGCGTCACGGGCGTCGTGGTGACCCGTCCGGCTCGCCGGTGATGTTCGCGCGCACCCTGATGGCCATTTTGACGGAGTCCGTGCGGGCCCGGATCGTCGCGGGATAACGGACGAAATACAGAACTGTGAATGTGGTGTGAAGAAGACCGCGGGGCGCCCGTGAAAACCGCCGCGACGGCGTTCGGTGTTCCGCCGACGGCCGTGACTTCCCTGGTCGTGGACGTCGTCGCGCGGGTGCCGCATTTCGGAAACGGCCGCCACCGTTACCTGAACGGGATGTTCGTGTGACCCTCCCGTGCTGGTCGCGGCCCATCTCCGGCCGCCACGCTTCAGTCCTCGAACAATGGAGGCTCTGATGCGCGGTTGGTCATTGACGACGGCAATGCCCGTGACGAGCCGGCGTGCTCGCGCGCAGGGTCGGACGACGACGCTCACGCGTCTCGCGGCCGGCGTGGTCGCGGTCGCGGTCGTGGGGACGCTCGGTGCGTGCAGCGCCGACGGCACGTCCGACGGCTCATACGCGCCGGACGTCGCCTACGAGGACGCGCCCGCCCCGGAGGGATGGCGCGACGTCCCGACCGACCCGCAGGAGGAGTACGACGACTCGCCGGAGCAGCCGTTCCAGGACGTGCGCACGAGCCCCCTGTCCACGTTCGCGTCCGACGTCGACACCGCGTCGTACAGCAACCTGCGGCGGCAGCTGCGGCAGGGCGTCGAGCCGGAGGGCGTGCGCATCGAGGAGCTCGTCAACTACTTCGACTACGACTACCCGACGCCCGACCCGAGCGCGGAGGACCCGTTCACGGTCACGACGCAGGTCGCGGACGCGCCGTGGGCACCCGGGCACCAGCTCGCGATGATCGGCGTGCAGGCCACCGCCGCGAAGCCCACGAGCCGCGGCAACAACGTCGTCTTCCTGCTCGACGTCTCCGGCTCGATGGACGAGCCGAACAAGCTGCCGCTGCTCGCCGACTCGTTCGAGCTCCTCGTCGAGCAGCTCGACGAGGACGACACCGTCTCGATCGTCACCTACGCCGGCAGCGAGCAGGTGCTCGCGGACTCGGTGCCGGGCGACCGGCGGGGCGAGCTGGTCGAGATCCTGCGCGACCTGCGGGCCGGTGGGTCCACCGGCGGTGCGCGCGGCCTGGAGACCGCGTACGAGCTCGCGACGAAGAACTTCGTCGAGGGCGGGAACAACCGGGTCGTCCTGGCGACCGACGGCGACTTCAACGTGGGCCCGTCCACCCCCGAGCAGCTCACCGACCTCATCGAGGAGCACGCCCGGTCCGGCGTCTACATCTCGGTGCTCGGCTTCGGGATGGGCAACCTCAAGGACAACACCATGGAGGCCATCGCCGACCACGGGAACGGCAACTACGCGTACATCGACACGCTCGACGAGGCGCGCAAGGTCCTCGTGGACGAGTTCGACTCGACGATGTTCGTCGTCGCCCAGGACCTCAAGGTGCAGGTCGAGCTCAACCCCGCGACCGTCGCGCAGTACCGGCTCCTGGGCTACGACAACCGCCGCCTGGAGGACGAGGAGTTCGACGACGACACCAAGGACGCGGGCGACGTCGGCGCCGGTCACGCGGTCACGGCGTTCTACGAGCTCGTCCCCGCGGGCGGCGAGGCGTCCGCCGACGACCTCGACTACCAGGACGTCGACGCCGGGGACTCGACGGACTTCCTCACCGTGCACGTCCGCTACAAGCACCCCGGCCAGAACGAGAGCACCGAGGTCGTCTTCCCCGCCGACGCCGGCACGTACACGACCCGGCCCTCGTCCGACTTCCGGTTCGCCTCCGCGGTGGTCGAGTTCGCGCTCGCGGTGACGCGCTCCGAGCACGCCGAGGGCGCCGACCCCGCCCGGGCCCGCGAACGGGCCCAGGCCGCGCTCGGCGAGGACCCGTACGGGCTGCGGTCGGAGTTCGTCACCCTGGTCGGGACCTACCAGGAGCTCACCGGCTGAGGCCGCGGCCGTGGTGGCCGGCGCGCGCCCGTGGGCGCACCATCGGACGCGGGACGGGTCGGCCGACGGTGCCAGGTGGAGGAGGTCGCGGTGCGGGAGGAGGACGTCGCCGACGTGCTGGGCAGGCCGCTCAGCCAGGAGCTGCTGCGGCGTGACCTGGCGCGGCTGGCGTTCGTCGCTGCCGACGGCACGCCCCGGGTGATCCCCATCGGGATCTTCTGGAACGGCGCCGAGGTCGTCATGTGCACCAGCACGAACGCCCGCAAGCTCGCCGCGCTGCGACAGCACCCGGCGGTCGCGCTGACCATCGACACCGAGGTCCACCCGCCGCACGTCCTGCTGCTGCGCGGCGTGGCGGTCCTCGACCCGGTCGACGGGATCCCCGACGAGTACCTGCAGATGTCCGGGACCTACGAGATGACCGCGGAGCAGCGCGCCGGGTTCGAGTCGGAGGTCCGCTCGCTGTACGTCGACGGGATGGTGCGGATCGTCGTCCGGCCGACGTGGGCGCGGCTCATCGACTTCGAGACGACGCTCCCGGTGAACGTCCAGGAGCTCATGGACCGCCGGGCGGCCTCGGATCGTCAGGGACCGGCGGCCGCGGAAGGATGAGGACCACCGCCGCGCGGACCGCCGCCGAGGAGGACCGATGTCGCTCAGCAACGCCGTCCAGCTCATCGCCTACGCCGACCGGTTCGGCGGCGACCTGCCGGGGCTGACCCGGCTGCTGCGGTCGCCCGAGCTCGCCGGGGCGTTCGGCGGCGTCCACGTCCTGCCGTTCTTCACGCCGTTCGACGGTGCCGACGCGGGCTTCGACCCCGTCGACCACACCGCGGTCGACCCGCGACTGGGGACGTGGGACGACGTGCGCGACCTCGCGCGCACGCACGACGTCGTCGTCGACCTCATCGTCAACCACGTGTCCGCCGACTCCGCGGCGTTCCAGGACGTCCGGGCCCGCGGGGACGCGTCGCCGTGGGCGCCGATGTTCCTCACGATGGCGTCGGTCTTCCCCGACGGCGCGACGGAGGACGAGCTCACCCGGATCTACCGGCCGCGCCCCGGGCTGCCGTTCACGCCCGTGCGCCTCGGCGACCGGCAGCGGTACGTGTGGACGACGTTCACGCCGCAGCAGGTCGACATCGACGTGCGGTCCGAGGCCGGGCGGGCGTACCTGACGTCGATCCTCGACGCCGTCGCCGCCGCCGACGTCGCGCTGGTGCGGCTCGACGCCGTCGGGTACGCGGTGAAGACGCCGGGCGGCACGAGCTTCATGACGCCCGAGACGTTCGCGTTCATCGAGGAGTTCACCGCGCAGGCGCGAGCCCGCGGGGTCGACGTGCTGGTCGAGGTGCACTCGTACTACCGGCGGCAGGTCGAGATCGGCCGGTCCGTGGACCTGGTGTACGACTTCGCGCTGCCGCCGCTCGTGCTGCACGCCCTGTACACCGGCGACGGGCGGGCGCTGGCCCGCTGGCTCGGCGAGCGCCCGGTGAACGCGGTGACGGTGCTCGACACGCACGACGGGATCGGGGTGATCGACGTCGGCCCGGACCAGACCGTGGAGCCGGGCGACGAGCCGCGTCCCGGGCTGCTGACGCCGGCGCAGATCGACGAGCTCGTCGAGGGCATCCACGCCCGGACCGGCGGTGCGTCCGCGCGGGCGACCGGTGCAGCGGCGTCGAACCTCGACCTCTACCAGGTGAACTCGACGTTCTACGACGCGCTCGGCCGCGACGACGCCCGCTACCTCGCGGCACGCGCCGTGCAGCTCTTCACGCCCGGGATCCCGCAGGTCTACTACGTGGGGGCGCTCGCTGGCGGGAACGACGTCGACCTGCTCGCGCGGACCGGCGTGGGGCGCGACATCAACCGGCACCGGTACACGGACGCGGAGATCGCGGCCGACCTGCGGCGTCCCGTCGTCGCCGCGCTGCTCGGGCTGTGCCGGTTCCGCACCGCGCACCCCGCGTTCGACGGGCCCGCCGACGTCGGGCTCGACGGGTCCCGGCTGACGATCGCGCGGCGCGGCGTGGCCGTCCCCGACGCGTGGGCGACGCTCGACGTCGACCTGGCGTCGGGTGCCGCGCGCATCGCGTGGGGGCAGGGTGACGCGTCGGGCGTGTGGGAGGACGTCCTGTCGACGGGCTCGGACGGCTCGCTCGGGGCGAGGGCGGACGGCGGCTGAGGCGGTCGCCGGTCAGGCTGCGCCGGTCGGGCCGCGCCGGTCGGGCTGCGCTGGTCAGGCTGCGCCGGTCGGGCTGCGCTGGTCAGGCTGCGCCGGTCGGGTGGCCGGTCCGGACGCCGGTCAGGTCGACGACTGCCCCCGCGCCGCCGCGGAGCGACGACGCACGAGGACCAGCGCGACGCCGCCCAGGGCCAGCAACGCCGCGGCGGTCGCACCCGCAGCCGTGGACGCGCCCGTGATCGCGAGACCGTCCGGGTCGGGAGCGGGGGCGGGCGTGACGACCCGGCGGACTACGCGGGCACGGACGACTTCCCGGCGCTCGACCCCGCGACGACGGTCCGCTCCCACCACATGACCTGGAGGCCTCCGGCGCCCCACAGGCGGATCGTGTGCGGACCGGCGGGCGTGCCCGCGGGGACGGTCAGGTCGAACGGGGTGCTCGCGACGTCCTGCAGGACGGGCGTCGCGACGCCGTCGAGGCAGGCGACGAACCACAGCGCGTCGTACTCGTTGAAGTAGATCCGGGGGTCGGTGACGGCGGTCAGCCCGAGCCGGACGACGCCGCCCGCGGCAACCGTGTCCACCGTGACGAGCTGCCCGGATGCCGCCGGTGCGCCAGGGATCGAGCACGCGGCGCCGACCGAAGGCACGGCGACCGGCGCGGTCGTGACCGTCAGGGTCGTGCCGAGCCGCACGAGCGTGCCGTCGGCGCCGGACGTCTGCTGCGACCCCTCGTAGTAGACGAGGCTCACCGGGTACGTCCCGGCCGGGGTTCCCGCGGGCACGTCGACGAGGAACAGCCCCGCCTCGGGCGTCGTCATGACCTCGGCGTCCCCGAGGGGCGTCCACGGCGTGCAGCTGAGGAACGTCTCGCCCGAGCCGCCGCCGACGAGGCCGGCGGGCCACTGGGCGACGCCCGTCAGGACGCCGAGCGCCGTGCCACCCGCCCGGACGGTCGGGGTGTCGAGCGTGAGGACGCCGTCGGTCGCGGCGGGCAGCGTCTGCTCGCAGATCGGGACCTCGACGGCGGCGGGTGCGGGTGCGGCGGCGAACGCGACGGCGGGCCCGGCGAGCCCCAGGAGGGCCGTCGTGCACAGAGCGAGACGCACGGCCACGCGCATGTCTTCACCGTACGACGCACGCCGTCCGACCCGGCAGGGACCGACGTCCCGGTCGTGCGGGCGGCTCAGGCGACGCTGCGGATGCGGACCACCAGGACGGACCCGAGCACGCTGACGGCCGCCGCGAGCGTGTACAGCCCGCGGTAGCCGAGCCCCGCCCACAGGACGCCCGCCGCGACGACGGGCGCGAGCACCTGCGGCAGGGTGTTCGCGATGTTGATGACGCCGAGGTCCTTCGCGCGGTCGTTCGCCTCGGGCAGGACCTCGGTGATGAGCGCGAAGTCGACCGCGGTGTACGCGCCGAACCCGATGCCGAGCACGACCGCCCCGACGTAGGCCGCGGGGAGCGTCGGGACGACGGCGAACAGCTGCAGCGCGACCGCGGTGACGATCCCCGACCAGATGACGAACACCTTGCGGCGCCCGAGCCGGTCCGACCAGAGTCCGCCGACGTAGGCGGTGACGACCGTGCACACCCCGTAGACGGCGGTGAGGACGAACACCGCGTCCTCGGCCTGGTCGTCGGGCAGCCCGACCGCGTCGGTCAGGTAGTAGAGCAGGTAGAGGACCAGCAGGGCGTTGCCGAGGTTCATGAGGAACCGGGTGAGCCACGCCCAGCCGTAGTCGGGGTGCTGCCGCGGCGAGACCCAGAAGCCGCGCAGGAACGGCCCCCAGCGCAGCGGCGGACGCAGCTCGCGGGGGAGCGCGATGTCACGCGAGTCCAGGGCGTACGGCAGCGTCGTCACGACGAGGACCGCCGCGAGGGTCAGGTAGCCCGCGGCGATGCTGCCGGTCGCAGCGGCCACGCCCGACCCCGCGATGACGCCCACGGTCTGCGCGATCGCGAGGACGCCGCCGACGACGCCGCGCTCGCGGACGGGCACCTGGTCGGGGACGACGGCGGTGATCGCGGCGAGCATCGCGTTGAGGCCGGCCTGCGCGAGCGCCCAGGCGAGCACCATCGCCGGGACGGTGTCGGCCCGCGCGAGCAGCAGCATCGCGATCGCACCGCCGGCAGCGCCGCCGACGACCCACGGCAGGCGTCGGCCGACCCGCAGGACGGTCCGGTCGGAGAACGCGCCCCACACCGGGTTGAGCACCATCGACACGGCGGCGCCGACCCCGGTGACCAGGGACAGCACGGCCTCCTTGTGGTCGGGGGAGACGACCTCGGCCTGCTGCGCGAGCAGCACCTGGATCGGCCCGAAGAACCCCGACCACAGCCCGATGCTGGCCAGCACGAGCCACGCGACCCAGACGCGCGACGTCCGGGCGGTCGGCTCCGCGAGCGCCCGCTCGTCGGGGCGGGTCGGGACGCTCACGCCGTCGCCCCGCGGTGCGCCCTAATCACGTCGGCGTACCAGTCGAACGAGCGCTTGGGGGTCCGCACGAGCGTGTCGTAGTCGACGTGGACCAGGCCGAACCGCTGCGTGAAGCCGTCGGCCCACTCGAAGTTGTCCAGCAGGGACCAGCAGTAGTACCCGCGGACGTCGACGCCGCGCGCGACCGCGTCGGCCACGGCGCCCAGGTGGGAGTCGAGGTAGTCGATCCGCGGCTGGTCGTCGACGACCCCGTCCGCGTCCGGTCCCATGCCGTACGAGCAGCCGTTCTCCGTGATCAGGATCGGCGGGATCTGCGGGTACCGCTCCGTCATCTCGACGAGCAGGTCGGTGAGGCCCGACGGCACGACCGGCCAGCCGAAGTCCGTCGTCGGGTAGCCGGGCACAGCGGCGACGTCGAACGGGACGGGCGACCCCTCGGGTGCCGCGCGGACGCCCTGCGGGTTGTAGTAGTTGAGCCCGTAGAAGTCGAGCGGCTGCGCGATGGTCAGCAGGTCCTCGGCGACCGGGCCGGGCATGGCGTCCGCGATGCCGTCGGGGTAGCGGCCCAGCAGCACCGGGTCGGCGAACAGCCGGTTCCACAGCGCGTCGAACAGCGACGCGGCCGTGACGTCGGCCTCGCTGCCCGACAGCGGCAGGACCGGCGCGTGGTTCGTCGCCGTCCCGACCTGTCGCGCACCCGCGGCCCGCAGCGCCTGGACCGCCAGACCGTGGCCCAGCAGCAGGTGGTGCGCGACCGGCAGGGCGCCGAACTCCAGGGCCTTGCCCGGTGCGAGGGACCCCTCGCCGTAGCCGTTGAGCGTGACGACGTTCGGCTCGTTCACCGGGCACCAGTGCGCGACCCGGTCGCCCAGCAGGTCACCCATGATCGCCGCGTACTCCGCGAACCGGGACGCCGTGCCACGGTCGAGCCAGCCGCCGCCGTCCTCGAGCGCCTGCGGCAGGTCCCAGTGGTACAGCGTCGCCATCGGCGCGATCCCGGCCTCCAGCAGCGCGTCGACGAGCCGGTCGTAGAAGTCGAGACCCGCCTGGTTCGCCGGGCCGCTGCCCGTCGGCTGGATGCGCGGCCACGCGATCGAGAACCGGTACCCGTCCACGCCCAGGCGGCGCAGCAGCGCGACGTCCTCCGGCCAGCGGTGGTAGTGGTCGCATGTCACCGCGCCGCTGCTGCCGTCGACGACCCGGCCGGGCTCCGCGGTGAACGTGTCCCAGATGCTCGGGCCCCTGCCGTCCTCCGTGGTGGCGCCCTCGATCTGGTACGACGCCGTGCTGGCACCGAACAGGAAGCCCGGGGGAAGGCCGTGGCTCGGACCGGTCTGCATGCGGGTGCCTCCGTCTCGGTCGGTCGCCTCTGACCGCTGACTGCACCCAACCACGAGCGACGCCCGGCCCACAGCGACTTCGCGGGGCGGACTTCCTGGGGCCCCGGGCAGCGCTGCCCTCGCCCGGGCCGCTCGTGCGCGGCCGGTCTACGCTCGGACGGTCGTGCCGACCGCGCACCCGCCGAGGAGAGCCATGGGCCGCCTGCTCATCGACCTGTTTGTCACCCTCGACGGCGTCGCGCAGGCGCCCGGCGGCCCCGACGAGGACCCGTCCGGCGGCTTCCCGTTCGGCGGCTGGCAGGCGCCGTTCCCCGACGACCTCGTCGGCCGCGAGGTCAGCGCCGGCATCGCCTCCATGGACGCCCTGCTGCTCGGCCGCCGGACCTACGACATCTTCGCCGCGTACTGGCCGCGGCACGCGAACGACATCGGCCGCCGCCTCAACTCCGTCCCCAAGTACGTCGCGAGCCGCGGCACGCCCGACCTGAGCTGGGCCGGGTCCACCCTGCTCGGCCCCGACCTCGTCGCCGAGGTGACGGCGGTCCGCGACCGGCACGAGAGCACGCACGTCATCGGCAGCGTCGACCTCGTCCAGACCCTGCTCGCCGAGCGGCTGTTCGACGTCCTCACGCTGTGGGTCCACCCCGTGCTGCTCGGCCAGGGCAAGAAGGTGTTCCCCGACGGCGTCCGCCCGTCCGGCCTCACGCTGCTCGCCCCGCCCGCCGCGGGCAGCGAGGGTGTCGTCGCGCTGCGCTACGGGCCGACGGGCGCCGACCCGGCCACCGGCGACATGACCCGCGACGAGGTCTGACGCGCTCCCCGGGAGCGGACCGGGAGCGGACCGGGCGCGGACCGTGCGCAGGTCGTGCGCAGGTCGACGGGAACTCCGTTGCCACGACGCACCGCGACGGCCAGAGTCGGTGGCATGCCCGAGGCCGGAGCACTGCCCGCCCTGTTCGACGGCGACGTCCTCGTCCCCGGCTCACCCGGGTACGACGAGGCCCGCGCGGTCTGGAACGGCACCGTCGACCGCCGACCCCGGTACGTCGTGCGCTGCGCCGGGCCGGCCGACGTCCGCACCGCCGTCCGCGTCTCCCGCGACCTCGGCCTGCCGCTCGGCATCCGCTGCGGCGGCCACAGCGCCGTCGGCCACGCCGTCCCCGACGACGGCCTGATGATCGACCTGTCCCGCATGCGCGGCGTCACCGTCGACCCCGGCGCGCGCACCGCGCACGTCCAGGGCGGGGCGCTGCTCGGCTCGCTCGACGCCGCGACGCAGCCGTACGGGCTCGCGACGACCGCCGGCATCGTGTCGCACACCGGCATCGGCGGGCTCGCGCTCGGCGGCGGGGTCGGCTGGCTCGCCCGCGCCGTCGGCCTGACCTGCGACAACGCGCTCGGGTACGAGGTCGTCACCGCCGACGGCGACCTGGTCCGGGCGACCGCGCAGGAGAACGCCGACCTGTTCTGGGCGCTGCGCGGAGGCGGCGGCAACTTCGGCGTCGTCACCCGCTTCGACCTCGCACTGCACGACGTCGGCACGCGGGCGCTGTCCGCCGAGGTCGACCTCGACCCGGCCACCGGCCTCGACGCGCTCCGCACCTGGCTGTCGCTCGCGCACGACGCCCCCACCCGCACGACCCTGCACGCCGCCGTACGCGGGGGCGGAGCGCTCACCCTCGGGCTCGTCCACGTCGGCCCGCCCGACGACGTCACCACTCTCGTCGCCGCCCTCGACGGCCTCGGCACTCCCACGGCCCGGCGCGTCGAGACCCTCACCTACCTCGACCTGCAGCGACGGTCCGACACCCCCACCGCGCACGGCTTCCGCCGCTACGGCAAGAGCCACTACCTGCCGGACCTGCCCGACGTCGCCCTCGACGCCTTCCTCGCCCACGCCGAGGCCGACCTCGGTGCCGCGAGCCTCGTCGCGTACGGCGGCGCGATCGCCGACGTCGACCCCGCCGCGACCGCCTTCCCCCACCGCACCGCACGGTTCGAGTACGGCATGGGCGCCCGCTGGGACGACCCCGCCGACGACGACCACCACGTCGCCACGTGCCGCCGCCTCGCCGCGACCCTCGACCCGTGGAGCAGCGGTGCCTACGTCAACGCCCTCCCCGACGAGGGCGACGCGGGCGTGCACCGCGCCTACGGCGCCGCGACGTACACGCGGCTGCGGCAGGTGAAGGCGGTCTGGGACCCCGCCAACGTCTTCCGCCTCAACCAGAACATCCCGCCCGCCTGACACCCGCAAAGGCGTGGACACGTCCGCCCGGTGTCGGCGAGCGTCGGGGGATGCGTCAGGAGGACATCTGGGACGACGAGGTCGCCGCGCAGTACGACACCCCCGGGGTCGGCATGTTCGCGCCCGAGGTGCTCGGGCCGACGGTCGACCGGCTCGTCGCGCTCGCGGGAGGCGGCCGGGCGCTGGAGCTCGCGGTCGGGACCGGGCGGGTCGCGGTGCCGCTCGCCGCACGCGGGGTGCCGGTCGCGGGCATCGAGCTGTCGCGCCCGATGCTCGCCCGGCTGCGCGCCAAGGTCGACGAGGAGACGCTGCCGGTCGTCGTCGGCGACATGGCGACCGCGCGGGTGCCCGGCGAGTTCTCGCTCGTGTACCTGGTGTTCAACACGATCGCGAACCTGCTGACGCAGGACGAGCAGGTGGCGTGCTTCCGGAACGCGGCACGGCACCTGCTGCCCGGCGGGAGGTTCGTCGTCGAGCTGTGGGTGCCCGAGCTGCGCCGGCTGCCGCCCGGGTCGGACGCCCTGGTGTTCCACTCCGGGCCCGGGTACCTCGGCGTCGACACGTACGACGTCCTGGAGCAGCAGGTCGTGTCGCACCACGTCCGGGTCGGCGACGGCCGGGAGGCGCGGGTGGGGCGGACGCCCCACCGGTACGTCTGGCCCGCGGAGCTCGATCTCATGGCGCAGCTCGCCGGGATGACGCTCGAGAGCCGGCACGCGGACTGGGCGGGGGCGCCGTTCACGGCCGACTCGCCGTCGCACGTGTCGGTGTACCGGGTGGCCGGCTGACCGGTGCGGGCAGATGCACAGGCCCCTCCCAGCGGAGAGTCCTAGCCTGCAGGTGAGCAGTCCCAGCGGCTCGAGGAGGCACCGTGACCACGGACCCGCACGACCCTTCCGGCACCGGTCCCGCCGGTGACGCCCAGCCGACCGTGCCCCTCCCGACGGCCGGCCCCACCCCGGCGGCGGGACCCGTGCCGGCTGCCGCCGCCGCACCCACCGCCGCAGGTCGACCCGCCCCCGGACCTGGCGCGTATCCCGGTGCGGTCCCGCCGCACGGGCCGCCGCCCCCGGCGGGCCCGCGCCCTCCGCAGCAGACCGGCGCGCCGGTCCGTCCGCCGCTCACCGAGCTGCGGACGCCGCTCGGCTGGGTGATCGCCGCCGTCATCCTCTTCTGGCCGACCGCGATCGTCGCGCTCCTCGCGTCGCACCGCGCCGCGCGTGCGGTCGGTGCGGGCGACGTCGAGGGCGCCCGACGCGAGTCCGCGTCCGCGCGGCGGTGGGGCATCGCGAGCGTGTGCGTCGGCGCGGCGCTCATCGTCCTGTCGGTCCTCGCGTCCATCGCGTGGCTCGTCGTCGCCGCGGTCGTCGTGCGCGAGAACGGCGGCGACTGGGACTGGGACCGCGGGCCGGGCTGGAGCGACAGCGCGCCGTTCGGGCACCGCGACGACCTGCCGGGCATGCCCGACGACATGCCCGGCCAGCAGGACCGGGGCCGCTCCGACTCCGGCGGCCCCGACTCCTGACCGCGGGTCGGACTACTTCGCGGCGCCCTGCAGCGACCCGGTGACGAGCTCGCCGTCGGTGTCGAGGACGCACTGCACGACCCGGTCGTCGAGGGCCGCCCAGCCCTCCTCGGTCGGCGTCAGGCTCCACTGGTAGTAGACCGAGTCGTCGTAGGGGATCCCGACGAACGTCTCGAACTGCGCGGCGCAGAACTCGTCGCCCTGCGCCTGGAGCGCGTCGGCGCCCGGGAACTCGCCGGCGGGCAGCTCGGTCTCGGCGTAGACCTCGCCGTCGTGCGGCTCCGAGCACGGGACGACGGGGAGCGACTCGGTGAGCGCGCCTTCCTCGCCGACGGCGCTCCCGTTGAGGCAGTCGCCCACCTCGACGGTGAACACGTCCGCGTCGGCGGCCTCGGTGACCTCGCCGCCGGGCGACTCGCGGGGCGCCTCCGCCGGGCTGTCGAGGGCTCCGCACCCGGTCAGGGCGAGCACGAGCAGGCCCGGCACGGCCAGCGCGGCCGCGCGGCGGGCCGTCGTGGAGGGTCGACGGGTCGTGGGCAGCATGGCGGGTCGCTTTCTCGGGGTGGGTTCCGCGGCGGCGTCGGCGCCGCCCGGGGCATCACGCGGGGCGTGGTGACGAGCTCAGGCGCGATCCTATGCCGCACCGGGGACGTCCCCCGGCGACCGTCGGACGACGCTGGGACGCTGTCAGGCCGGACCCTCCGCGTCGTCCTCGTGCAGGGCCTCGACCCGGATCGGCGTCGACTCCCCGAGGATGCGCTCGAGCTGGCGGGCGCACTGCACGCGCACGTACCCGACGAGGGCGAGCGACAGGGCGAGGGCGATCACGACGCCCTTGCCGAGCAGCGACGGGACGGTGACCGCGACCATCACGGCCGGCAGGCACAGGACCAGCGAGAAGTAGCCGGTCACCCAGTGCCGGTCCTTGCGGAGCGACAGCTCGCCGCGCAGCGTCAGGGTGGGCACGGGTCTCATCTCCCGTTCATCGGTCGTCAACCCGCGGGACGTGAGAGGTCGAGCGCCTCGACGGCCCGAGATCACCCGGCACGGTGGAGGACGGCGGTCCCCGCGAGGGCCAGCATCAGGACTGCTCGCCTGCGTCGACGACCGCCGTGCCCCGGCGCGCCGGGCGGGTGCGCGGGACGGGTGCGGGACCCGTCGTCCGGTGCAGGGGGAGGTCGGAGATGAGCGCGGTCCGAGTCTCAGGTGCGTCCCGGCGACGCGCGGCCGTCGTCGTCCTGGCAGCCGCGCTGCTTGTCGGCGTCGTCGGTGGCTGCGGACCCGGCGACGACGACCAGGACGCCCCGACGGACGTCGAGCGGGCCGAGCGGGAGGTCGCCGCGCGAGAGGAGGCGCTCGCCGAGGCGCACGCCCGCGAGTCGGAGGCGTCGCTCGAGCTCTGCACCGCCGCAGTCGACTACGTGACCGCGCTCGACCGGTACGGCGACGTCCTCACCGACACCGCGCCGACGGTCGGGGACGTCGTCGCGGGCGGCAGCGACCTGCAGGAGCCCCGCGACGACGTCCTGGCCGCCGGGGAGTCCGCGCAGGAGGCGCGTCGCGCCACCGTCGAGGCCCAGCTCGCGCTCGACGAGGCCGTCGCGAACCTCGCCGCCCTGCAGCAGGCCGCGGGCGAGGACGTCGAGATCCCCGAGGTCACGCCCGGGACGCCCGAGCCGCTCGCCGACGCCGACGACGTCGGCCGGGTCCGACAGGCCGACGCGGAGTTCACCGCCGCGCAGGAGGGAATCGACGCCGACACCCCGCTGGTGCAGGCGACGCAGCAGTTCAACGCCGCCGCGGTCGCCCTGGAGATGGCCTGGCTGCGGCTCGTCGGCGGGTCCGGGTGCCTGGACGACGAACGGCTCGCGGAGGCGCAGGCGACCGCCGCCGCGTACACGCTCGCGCTGCAGCAGTCGCTCACCGACGCCGGCTACGACCCCGGGCCGGTCGACGGCGTCTACGGGCCGCAGACCGTCGCCGCCGTCGAGGCGCTGCAGGAGGCGCACGGGCTGCCCGTCACCGGGACCGTCGACAAGGCCACCGACGCCGCGCTGCAGGCCGACCTGGCCGCGAAGGGCGGCGCCGCCGCGCAGTCGGCGCTCGTCTCGACGACCGCGCTGCAGCAGACGCTGCACCTCGCGGGCTACTGGGACGGACCCGTCGACGGGCAGTGGACCCCCGAGCTCACGACGGCCGTCATGACGTTCCAGACCGACCTCGGAGTTCCGGCGACGGGGACCGTCGACGCGGCGACCGTGGCGGCGTTCGACGCGGCACTCGCGGCGAGCCGAGCGCCCGCGCCGACCGAGGAGCCCGAGCCGGGACCGGAGGAGTCCGAGGAGGGCGACGCCTGACGCCGGGTCCGCGAGGAGGTCGGACGACGCAGGCCGACGGGCGACGCGGCCGCTGCTACCGCCCGGCTGACGCGGCCGCCCCGAGGACCAGGTCGCGCACCGTGCGGCCGACGACCGACTCCTCCTGCGGGACGCCCGGGTCCTGGGCGAGCAGCACGGCACCCGCGCGCCCCGCGCTCAGGTCGGCGAGGGCCTTCGCCTGGAAGCCGACGCCCCAGCCTTGCGTCATGACGCGCCGCGCACCGGCCTCGCCGCCGACGAACACGCCGAGCCCGACGCCCGTGCCGTCCCGGTCGTCGAGCATCTGCGCGGCCGACCCCGGGTCCAGGAGCGTCGCGCCGTCGTCGCCGCGCCACGCGCGCAGCAGGTCCGCGAGCAGCACGGCGACGTCGTCGGGCGTCGACCACAGCCCCGACGCCGCCGGCCCGGCGTAGTGCACGCGGGTGCCCTCGACGCGGCGTCCGTCGGCGTGGTGACCCGCGCTCGCGGAGGCGGCGACCCGCGTCAGCGTCGCGGTCCGGCCGGCGGAGGCGGTCCGCTCGCCCGACCAGAACGTCGTCGCCGTCAGGCCGAGCGGCTCGACGACCGTCCAGTGCATGGCGTCCGCGAAGGCCTCGCCGGTGACGACCTCGACCGCGCGCTCCACCAGGCAGAAGCCCGCGTCGGAGTAGGCGAACGCCTCGCCGGGCGGTGTCGTGACGCGCACCGGGCCGTCGTGGTGGCGGGTGCGGCCCGCGACGACGTCGGATGTCGAGGGCGCGCGCCGCGGCGAGGGCTCGAACGACCCCGGGGCGTCGACGACGCCGCCGTGGTGCGACAGGAGCTGGCGCAGCGTCGGGCCGGGCAGCCCCGCGGCGACCTCGACGTCGACGACCGACCGCACGTCCGCGTCGAGGTCCAGCAGGCCGTCGCGCGCGAGCCGCAGGACGCCGACGGCCGTCAGTGCCTTCGCGGCCGAGCAGAGGTGGAACGGGGTCGTCGCGTCCGCCGGGCGGCCCGTGACGACGTCCGCGAGCCCGTCGACGGTGACGACAGGGGAGCGGTCGACGGTCACCGTGACCGTCGCGATCGCGGGGGCCGTCGGGTCGTCGGTGCGGGTCCTGCTGCTGGTCATCGCGTCGTCCACGCCGAGAAGACAACCACCGCGCACCGACACTCCCGCCCGCCCGCCGAGTCGGCCGCGTCGCCGCCGGCCGAGCGGCCGTCGAGGTCGCTGGTCCGTGCCGAGATCGTCAGCTGCAGCCAGCGAACTCGGCCGCGACTGACGAACTCGGCGGGGTACTGGGGTGGTCTTGACACGTCAGCCGGTGGTCGGTTGCCTGGCGTCGTGCGGACGACCCGGGCACCGGCGTGACGGCCCCCGGCGAGCACGTCGCCTACTGGGACCAGCAGGCGCCCTCCTACGACCGCACGACGGCGTGGATGGAGCGCCGGCTGCTCGCCGACGCGCGCGCGTGGGTCGCGGACCGGGTGCAGGGCCGCACGCTCGAGGTCGCCGTCGGCACGGGCGCGAACCTGCCGTACTACGCCGCGCGTGCGACCGACGTGACGGTCGTCGACCAGAGCCCCGCGATGCTCGACGCCGCCGCGCGGCGCGCGCGGACGCTGGGGCTGCACGTCGTGGCGCTGCGGGCCGACGCCGCGGCGCTCCCGTTCCCCGACTCGTCGTTCGACACCGTGCTGTGCACCTTCTCGCTGTGCTGCGTCGACGACGAGGTCGCAGTGCTGCGCGAGCTCGCGCGCGTCGTCCGTCCCGGCGGGCGGGTGCTGCTCGCCGACCACGTCGAGTCGTCCGCGGCCGTGTGGCGCGTCGGGCAGCGGCTGCTCGACCTCACGGGGCGACGGCACGGCGAGCGCTACCGGCGGCGGCCCCTGCTGCGGCTGCCGGAGGCGGGGCTGGTCGCGACCGAGCACGTGGCGTCGCGTCGGCGTCTGGTCGAGCGGGTCGCGGCCCGCCGCGCCTGAGGGCGCCCGTGCCCGCTGGCGCGCCCGACGTGCTCGACGACCTCACCGACGTGCTCGACGACCTCACCGACGTGCTCGACGACCTCACCGACGTGCCCGACGACCAGACCTGTGCGGCGATCACTGCCGCGCGGCCGCTGACCTCGTCCGGTCGACCCGACGGCTCGGGCGGCGGTCAGGGCAGGAGGCGGCGCATCGCGTAGTTGGTCAGGGTCACGCCGCGGCGCACGGGGTGGTGCTCCTGCTCGACATGGAACCCGTGCGCCTCGAAGAAGGGCCGGGCCGTGACGCTCGCGCGGGTCGTCATGGACGCCGCGCCCAGACGCACCGCCTCGTCGTGCGCCCACGTCAGGAGCGCGGAGCCGACGCCTGTCCGGCCCGCCCAGGGCGCGACGAACATCATGTCGACGTACCCGTCGGCGTCGACGTCGCTGAACCCCGCGACCCGCCCGTCGACCTCGGCGACGACCGTGCGCAGCGCCGCACGTCGACGCCCCCACACCTCGACGTCCAGGTCGTCGGGGGCCCAGGCGGCGACCTGCTCGGGCGCGTAGTCGGCGGCGGCGGTCGTGCGCACCGCGGCGAGGAAGACGTCGAGCGTCGCCTGCGCGTCGTCGTCGGCGTAGGGGCGCAGGAGCGGCGTCACCCCGTCACCGTAGCCGCGGGCTGGGTGACGGGGTGACGG
>PJUA01000095.1_pt1 | contig 96368 bp, 73 predicted proteins | sample 1512151 | NCBI WGS metagenome assembly PJUA01 (sample SAMN08177678, study PRJNA422409) | Soil metagenome, whole genome shotgun sequencing project. | isolation source: Soil enriched on filter paper: beechwood xylan treatment | place: USA: Madison | collected 2015-01-15 | reverse complement strand
GAGGTATCCGGAATTTCAAATGAGATGATTGCGCCCTTCCCTTCCTGGCTTTGAATATTCAGCCCTTTTGTTTTGCCGCCATAATAAAGATGCAATCTGCGCTCCACATTCGCTATGCCAACCCCATTGCCCTTCGGAGAGGGCATTCGGCCATTCTTCAATGCAAAATGGATCCTCTCCAGCTTGTCGGAGGACATGCCTGGTCCATTATCGGCTATCGTAATAACGACATAACCCGGCAGGGAGGAAGGGCGGGCCTCCAGCCTCACCATTCCGTCCCCATGCCGCTGCTCCACGCCGTGCAAAATAGCATTTTCGACTAAAGGCTGAACCAGCAGCTTTGGAAGCGGAATATTGCGGCAGGCTTCATCAAGCTGAATGCTCCATAACAAACGGTCCAGCAAACGCATTTTCATTATTTTTAAGTAGCGGGCGGCATGCTCGAACTCCTCTTCAATCGTAACCCATTCATCTCCTTCGCTTTTATGGATCACATAGCGGAATAAATCCGACATGGCAATGACCGTTTGCGCCAATTCCTCCTCGCCCTTCTCCTCCAATGCCCAATAAAAGGCTTCCAGCGTATTAAAGAGAAAGTGGGGGTTGATCTGCGCCTGCAGCGCTTTCAGCTCCGTGCGGCTTTGAATAATTTCCTTCTGGTACACCACCTCGATCAGCTCATTCAAATAATCAATGAGGCCGTTGTAGGTATAATGGAGCTCCTGCAGCTCAACGGTGGCAGGTTTTACATCATTGTGCTTCAGATTGCCTAATTTGGCTCCTCTCATAACCCGAATCAGGTTCAGGACAGGGCGCGTAATCATGGTGGACAACGCAAAGCTCAATACAAGCGCAAGAAGGCCGCCTGCCAGCCCTGCGGCAACAATAATAGTGCGCAATACAGGAATGCCTTCCTTCGCATAATTTACAGGCGTCAACATAACGAGGGACCAGCCTGTTAACGCGGAACGGTTTTTGATCACAATATATTGCTCTCCGTTAAGCTCAATGCCTTCCCCTTCATGGTTAAGCACCCGCTGAGGCTGGATGGAGGCATCAAACGTGGAAAAAATACTTTGATTGGCCTGATCAAACAGTCCCATTTTTTCCTGAGAGCCACCGCCTTCGGCATTTATTGCCTGCTCCGATAGCGAAAAATAGCTTCGTTCCATTCGTACAAACACATAGCCGCCGTGGGCAAAGGAGTGATCCATAAGCCTGACCTGTCTCATGGCAATGACCGTATCCGCATCGAGAGGGTCAATGCCCAGCCAGACGAGCCGGCCTTGCGCCTGATTCACTTTTCCAATCCAGCCGCCTGATACACGCTCGGTCGAGTCTACGTCAAACAAGGGAACCAGGCTCCGGTAATCTGCCGTATACAGCTCCATCGAACGAACCCCCGTTATGTAGGCTTCATATTTGCGCACTACCTGCTGGAGGGACTGTCGGGTATTAAAGCTGATTCGTTCGCCTTGCACCTCGCTGTACAGCAAGGACTGTACGGTTGCGTCAGTCGCAACCTGCGTTGTCAGCATGTCCACCTGCTTGAGCAGGACGGCTAGCTGCCCGGAGGCTTGGGCGGCTGTTTGTTGGATATGTTTTTCCGCATTGCGCTGGAGCATGATGGATACCCGGTCAAACATGAAAATGCTGATTAACGCCAAAATAATATACATAACAAGCACTAGGCCCAAAAAGATTTGATTGCGCAGCGTGTTCCATTTTCCCCAGCGAACCACTTGCCTTCCTCCTTGCACGGCTCGATGCGAGATGCCCTCCGCCATCCCATGTAATGGCCCGTATTTCGACATCTTTGTTTAACGCAATAACCGCAAGCCGTTTAAAATGACCAGTATCGTACTTCCTTCATGTCCTAACACTCCGAGCGGCAATGAAATACCGGAAATAAAGTTCGAGGCAATTAAGAACAGGATGACTATTGCCGCAAAAATGATATTTTGCTTAACGACTTTCTTCATGCGTCTGCCCAATTCAATCGCAAAGCTTATCTTCAATAAATCATCGTTCATTAAAACAAGATCCGCTGTCTCAAGCGCAGCGTCAGACCCCGCGCCTCCCATTGCAATCCCTACAGTGGCTGTTGCCAATGCTGGAGCATCATTTACTCCATCTCCGATCATTGCAACGCTTCCGTAATCGTTTTTAAGCTGCTTGACAATTCTCAATTTTTCCTCCGGTAGCAATTCTGCGTAAATCCTTCCAATTCCTGCTTGAGAAGCTATTAAGTCTGCCGTCAGCTTCTGATCTCCAGTCAGCATTACAACAGAAACTCCCAGTGTTTTTAGCCTTTCAACCATAGGAGCTGCCTCAGGCCGTATCCGGTCTTGCAGAGCAATAGCGCCAATCACTGTTCCGGCCTGCCCAATAACAACAACCGTATTACCTTTCTGAAGCTTCTCAATTTCTTCAAATACGCCTTGCTGTCTGGCTTCTTTTTCGAATAACGACGGTTTACCAATCGTCCAAGTCTGATCCAGAACATTTCCTTGGACGCCTCGCCCTGTCATGGCCTGAAAGTCCAAGCAGCGCTCCAGCCTAATCCCTTTGCTTTCCGCTTCATCTACAATAGCGCGCGCCAGAGGATGTGTGGACATCATTTCAATAGAAGCCGCTATTTTCAAAAGCTCATTCTTGTTAAACGGAGCAAACGCTATAATGTCAGTTACTGCCGGTTTTCCTATTGTCAATGTGCCTGTCTTGTCGAATGCAACGGCCTTAACTGAGCTTATGCTTTCGAGATGCGCTCCTCCCTTGAATAAAAGCCCTTTCCGCGCTCCATTGGATATGGCCGAAAGCATAACGGGCATAATGGATGCAACTAATGCACAGGGAGATGCCACCACAAGAAACACCATCGCTTTATACAAGGCATCTGTCCAGCTCCAGCCGAGAAGCAAGGGGGGAAGTACAATTAAGAAAACGGTTATCCCTATAACGGCACGGGCATATATACGTTCAAAGCGCTGCATAAAGCGCTCCGCCTTCGGCATTTCGCTTTGCGCATCCTGTACCAGCCGAATAATTTTGGCAAATAAAGTAGACTCGCTTGAGGCCGTTACTTTGACATACAAAGCACCTTCACCGTTTAAAGTGCCTGCAAAAACAGGATCGCCAGCAGTCTTATCGACGGGGATGCTTTCTCCTGTAATGGAGGCTTGATTCACTGAAGACGTCCCTTCCATTACTATTCCATCGGCGGGAACCCGCTCGCCATTTTTGATGATGATGACATCGTCAACCCGCAATTCCTGAATGGGCACGGTCTCTTGGGCGCCATCGAGGCAGCGGATAGCCTTCTCCGGCTTCATATCCATCAATGCCGAGATATCTCTCGAGCTCCGTTCAATAGTCAATGTTTCTAATGCTCCGCTAAGCGAAAAGATAAAAATGAGTATGGCTCCCTCTGTCCAATATCCTATGGCCGCGGCTCCGATGGCTGCAGCAAACATCAGCAGATTTACATCCAAATCCCTTTCATGAACGAGGGTATTCAGGCCTTCCTTGGCTTTAGCGTACCCGCCAACCGCATAAGAGAGTATAAAGAAGCTGACGGCCAAGCCATACAGCCGTTGTTCCAATAGCCACCCTATACCCGTTAACGCGCCTCCAATCAGTGCTGCTGCGAGCTCGCCGTAGCGTGCTTTCCAGCTTTGAAAGGTTGTTTTTGAGCTGGCTTTGTCATTCGAAGACGACACATCCTGATGACTTGTTGACATGATCATGCACTTCCTTCTGAATGAGAATGACTTTTACTATTACAGTCCTTAAAATGCAACATGCTGTTTCCTGGATTCAGGAAACAGCATGTTAAACCGCAATAATTAAGTTTTGTAATTCCGTTTGAGTATCAGTATATCACGAAAGGGATAATTTTGGTATAATTTCTATTTGATACTAATTATCATTAACATACTGTATTTGGATTCGTCGTTATATAATACTAGTCATTCTATAATAGTAACCCTTATATAATGCTAGCCGTGATATAATAATCTTTTTTTATGACTGTTGAAAGGCCTGATTTGATATGTCCAAAATAACCCGAAGAAAAACGTGGGCGCTGGTGGCGACCGTTGTTGTTTTTGGCGCACTTCTTATTTCCCTGCGCCTTTTTTGGCTTGCCGCTTTTTCCAGTACGGAGCAGCCAACGGCGATCAATGGCCTTCTGGATTTGCGCGATGTGGATATTTCCTCCTTCCGCACAGTCTCGCTGGATGGAGAATGGGAATTTTATCCTCAAGCGTTCAAGTATGGTGAATACCAGGAAGTCTCAAGTGCTGCTCCGCACCTGATCCAGGTGCCGGGCGGGTGGAACGATGAGATGAATGAGGATGCTAAAGAAGCTTATGGATACGGAACGTATCGCTTGCGTGTGTTGTTAAGTGAAGAGCATCCTATGAATTACAGCTTGCGCGTTCCCAGTGTGCGCAGCTCCTCCGAGCTTTATGTCAACGGGAGGAAGCTCATGCAATCGGGAAAACCCGCCAAAAATGAGGAGATGTATGCTCCATGGAACATCCCGTATACTGCCTCTTTTACGGCTGAGGGGAAAAGTGAAATTGAAATCGTCATTCAAGCGGCGAATTACCGTGATCCCCGTTCAAGCGGCATAATACGCTCTATCAAGTTTGGATTGGAACCGGCTATTGCCAGAGAGGTTCAATTGTCTGTATCCATGCAGCTGATCGTTTCGTTTGCGCTGCTTATGCATGGTGCTTATGCGTTTTTACTTTATTTGCTTGGCAATCGGGAAAAAAGACTGCTGCATTATTCTCTGCATTCTCTGCTGCTTATGGCGATTCTTTTGCTTTCCAGCGAAGAAAAGCTAATGCAGGTTTGGTTCCTCGTTCCCTATGACCTGAGTTTTAAGCTGCTTCAACTTTTTATTTTTGCGGCTGTTGCCTTGACCTTTGTTTGCTTTGGAGATCAGCTGGCGCCTTCTTTACGAAAGCGGCTGCCGTTCGTGTACGGCTTATGTATAGCTTGCGCCGGACTGAGTCTTGTTGCTTCGGTTCGCGAAAATGTAATGATGCAGATAATCAGCTTCCCGCTAGTGATTTCATCTTTTGTTCTTGTTATGAAAACGATTTTTACTAGCGCCAGGAGGGAAATGAAGGATAATCTTCCTGTGTTGTTTTCTGTGCTTGCCGTCTGCAGCCATTTGATCTGGTGGGTAATTATGCTGGTTACGGGCATCAAGGTGCTTTATTATCCGTTTGACCTGATTTTTGCTATAGGCGGATTTGTTGCGGTCTGGTTTAAAAAGTATTTGAGCATTCACTACGAAACACGCCGCTTGGCAGAAAAGCTGCAGCGCGCCGACAAGCAAAAGGATGAGTTTCTGGCAAACACATCACATGAGCTTCGCAATCCGCTGCATGCTATTTTGAATATATCTCAGGCGGTAATGGAGCGGGAACGGTATACGCTCGGCAACAAAAGCGTAAAGGATTTGGGAACAGTGTTGACTGTTGGCCGCCGTATGTCCTTTATGCTGAACGATTTGCTGGATGTCATGCAATTGAAGGAGGGCATGCCCAAGCTGCATATGAAGGCCTTTTATATTCAATCGCTTGCCGCTGGTATTTTTGATATGGTCCGGTATATGACGGAAAGCAAGCCGGTTCGCCTTGAAAATCGTATCCCTGATCATATGCCGCAGGTGTGGGGGGATGAAAACCGCGTTGTTCAGATTATTTTTAATCTCGTACATAATGCCGCCAAGTTTACAGGTGCTGGTGAAATAGCGATACAAGCCGATTTGCGCCATGGCCGTGTTTATATTGAAGTGACGGATACCGGTATCGGCATGGATGAAGAAACGGTTCGCCGGATTTTTGAGCCTTATGAGCAAGGGGATTCCAGTCAATCCATGGTGGAGGGCGGCTTTGGTCTGGGTTTAAGCATCAGCAAGCAGCTGGCAGAGCTGCATGGAGGCAGGCTGGAGGCGTCGTCAGTTGTTGGAAAAGGCTCCAGCTTCCGTTTTTCCTTGCAGGCAGCCAATCCAGAGGAGCGGGGAGAAAACGACGTGTGGGTGCCGGCCTCGGAAGAGGCGGCTGCGGCGAAGTCGAACGAAACCATTCTTTCGTATGAATCCGGTGCTGTAGATCAGCCCGGGAACTCTTTATCTGATTCGGATAAATCCAATCAGCCCCGTGTTTTGGTTGTTGACGATGATCCGGTCAATAGGAGCGTACTGGAAACATTGCTGTCTGGGGAGGCCTATGAGGTATACACAGCTGCAAGCGCGGACCAGGCTCTCGAGGCTCTGGAGAAGCAGGAGTGGGATTTGGTTATTTCGGATGTGATGATGCCTCAAATGTCGGGATACGAGCTGACGCGAAAAATACGGGAGCGCTATTCACTGGCGGAGCTCCCCGTGCTCCTGCTCACCGCCAGAACACGCCCCGAGGATATACAGGAGGGATTTCAGTCGGGGGCAAACGATTATGTAAGCAAACCTGTGGAGGCGACAGAGCTTCGATCCAGAGTTCGCATGTTAACTGAGGTGAAGCAATTTGTCAGAGAAAAGCTTGGGATGGAAGCCGCCTGGCTGCAAGCCCAAATCCAGCCTCACTTTTTGTTTAATGCCTTAAACGCGATATCCGCCCTTAGCGAAATTGATACAGACCGTATGCGCCGTATGCTTGATGAGCTGAGTCAGGTGCTGCGGCATAAATTCAGGACGTATCACCTAAATGAGCTGGTGCCGATTGAGGAGGAGCTTGGCATAGTCCGCTCTTATCTCTATATTGAGCAGGAGCGTTTTGAGGACAGACTTACGGTAAAGTGGGAAATAGAGGCAGAAGACCGCTGCGGGTTGCATGTACCCCCTCTTACCATTCAGCCGTTAGTCGAAAACGCGATCAAGCACGGAATTATGGAACGCGGAAGAGGGGGGACAGTGACGATTCGGGTGGCCGAAGAAGGGGAGCAGGTCCGAATTACAATAAAGGATGACGGCGTTGGGATGAGCAAAAGCTTATCTGGCCCGCTGCCTTGTGGCGGCCTTGGAGAACATTCAGGTGTTGGATTGCTTAACACGGATCTCCGGCTGAAACGCCAGTTTGGAGCCGGGCTGCTCATCGAAAGCAGTCCGGGCAAAGGAACCTCGGTTTCATTTGTCATTCGCAAGGCCCAAAAGGCAGGAAGTGCCCCAAAAGACACTTCCTCGTACAACGGCTCTTAGTAAGCAACAGAGGCTCGTCGCAAGCAATGGGTGTTTCCTAATAAGCAACAGAAGCTTGTACGATTAATCGTACAAAATTGCATCCAAAAGCGCAGGAACTCATGGCTTTGTACGATTAATCGTACAAAACTGCGCCCATGAACGCAGAAACGGGTGGGTTTGTACGTTTTGTGTATGTTTGCCCTGCCCGTGTAACCAGCGAGTCTTGCCTGTCATTTATTTAGCGAATGTGGCCTAGTTGCCCATCTACTTCAACAAATATACCGAATCGCTGGTCTGTAATTCTTCAATGCCCTATCCTTTTAGTATCTGTATCTGTATCTGTATCTGTATCTGTATCTGTATCTGTATCTGTATCTGTATCTGTATCTGTATCTGTATCTTTTATATCTTCTGTAGCATCAGTTATTCAGCGGAACGGAGTACAGACGGTTGCGGTATTGGGAAGGCGTAACGCCTTCGTATTGCCTGAAGCGTCGAAGAAACAGCTTGTAGTCCGAAAAGCCGCATTCCACAGCGATTTCCTTCACGCTTCTATGCGTGTTCAGCAGGAGCTGTCTGGCGCGGTCCATACGGCCGTTTAGAATATAGGTTTTGAGGCCAACGCCTTTTTCGCGTTTGACCATTTTGGAGATGTATTCCTTGTTGAAGTTGAATTCTTCAGCAACCTTTTGCACATTGATGTCCTGGTTCAGGTGGATATCCACCCATCTGCAAATTTGATCGACGGTGGCGCTATGGGGCCTGTAGGCTCCTCCCGCTTGGCGCTTCAGCTCGGACAGAAGCAATAGCAAAGCCGCATCCGCTTCACCTCCGGAAAAGGTTGATACATGCAGCAGCTGCTTAAAAAGCTGATTGACGCTGGACGGCATCTTTAGCGCGGCATGGGAAGGCAGATCCATGAAGGGCCCCTCCTCCATGTTGAAGTGCACCCAAAAAAAGCTGACGCGCCCATAGCTTTTTTCATAGCCGTAATGTGTGCGCCCCGCGCGCAGCAGCAGCATATCATCAGCTTTTACATGGTAGCGCTCATTTTCCTCTGCAATAAACATTTCCCCTTCAAGCATGACAATGATTTCGTAAGGCATGCCGCTGCGCTTCATATGGCTCCAGTTGCCCTCCGATATAAATTTTCCGCATAGATAATGCTCCGGCTGCTTATTCATATAGACCGATTTATCCACCTTTTGTAGGATTATACGTCTGATTATTTTTTATCATATCTGATAGGATGAAGGTAGACAAGGGCGGGATGTGCCCCAAAGACATCGACCGCTCAAAATGGTCCACAGTGAAGGGGAGCAGAGAATGAAAAACGAGCTTAGACGTTTTGTGCCGCTTGGCGATGTGAGCTTGACTGCGGGGATGTTCAAGGATTCTCAAGCAATTGGAGAGCAATATTTGCTGTCGCTCGATATCGATCGATTTCTTACGCCATGTTGGGAAGCCCACGGGTTATTGGGCAAAAAAGCGCGTTACGAAGGCTGGGAGGCCAGAAGCATCAGCGGCCATTCCTTGGGCCATTACATGTCGGCTCTTGCCGCGGCGTATGCGGCATCAGGTAATGAAACACTGAAAAACACACTTCAATATGCGGTTGGCGAGCTTGCAGCGATTCAGCGCAAAACCGGCAGCGGCTATATTGGCGGCTTGAAGGAAAAAGCGTTTAGTGATGCTTTTGCCGAGAAAGCGGGCATTGGCGGCTTTAATATGGGCGACTATTGGGTGCCGTGGTACAGCGTGCATAAAATATACAAAGGGCTGCTTGACGCCTATCGGTTAACGGGCAATAAAGAAGCGCTGGAAACGGTGGACCGGTTTGCCGCCTGGGCGGTTGCGGGGCTGGATTCCATGACGGACGATGCGCTGCAAGCGATGCTGCAATGCGAGCATGGCGGTATGAATGAGATTTTTGCCCAGCTGTATACGATAACGGGCAAAGCCGATTATTTGAGGACTGCGGTGCGCTTCACGCACAAGCTTATTCTGAATCCACTGGAGCAGGAGCGGGATGAGCTGCAAGGCTTCCATGCCAATACACAAATCCCGAAGGTGACGGGCGCGGCTGAAATTTACAACGCAGACCCTGCCAGGAGCGAATATCAGACGGCGGCGCGTTTTTTCTGGGATACGGTTGTGGAGAAGCGCTCCTACGCTTTTGGCGGAAGCAGTATCTCGGAGCATTTCGAAGCGCCAGGCATGGAAAGTCTCGGCATCAAAACAGCGGAGGCCTGCTTTACCTACAATATGCTGGACTTGACGCAAAAGCTGTTTCTGTGGAAGCCGGACAGCAAATATATGGACTATTTCGAAAATGCGTTATATAACCACATTTTGGGCACGCAAGACCCTTGTACGGGGCATAAGACGTATTTCACGTCTACGCTGCAAGGCCACTACCGGATTTACGGCACGCATGACACCGCATGGTGGTGCTGCACGGGAACGGGGATGGAAAACCCTGCGAAATACGGCGAGGGCATTTACATGGAGGACGGAAGCAGCCTTTATGTGAATTTATATATGCCTTCGCAGGTGGAATGGAAGACGCAAGGCTTCACGCTGAAGCAGGAAACAAACTTCCCGTATTCCGCTTCTTCGACACTGACCATTGTCAGCGGAGAGGGCAAAGCTGCGCTTAAGCTGCGTGTGCCGTCCTGGCTGGCGGGAGAAATGACGGTAGAAGCAAGCGATGGAAGCCGGTATGCGTCGGCGGAGCCGGGTTATTTGACCATCGAGCGGGAATGGAAGGCAGGAGACCGGCTTCACATCGCGCTTCCGATGAAGCTGCGCAAATATACGGCGCGGGATAACGCAAGCAACATCGCCTTTTTCTATGGCCCCGTCCTGCTGGCGGGCCGCTTCGGCAAGGAGGGACTGCCGCAGGATACCATCGTCGATGAAACGAAGCTGAATCCGGCAACGGCTGATGTGCCGGTATTGTGGACGGACAGTGAGGATATCCAAAGCTGGATTTCCGCCAAGGACGAAGCAACTCTTACGTTTGAAATAGCGAAAGAAGTGGCTTCGCATGGGCAAACGGTAGAGCTTGTTCCGTTTTATGCCATTCACCACGAATTCTACAACATCTATTGGAAGCTGAACGACGAAGGAGATTCCTTCCTCAAGCTGCTCAACGATATAACGATCGACAGCGTGGAGCCGGACGGCCAGCAGGACGAAATCGGGCATGGACTTCAAGGAAATTGTCTGGAGGAAATGTACAACGGACACTTTGCCGACAGCAGCAACCGGATGGTCATGTGGCGGCATGCCTTTGGCGTGGAGGAAGCGTATTTCAGCTACCGGATGACGGTGAACAAAGCAGGAAGCAACTACTTGTGTGTTGCCTATTGGGGCGGAGACCATTCCGGCTTCTGGCATGACCATAAGCACTATAACCGCAGGTTTGGTATCTCGGTAGACGGTGTGGAGATTGCGGAGCAAACGATTCATTTTAATAAAAGCGGCGGGGTTTTCTACGTTGCTTACGCCATTCCGCTTGAGTTGACGGAAGGCAAGGGGAAAGTAACGGTTGCTTTCCAGGCCAAAGGCGAGATGGGCTGCGCCGGCCGGGTTGCAGGCATTCGCGTGACAAGCGAGTTGCCGGAGCTTTAACCGACAACATGACAATCATAAAAAACGGCGGGGCTGTCCGAAAAGTCAAGCGGAACGAATAATGATTCATCAGAGAGGACCGGATGGGAAAGGGTGTGTTGAAGGCCCTTTTTCTGTAGATACCGGCTTTGCTGAATCATTATTCACCGTAACAGACTTTTCGGACAGTCTGTTTTTTTGTATGTTAAACTATAAAATACAAAAAATGGTCACTTTTTATAGAAAAAAGGCACTGTACGTCAAAGCCCTTGTTGCCATTACTTAGTAGAATAGGAGGCATGGAGGTGCTGCACTATGAGAGCATGGGAATCCGTACAACGTTCAATCCATTATATGGAGGAGCATTTAACGGACAAAATCGAAATGGAGGAATTAGCCGGAATTGCTTATTTATCGCCATTTTATTTTCAGAGATTGTTTAATCGTCTTGTCGGCAAAACCGTCATGGAATACATAAAGCTAAGGCGGCTTGCCAATGCCGCCGATTACCTGATTCTTAACCGGGAGAGTCGGATCAAGGATGTGGCCTATCGATTCGGATTTGAAAATCACGAAACCTTTACGCGGGCGTTCAAGTCGGTCTATGGTATGACGCCGGAGAGTTACCGCTCCGAGCCGCGCCAGCTGGCTCATTTTCATAAGCCGGATCTTTCTATGACCTATCAGGTCGTCGATGAAAACATGCCGTTAATAGCCGATGGCATCACATTGGAGATAAGTCAAATTCACGTTGATGAAGCTCGATTTTTCTGCGGGCTGAGCATTCAACATCCGGTAGGAGACGGACAAGGCGTAGATATGTTAGGTGAGTTATGGCAGCAATTCCATAAGCTAAAGCCATCCTTGACTGGTCTGGCAAGGGACGGCCGGGAAGCGGGAGTGTCTTTGCCGGGGAAAACGGACGGTTGTTTTTCCTATTTTGTCGGGGCTGAAATGTTAATTCAAAGCGCAACGGAAATAGCTGAGCCATTGGAAAAATGGGAGATGCCGAGCGGCCGCTATATCATTTGCAGCTTCGAGGCCGAGGATTTTCATCAGCTGGCGACAAGCGCCCTTATGAAGGCTCGTGATTACATGTTTGGCGTATGGCTTCAGAGTCGCGGTATTGCTACAGAGCCAATGATGATTGAATTGTATGCAGAGGCAACTCCTGAGGCATCCAGCATGGAAATCTGGCTCAAAATCAAAGAATAGAGCAATACAGGACAGATAAAAAACTCCCGCCGGGATTATTATTAGAGGTGTTATGAGAACCCAAACACGACTGGATTGGCATCGCAAGGTGGAGGAAGTCGTTATTCGTATTTTGAATGCTTTGGATGAGCCTTTAGATTTTCGGCAAATTTCTGCGGAGGTGTATTCTTCTCCGTACCATTTTCACCGGAAGTTTCGCCAGCTTACTGGCGAAAATGTACATGAATGCCTGCGGCGGCTTCGTCTGGAAAAAGCGATGCATGCCTTGCGTCATTCTGACGCGGAAGTCATAACGATAGCGCTGGAGGCGGGATATGAAACGCCGGAAGCGTTCACCAAAGCTTTCAAACGGAATTATGGGCTTTCGCCGAGGGATGCAAGGAAGCTTCCCGATTGGAGAGGGGGCATCCACTCCTCCGTTGGCCTGCATTACAGCGAACGATCCCGTTGTCATTGGTTCTACCTTAATCCCGAAGGAGAGAATGCAATGGAGACAAAAATTGTTGCTTTTGAACCAAAACGAATGGTTGGCGTCAAAAATGTAGGGGACTATTGGGGCCTGCCTCGCGCCTGGGAGGAGTTTCATGAAATTTTGAGCAAAAACGGGCTGCACGGCAAGGCAAAGGAATGGATGTCCGTATTTCCCGACCACGCGCCTGAAATACTGGTGAAGAACAAAAGCTCCTACGCGGCTATTGTTGTTGATTCCGAGTTTGATAACATATACGGGCTGCAGGAATACATCATTCCTGAAGGGCTATACGCCGTCACCGTTCATTTTGGCTCCAGCGAAGAGATTGGTCCTGCTTGGGACCGCTGGATTAATGAGTGGCTTCCGGAAAGCGGATGGGAGGCCGATACTTCAAGGCCTAACTATGAATGGTATCAGAATCAATACATGCCTCCAGAATTGACATTAACCTTTTTGTGCACGCCTGTAAAAAAACTCCAAAGCCAATAGTAATAAGTAGCCTTCGAGCAGATAAGAATACAAGTTACGTTTGGTTGCATCAATCTATGAAGGATGGAGGTATATCAAAGGTGCTGATAGTAGAACAAGCAACAATAAATGATGCACAAAAACTTGTTGAAATACAAAAGGCCAGTTTTGATGAAGAATCAAAACGATTTAATGGCAATGAAGCTGGTGGTCCACCAGGATATGACTCCAGCAGTTGGCAAATAGAGATGATGGAAAATTGCGATTATTTCAAGATAATCTACAATAAAGAAATAATCGGAGGGGTAATAGTCGTTATAGAAAGCAATCAAGTATACAATCTTGGCAGAATTTTTATTGATCCACGCTTTCAAAATCAAGGCATGGGTACAAAAGTATTAAAAGAGATTGAAAAGAACTATCCAGATAGCATCAAATGGTGGCTTGATACTCCAAATTGGAGTACCAAAAATCATCACTTTTATGAAAAATGCGGATTTATTAAAGCTGGTGAAGATGGCGGCTTATCTATATTTGAGAAGAAGCAAAAAGAGGATGTCCCAAAAGTCATAGATGACTGAGGGGCACCCTCTTTTTGTTTTTTTTAAGCTATGGTCACCTTCATTTACAGCCGGCTGCCCTTCCGGTATGCTCTGGGCGTGCAGCCGATCTCGCGCTTAAAGATGCTGCAGAACTGGGCATCGGTTGCAAAGCCCGAGCTGGCTGCGATTTCAGAGATATGCATTTGCGTGTTGGCAAGCAGCAGCTTTGCATATTTTAACCTTTTTAGCAAAATATACTGAAGAGGGGCAATATCGTAACGCTCCTTAAACAAGTGGCGAAAACGGTCATAGCTGTAGCCGGACATGCCCGCCAGCATGTCTACGGTCAGCTTTTGCCTGTAGTGGTCGTCCATATATTGCCGCACGTAGCTGATGCGGTCCTCCGAAGGATGCGGCGTCTTGCGCCTCCCGATCAACTCCTGAACGCAAGGAAGCAGCTCGCCCAGCGATGCATCCAGCAGGGAAGGCTCGTTAGTGCGCCGCAAATAAAAAAGCTCCTTGATCCGCAGCAGCTGCTTCAGAATCGTTTTGTCTTCATCGTCGTTGTAGACGCCGCCGAGACCATTTAAGGAAACCTCATGGGTCAAAAATCCGATGAACAATACTTCGCTTTCGAGCTGGTGAATCTCGCTATGAATATGCCGTGAGGGAATAACGGCGAAGGTGCGTTCGCTAAATAGATATTTGCGGCCGGCAATGATGGTTGAGCCGCCGCCCCGGACATAATAGACCAGCTCGTAACACTCGTGCTGATGAGGGGGAATATTCGTATGGATCTCATGTACGTCATTAGACAGATACAGTAACCGGTTCACGTTAATCCTCCTGTAGCCGAATCGTATAAAAAGATGGCCGAATTGAGATAATTTTTTGATAGCTAATTTGATATGATCGTATCATCTCAAGTAGCGGTATGGAAGTGCCTCTGGTCAGATATCCAAAAATTCCAACAATCTGGACAACAGGACATGCCGGACAAGGGACGCAATCCATCAACGAAGCGACAACGGGCGCACAAGCAGAAAAACATCAAACGAACGGGGGATTCACACAATGAAAAAAAGCATGTTGGCTGTCCTAATGGCGGCAATGCTGCTGGTACTAGCAGCTTGCGGAAGCAACTCCGGCACTGGTACTAAAAACGAAAACACGGGCGGTGGCACTGACGGCGGGGACAAGCTTAAGGTTGTTCTTTTGATCGCGGGAACGCTTGGCGACAAGTCCTTTTTCGACGCGGCAAACAAAGGCCTGAACCTGGTAAAAACGGAATTGAATGCAGAAACAAAAGTCATCGAGATGGGAACCGACAAAACCAAATGGGAGCCAACCTACCAGGATATAGCGGCTCAGGATTGGGACATCATTATTTCCGGCGGTTCGGAAATTACGGAAATTTTCAACGCAACGGCTGAAATGTACCCTGACAAAAAATTCATCAACTACGATACAGATATCGAGGAAGCGCCTGCCAATGTATACGCAATGACGTATTCCACAAACGAGGTTTCCTTCCTTGCAGGCGCGGTAGCGGCGCTGGCGACCAAATCGGATCTGCCTAATGCAAATCCGGAAAACGTCATCGGCTTTGTGGGCGGCATGGACATTCCCGGCATTAACGCGTTTCTCGTAGGCTACATCCAAGGCGCGCAATATGTTGATCCCAATATCAAGGTAGCTGTTTCGTATGCGGGAGACTTTGTGAATCCGGCTAAAGGCAAGGAGCTGTCCCTTATTCAATACAACTCCGGCGTAGACGTTATTTTTAACGTAGCGGGCGCAACCGGACTTGGCATCTTTGAAGCGGCGAAGGAAAAAACGCGTTATGCAATCGGCGTTGACTCCGACCAAGGCGCTCTCATTCAGGAAACGGATAAAGATAAAGCTAATCTGATCATCACGTCCGCCATTAAAAAGATCGACACGGCCATTCTGGGCGCTGTCAAAAAAACGCAAGAAGGCACGCTCCAGTTCGGAACACGTCAAGTCATGAGCTTCGATCAAGACGGCGTGGGCATTGCTGAAAATGATATCTACAAATCCACCTTCTCCGAAGACATGCAGAAGCAAATCGAAGATATCAAGCAAAAGCTTGCCAAAAAAGAAATTAAAGTAGATAACGCTATGGGCATGGAAACTTCGCAGGTTGAAGCCATCCGCAACGCGGTTAAGCCTTAACCTGCCATTAGGACTCACAACTAAAAGCAGACTTTTTGAACAACCACTTACAGTTGGCTCTTTCCCCCCGGCTCTCCGGGGGGAGTGCCAACTGTCTCTGTCTTGAGGTTACTGCAGGCGATAAAAGGTAAGGAGCTGGAATGAGATGACCAGTCAGCTGCTCGAAATGAAAAATATAACGAAGGTGTATCCTAACGGGGTTGTTGCCAATCAAAAGGTGCAATTTTCACTTTCGGAGGGTGAAATTCATGCTATCGTAGGCGAAAACGGAGCTGGAAAATCTACGCTGATGAAAATGATGTTTGGCATGGAAGCGCCAAGCGAAGGCGAGATTTTTCTTCGGGGCGAACCTCTGAAGCTGACGTCGCCGCAGGATGCGATTGACAAGGGCATCGGGATGGTCCATCAGCACTTTATGTTGGTGCCCTCTTTTACGGTTGCTGAAAATATGGTGCTTGGCATGGAGCCGAAAAAAGGCGTTGGCATCAATTACAGCGAAGCGGTGCGAATGACCGAGGAAATGAGCAAAAAATACAACCTCCATGTAAATCCAAAAGCCAAGGTTGAGGATCTTAGCGTCGGAATGAAGCAAAAAATCGAAATTTTGAAGGCTTTGCTTCGCGGCGCCAAAATTCTCATTTTGGACGAGCCTACCGCCGTTTTGACGCCGCAGGAAACCGAAGAGCTGTTCCGGGAGCTGAAGCAGCTGAAGGAGCAGGGGCATACTATTGTTTTTATTTCCCATAAGCTCAAGGAAGTCAAAGCCATTTGTGACCGGATCACAATTATGCGGGCAGGCAAAAGCGAAGGAGTTTTCTGGACCAGGGATGTGTCGGAGCAGGAAATTTCCAAGCTGATGGTGGGCCGCGACGTTGTGCTCAAATACGATAAAGTAAACAAGCCGTATGGATCTGATATTTTGTCCGTTAACGCTCTTTCGCTGTCTGATGAAACGGGCAAGGCGCTGCTGGAAAACGTGGCCTTTAAGGTGCGGAGCGGCGAAATCGTAGGGATCGCCGGCGTAGAGGGGAATGGACAAACCCAGCTGGTTGAAGCCTTGACTGGCCGTCTGTCTGTACGCAGGGGAAGCATCGCGGTTAAAGGAACTGTTATTCAAGGGTATGATATCGGAAGGATTCGATCGCTTGGCGTTTCGTATATACCGGAGGACCGGATGCGCCAGGGAGCTGCGAAGGAAGCCAGCATTTCCGACAATCTGATTTCGACGCAATACCGTTCAAAGGAAATGAACAGCGGCCTCTTCCTTAAAGGGAAAACCATCGGCAAGCTGGCGGCAAAGCTGATCGAGGATTTCCGCGTTCGCTGCTCCGGTCCGGCCCAGCCGATCGGCATGCTGTCAGGCGGCAATATGCAGAAGGTTGTTGTAGCCCGGGAGTGCTCAACCTCGCCGGACCTGCTTATTGCTGAGCAGCCGACGCGCGGCGTTGATGTCGGCGCTGCCCAATTCATCCATCAGAAGCTTATTGAGCTGCGCGATAACGGAAGCGGCGTTTTGCTAATTTCGGCGGATTTAAACGAGATTCTGGAGTTAAGCGACAGCTTACTCGTTATGTATGAAGGCCAAATCGTCGCATATCTGGAGGAGCCGTCGAAGGTAACTGAGGAAGAACTAGGTCTCTACATGCTGGGGCTTCAGCGTCAGGACGACGGACAGATCAGGAGGGCCGTAGAGTCATGAAGGTAAAATATTTTGAAGTTGTGCGAACGGCAGCGGTCATTTTGATTGCCCTGTTTCTAGCCTTTATTATTATTTCCCTGGTCAGCGAGCAGCCGCTGGAGAGCATCCGGATTTTTTTATGGGAACCGATTAACACCAAAGGCCATATCGGCAATGTGATCGAAATGGCGATTCCGCTTATGTTTACCGGTCTGGCCGTTTCACTTTTGTTTAAGGCGAATTTGTTTAACCTGGGCGCGGAAGGGCTGTTTTATTTCTCGGGCGTTATAGCGGCAACACTGGCTATCCACCTGACGCTGAACAGCTTTATGCATCCCTTTGTCGCGATTCTGGCTGGCTCGCTGGTCGGGGCCTTGCTCTCCGCCATACCCGGCATACTAAAGGCGAAGTGGAATGTCAACGAGCTTGTCAGCTCGCTTATGTTCAACAATATTTTGTTCGGCATCGGATTATATATTCTCAATTACAAGCTTCGCGACGCTCAGGCGTTTGCGGCAGTTTCCTTCAAGTTCGAGCAAACGGCGATGCTGACCAAGCTGCTTCCCGGCACCCGGATTCATACGGGGCTGATTATCGTGCTGGTCCTGATTGTAGCGGCCCACTTTTTCTTGTACCGTACAAAATGGGGGTACGAAATCCGCATGACGGGTGCCAATCGTGAATTTGCCCAATATTCCGGCATGAAAACGGCCAAGGTCATTATCCTCGTCCATTTGATCGCCGGCTTTATCGCAGGCATGGGCGGTTCTGTTGAGGTGCTTGGCATGTACAGCCGCTTTCAGTGGTCGGCGCTTCCCGGCTATGGCCTAGACGGCGCTTTAGTGGCGATGCTGGCCAAAAATAATCCCTTCTCCGTCATCGGAGCCGCTTTATTCCTGGCTTACATCCGGATCGGCGCCGACCAGATGGCTCGTTTCTCTGATGTGCCTGCCGAAATGATCTCGATCGTTCAGGCCATCATCATTTTGCTCATTTCGGCGGAGCAGTTCCTGAAGTTCTGGAAAAACCGGATGCTGCTGAAGGAGGCACAGCGCAATGTCTAGCTTATTCGATGTTATTTTTACAACGGAGTTTGCTTTTTCGGTGCTTCGGGTTACGACCCCGATTTTGTTCGCCGCATTGGGCGCGCTGATCTCCAACCGGGCGGGCATCATCAACATCGGCCTGGAGGGCATCATGCTGGTAGCCGCGCTTACGGGCGTTATTGCCAGCGCTTATACGGGCAGCGCATGGCTCGGCTTGACCGGGGCGGTTATGGCTGGCACGCTGATCTCTGGCGTCCTTGCTTTTTTTACACTGAAATTCAAAACCCATATCATTCTCGGCGGCGTGGCCATCAATATGTTCGCCTCCGGCGGAACGGTATTTATCCTTTATTTGCTGTCGGGCGACAAGGGGTCTTCCACCTCTCTCCCCAGCAAGGTTTTGCCGACTCTCGATATTCCGCTGCTCAAGGATATCCCGGTGCTGGGTCCCATCTTGTCCGGCCATAACGTATTGACCTACATGTCCATTCTGGCCGTGTTTGTTGTTTATTATCTTTTAAAAAGAACGCCGCTTGGCCTGCGCATCCGCTCGGTCGGAGAAAATCCGCAAGCTGCCCAGTCCGTTGGCGTAAGCGTTGTGAAGGTGCAGTATACGGCGCTCCTGCTGAGCGGCTTTTTCGCAGGGCTTGGCGGAGCTTACATGTCGATGGGGTACCTGTCGCTCTTTACGCGGGACATGATTGCGGGACGGGGCTGGATTGCCATAGCCGCGGAATCCATGGGACGAAGCACAACAGTTGGCACAACGCTCACCTCGCTTTTATTCGGCGCGGCGGATGCCTTGGCCAATGCGCTGCAAGTGCTCAAAATTCCGGCTGAGCTGATTGGAACCTTGCCATATGTAACGACCGTCATCGGTCTTGTTATCTACGCGGTAAGCGAATCGCGCATGCGGGGCAAAAAGCTCAAGGAGAAGGGATGATAGAGGGATATGACTAAACCAATCATTATTGACTGCGATCCCGGACATGACGACGCCATTGCCATTTTGCTGGCGCTGGCCAATCCTCAGCATTTGGAGGTCAAAGCCATCACGACGGTTGGCGGCAACCAGGTGCTGGACAAAATTACGGACAACGCGCTGAAGCTGCTTAGCTTTATCGACGCCGACATTCCGGTTGCCAAAGGCGCCGCCGGTCCGCTTCTGGGACAGCTTGTTACAGGCGAAGAAGCACATGGCGATTCCGGTATGGACGGCCCGGACCTTCCGCCTTCGCGCTTTAAGCCGGTAGAAAAACATGCTATTGAATTAATGGCTGAAATTATACGGGCATCGGAACGGAAAATAACGCTGGTACCAATTGGCCCGCTAACCAATATTGCGCTTCTGCTAAGAGGTTTTCCGGATGTTGCGGCCAACATTGAGGAAATATCTCTAATGGGCGGAGGAATCGGCTACGGAAATGTGACATCAACAGCCGAATTTAACATCTATGTCGATCCCGAGGCTGCCCGCATCGTTTTTGAATCCGGCATCCCCATTACGATGAGCGGACTTGATGTAACGGATAAAGCGCCTATTTTTCAGGATGAAATTAAAGCGCTGAAGGAGCGAGGCGAGGTTTCGCATATGGTGGGCGAGCTGCTGGACTTCTATTCCATTTACAGCCGTAAGCTGGGCTACGAGGGAAGCTCCCTGCACGACCCTTGCGCGATCGGCTGGCTGCTGCGCCCGGATTTGTTCACGGGTCAATGCTATCATGTCGAGATTGAAACAAGCGGCAGAGCGACAAGAGGTATGACGGTAGCGGACCGCCGCAAGGTAACGGACGGGGTTAACAATGTAAGGGTGCTGACGGACGTTAATCGGGATGCTTTTATGGAGTTGATTTTCGACGCCCTCGACTTCCACGACCGTAAAGCGGCGGCCCGGAAAGCGAAGGTTTGACAATGGCGGGTTGGGACAAGCTATCTGAAATTATCCGTTTTGAAATTATTCAACGGGGCGAAGAAGGCTGTAATACGGAAGGTTTTTCACAAAAGCTGGCGGCGGCAGGGGACGATGAGACTGCGCTGCTGGATATCTATAACGAATTGTGTGCACTGGAGGTTAGAGAGGACTTTCCTTATCAGGAGCCTTCCGATTTGGAAGCCATTCGGGAGCTGCGTCCCGAGGGCCCGAGAACGCTGGCGGCAGATTGGACCGACGAGCAGTGGAAGGATAAGTTTTACGGCGCTTGGCTTGGCCGCTCCGTAGGCTGCGCGCTTGGCAAGCCGCTGGAGTTCCAGCCTTATCTGTACGGGCAGGACGGCCGCCCCGGCTGGGAAAATATCGAGCTATGGTTTCGCGGCGCGGGCGCATGGCCGATCAAGGGCTATACGCCTGGCGAATCCACGGCAAGAGAGCAATATGGTCTTGGACTGAATGACTGGTCCCCCATGAGTACCAGTGAAACGATTCAATACATGGAAAGCGACGATGATATCCGCTATACCGTGCTGGGTCTGCTTCTGCTGGAGCAGAAGGGGCTGAATTTTGACTCCTGGGATATTGGCAAGCTGTGGCATAAGCATCTGACGTACAGCCAGGTTTGTACCGCTGAAACGCAATCCTATCTCAATTTTGCTCATGAAACCTCCCATCTGAACGGAGAAAAGCCGGCTGATTGGACTGCCCGCCAGGAACGTGTGCGTATGCATATGAACCCGTATCGCGAGTGGATCGGCGCGCAAATCCGTGCGGACGGTCTGGCGTATGGAGTTGCCGGCCGACCGGAGCTTGCGGCGGAGCTTGGCTGGCGCGACGCCTCCTTCTCCCATGTCAAAAACGGCATTTATGGAGAAATGTTTGTTGCGGCCATGATCGCGGCTGCCTTCGTTGAAACCGACAATCGCAAAATCGTAGAAATCGGACTTAGTGAAATTCCCTCCACCAGCCGTCTTGCGCACGATGTTCTCAGGGCCGTAGACATTGCGGATAAGGCTGGAAGCCAGCGCGAGCTGGTAAGCGCGATTTGGGATACGTACAAGCATTATGATGCCGTGCATACCAACAACAACGCAGCTTTGGTTGCCGCGTCCCTTATTTACGGCGGCGACGATTTCGAAAAAGCGGTTGTCACATCCGTTTACGGCGGTATGGATACCGACTGCAACGGCGCGACTGTAGGCTCTATCATGGGCGCCAAGCTAGGCGCGGCGGCGCTGCCGAAATCCTGGACGGAGCCGCTGCACGACACGCTGTACGCCGAGGTACACGGCTTCCATCCGATGGCGATTTCAGAGGCGGCGAGCCGGAGCTACGAGGTATTCCGCAAGATCGAGCGGGAATTGAAGCAGTAGCAGCATTCGAAGTGATTTTGAGGGGCTACGGACATGGATGACCTTTAGACGGCCATTTTTGCGGAATAGCAATATCTAAAGGACATTGGCGTCCGTAACACCCTATTTTCCCGCCCATATGCACCACTTTTGAACGCTAAAGGACACGGGTGACCGTTGATCCAGATGAATGGAGCTATTTCAGGCTCTGACGGACATTAATGACCGGTAAATTACTAAGCAGGATGCTTGTTCGTTTCTCCATAACCATATAACCATATCCCCCTATTGCAGCAATCGGTTGATGAACTGATCTGCAATAGGGGATTTTTGTTTTTACAGAGGTGGATATTATTTTCAAAGCTTATATAATGGAGGCTATACTTACGGGTGAATGTGGCGGGTCTATTAAATGTTTGATCTATTTGGTACCATATTCCAGAGAGTACTGAACAAGTCTGAAAAAAAGATGACTTTTGAATTCTAAAATATAGGAGCTTATGTATGAAAAAATACGTTGAAATTGCTTATCCGATTTATGAAGGAATGCCTGTGTATCCAGGATTGCCAGAAGTGAAGCTGGAACCAAGAGAGAGATTGGAAAAGGGAGATGACTGGAACGGAAGCGTATTGAGCATCTATCTCCATGCGGGCACCCATGTCGATGCTCCATGGCATCATATGAATAATGGAAAAGGAATTGATGCCGTTCCGATTGAGGATTTTATCTATAAAAAGCCATTATTAATTGATTGTCCGCTTGGCCCAAACGGCTTCATCACGGTTGAAAAACTGATGGAATATAAGGACTTGCATGAGGCGGATATTTTGATATTCAATACAGGTTACTGGCAATACCGGGAAACGGATTTTGAAAAATACGCAAATCATTTTCCAGCCGTTTCACCAGAAGCTGCAGATTTTATCCGTAAAAAGCTGCCAAAATGCAAAGCTGTAGCCATCGATACGTTAAGTATAGAGAATTTGACTGAAGCAAAAAGCAATGGATATTTTGTTCACCATGCATTTTTGGATCATGAAAAATACGAAGAACCGACAATGCTCATATATGAGGATATAAACCCAGCTCCATTGATTGGGAAAAAGCTTATTTCTGCTTTTTCAGCACCGCTTCGCATTAAAAATCACGATGCTTCTGTTGTTAATATCATTGTTGAAATTGAAGAATAGGCCCAAAATCCTAAAATAAATATTTACATAAGAAAAACTTGTTAAGAAAGGTTGAACATCATGTACAGAAAAATTACGATTATGCTCGTTGCAGCTTTATGTTTAATTATCGCAGCTCCTTTTCAGACCTTGCAGGCAAAGCAGCAAAATAAAATTTCCTTTCAATGTAAATCCACATTTTTCGGAAGTCATTTGCAGGATGTGATTTACGCCAATGGCCAATATGTGGCGGTCGGCGAAGACGGGACTATTCTTCATTCAAAAAATGGCATGGATTGGACATTCGCAAAAAGCGGGGTAAAAGGGATGCTGCAAGCTATTGCCTATGGCAATGGCCTTTTTGTTGCAGTTGGCGACGATCAGACGGTTTTAACGTCGAAGGACGGAGTGGCCTGGAAAAAGCAGAAGTTTACGCTAAGCAGCAAAACGGTATCTACCTTAAAAGGCAGCAGCTATGTTCCGGAATTTGCTCACGATTATATAACAACCAGCACAGGCATCATATGGGATGGCAAGCAATTTGTGATGCATACGGAATTTACTAATTATTACCTGGAAGATTCTAATAGAATTTCCCAAACGAAGCTTTCTCTCATTTCGACCTCTCGCGATGGCGTCACTTGGTCGACTGCTCAAATCAGCGATTACTTGTTTGACTCCGCAAGAAAATTGAAATACATAAAAGGCGTTTATTATTTATTTTCCAATCAGACAATTTTTACTAGCAAAAATCTGAAAAATTGGACCGAGCTGCCGTTAGAAGGGGTTCAGGATGCAGCAATCGGCCCAAAAGGATACGTGCTTGGCATCGCAATGCGCGAAGGCCCATATCCTCATGCCGGCAGCATGCTTGTTACGGGAATTCAGTCCAACGTCGACATTGGAAAAGCGAAAAAAGTGATAGATTTTGGCATAGATGGAGTTCGCTCCGTTGATTATATGAATGGCTCCTATGTGATGTCGATGTTTGATGGAGCCATTGCTGTATCGTCTAATGGCACGGCCTGGACACTTTCATATCCTTTTGCAGGCTCGGGAGATTCAGACTCGCAACTAGCTCTTTCTCAAACCTCCAATCGAACGAAGCTGAACAAAACAATTTGGGATGGCAAGCAGTACATCACAGTCGGGGATTATGGCACCATCCTGTATTCATCGGACCTGAAGGATTTTGATAAGGGCAGCATTAAAGATGTGGCTATGATAGCGGGAGGCAATCTGAAGGGCATCAAGTATGAAAAGGGACTTTATTTTACTTATGGAACCAATGGGAATTTGTTTGTGTCCAGAGATGGAAACGAATGGAGTTCTTTTCTATCTACAGATACAGACGGAGCAGTCAACCGGATTTCAAGCAGTGATACGATTGAAGATGCCGCTTTTAACGGCAGGGATTTTGCACTGATTACCTTCTATACGTACAATGCCATTAATTTTTCGGCAGAAGCCGTTTATTATCCGGAGTCGGGCAGCCTCCAACATTCTCCACTGGAGGCGTTTAACGTCCCATATGATGTCAAATGGAAGGGGGGCAGCATAGTTGCCCGATTCAAGGATGGGAATGTCCATACTTTTGATATGGCAACCGGCAAATGGAGCACATCCGGCACAAGCAAAGACCAAAAGCTGGATAACTCTTTTTTAAAGGCAAGCGGGAACGGAATTACCGTCAAATCCAAAGAATTAAGCGGCAGCAATACAGGCAGCTCAACCGATGTAAGCAAAGAGCAACTTGTGAAGTCGAATTGGTTAATCGGCTTGAGCTATCTGGATGGAAAAAACAAGTGGAAGGAAGCCCAATATACGCTGTATTCCGCTTATGAGCTGGCCCGGGGCAAATACGTCTTGCAGATGGATCACGCACACTCCGGCAACTTTAGAATCAATGCCTTGATTTATGGCAACAAGGAGTTTGTGGCTGTAGGCTCGGGGGGCTTAATCATACAGTCCAAGGACGGCAAAAGCTGGACACGGCTAGAGTCCGGAACCTACCAGAACTTAAACGGCGTTTTGTGGGACGGAAAACAATATTACATTGTTGGCGACCGAGGTGTCTTTCTGACTTACGCCCCTTAATAAAGACTAACTAAAGGCTAGCAATGAAGCTGGCAAAGCAGGGAGCAGGCTGATAATGGAACATTACTTGATTACTTCATTACTTTGTATCAATATGAAAAATGCCAATTTCATTGTAATGCTCTAGCTTGTAATTGATGGTGCCGAGACTGCAATTCAGCACCTCAATTTGCTTCAAAATGCTGCTGCGATGCTGCTCAAGCATCTCTCTTCGCTGCTCGCTGGTTGACGAGCCTTCCAGGCATAACAGCATGAAGGCTTTAATGTCATCCAGCGACATGCCGCTGTCCTTGAGGCAACAGACCAGCTCCAGCCAGCAGATGTCCATTTCCGAATATTTGCGGGTGCCGTATTCTGTCTTTTTCAAGAGAGGCATTAAACCGCTTTTATCATAATAGCGCAGCGTAGAAGCAGGCAAATTCGTCCGTGCCGCAGCTTGCTTGATTGAATAGTCCATGAGTAACTCCCTTTCTTAATGAAAAGCGCTGCTTTAAAAATAATTGCCTCTAAAGCTTGACTTAAACTTAACTTTAACAATTATGCTTAAAGGGAGCAATAGAGCGTTTCCACTTTTTGAACCACCTCATCAAAATGAAGTTCAAAAAGTTCGGTTTCCAGTACCAAGAAGATGGCAAGAAGCTAGATATCGAGAACCGGAGCGTAGTGGAAGCTACGTGAGGATCGGAGATTTCGGCTGAATGCCATATTCGCCGCTGGCCATGCCGCTAGGCATGTTCCGTAATGGGAAGCGTACTTTTTGAACCACCTCTAAGGGAGTGAAGGATTTGAAGTACAGGAGATTGGGTAAAAGCGGACTAAAAGTAAGCGAAATTGGACTAGGGAGCTGGCTGACCTACGGCTCGGCAACGTCCGAAGAGGATGCGAAGGCATGTATCGTCAAGGCGTATGATTTGGGCATTAATTTTTTTGATACGTCCAACTCCTATCCCGGAGCTGAAGCGGTGATGGGCAGCGCGCTCAAAGAATACCCGCGCAGCAGCTATGTGCTGGCAACAAAGCTGTTTTTCCCGCAAGGACCAGGGCCTAATGATCGCGGGCTGTCGCGCAAGCACATTATGGAGCAATGCGAAGCCAGCTTGAAGCGGATTGGCACGGATTATATCGACCTTTATCAATGCCACCGGTTTGATAGCGAAACGCCGATCGACGAAACCTTGCGGGCGTTGGACGATCTGCAGGCGCAAGGCAAAATTTTGTATAGCGGCGTCAGCGAGTGGTCCGCGGCGCAAATTGCGGAAGCATCAGGAATCAGCCAACGCTTGAATTTGCGTCCGCTTGTCTCCAATCAGCCGATTTACAATATGTTTGAGCGTTACATTGAAAAAGAAGGCGTTATGAGACAATGCCAGCAGGAGGGGCTTGGGCTGGTCGTATTTTCACCGCTGGCTCAGGGGGTATTGACCGGGAAATATAAGCCGGGCCAAGGCATTCCGGCAGGCACACGGGCAGCCAATGATCAAACCAACTGGGTCATTAACAGCTATTTGCGCGAGGATGTGCTGAACTGCACGGCTGAGCTGTCAGAGCTGGCGGCGGAGCTTGGAACAACCCTATCCCAGTTTGCGCTGGCCTGGATCCTGCGTCAGCCTGCTGTAAGCTCTGCCATTATCGGGTCCAGCCGTCCGGCTCAAGTTGAAGAAAACAGCAAAGCAATTGATGTGGTTCTCTCGCCAGAGATACTGGAGCGGACGGAGGCCATTCTCTCCAAAATCAGCCATTTTGCGCCAATGAGGTAAACTGCACGAATGAGGCAAACTGTGCCAATGAGCAAATAAAAGCAGCCGCGTTCTGATTGTAAATCAGATTGCGGCTGTTTTTTATTCTTTCGTATGGACTTTTTTACATTTTCAGTTAGAGAAGCGCTTCGATCCCCGACTGAATTTCGTCTATTGATGCAATCGGCTCAAAGCGTTGAACAACGCGTCCTTCGCCATCAATAAGAAATTTGGTGAAATTCCATTTAATCGCATCGCCATGCAGCCATTCCGGCGTGTTGTCGGAAATCATCAGCTTGAGCAGCTTGGCCTGCACATCGGATTCATCAAAACCGGCAAAGGGGCCGGCCTGCTTTAGAAAATCAAACAATGGATGTGCGGTATTGCCGTTTACATCTATTTTGGCAAACATCGGGAATTTGACACCGTAATTGAGCTGGCAAAAGGCAGCGGCTTCTTCGCTGCTTCCAGGCTCCTGCTTTGCAAATTGGTTGCAAGGAAATCCGATAACGTGCAATCCTTGCTCCTTGTAACGATCATACAGCTTTTGCAGATCGTCAAACTGATGGGTATATTTGCATTTGCTTGCCGTATTGACGATCAGGACGGGTTTTCCTTCAAATTGATAGAGAGGAAAACGCTCCCCGCCGGGTTTGGTCACTGTAAAATCGTAGATGGTTGCCATAATAATGTGTGCACCTCGCATGTGTAAGTGGGTTGGGCAAGCTTTGTATAACTCTATGGTAATCTATTATATACGAACTAGGGTGTGTCTTAAAGGTAGAGGGAGTAAGCGCCCTTGAGTGAGTATTAAGACAAGACCAAAGAGCCTCGAATCGCTAGAGCGTAATGCGTACCAACACATTTTCGTCCTCATAGTGAAAATTAATTTCGCCCCGGTATTTCTCCACCGTTCTGGTGACGATGGTTAAGCCGTTGCCGCGCAGCGCGTGCTGGTTTTCCTTCGTCGTATATCCTTGCTGGAAAATATTTTTTTGGTCCTTCCCCGATATAAAGGCCGGATTTTCAACAGCAAGCCTGTATTTGGAACCTAGCTTTTTACAAATCACTTTGATTTGCTTGGGGTGATCTCCCATATAATGCTCGGTAGCTTCAATAGCATTATCCAGCAGATTGGAAAATATTTTGACCAAATCCATCGTTTCAATCCGGTTATAATCGTTAGGCTCCGTTTCGAATAAGAGCTCGATATTTTTGGATTGGGCCAGCTGCCACTTGCTGTTGAAGAGAATAAGCAAAACAGGGTTTCCAACGCGCAAGGAAAGGTCCAGCGTTTTCGCGTCATATTTCAGCTGCGACATGTAGTCGGCTGCTTTGTCATACAGTTTCAGGCTGATTAGCCCGTTTACGACTTGAAAATGGTTCATCAAATCATGCCGGCCGGACTTGATGGCGGAGATTACCTTTTCCAGCTCGGAGATATACATCGTTTCGGATTCCTTCAGATCGCGCTTGAGGCTGGATTTATACCATCTGTGAAGCATGAAAATAATGAGCAGCAGGAGGATAATAAAGATGACGTCCAGGAAAAATACCTCTTTATTGCTTTTCACAACTTGCTTGGAGATATTGTCTAATTCGCTGACATCAATGTCGATTCCCAAAGCGCCCATCGGCTGCCCGTTGTTATCGTAGAAGGGCACACCTACCGACATATAAATGCCATGCGTCTCGTCGACCAGCACTTCCGTATAATAAGCGCCGCCTTTTTTGGCTTGATTCACTTGCTTGGCTGGCACCGTGCAGGGGTAGCCATAGGGGAGATCGGCTACGCCTTGCGGCAAGGAGGCTATAGTAATTTTGGCTACGTCGGTTTCATCCAGCTCTAGCGTATAGACGTATAGAGCGTTGATGGAATGACGATAGGTTTCCAAATATTGCTTAATCTCTTCCCGGTATTGACCGGAAACGGGGTCTTGCATAAACTGTGCGTAGGCGTCCTTGTCCAGTCCCTTGGCGATATTTTCGGCGATAGCGGTATATTGCTTTGCAATTGTAATTTGCGTGGCTTGCTGAGTAGAGATATAGGTCAGGAAAAGCTTGATAAACGTAAGTGCCAAAAGAGCCAAACAAGCAACTATTAAAAATAATGCAATTTTTCTTTTGTAACGATCATGCTGTATTTTCATTGCACATATCCCTTTTCATAGACTGCTAAATTATATAACATATGATACATGCAAAATAGTTCGATGAATAGCTTTCGTTTTTCTTAAAATGTTATCGACCAGGAGGGCGATAAGGATGGCGTTTAATCTGTTGGTCGTTGAAGACGACCAAGACATTAGCAGGCTTTTGTGCACGCTGCTTCACAAGCAAGGCTATGAGGCTGAACCAGCGTATTCCGGCAGCGAGGCCCGTTTGCTTTTGAGCATGAAAACCTATGATTTGGTCCTTCTGGATTTGATGCTGCCCGGAATGTCGGGAGAGCAATTAATCAAGGAGATTCGTGAGCGCTCCTTTGTGCCTATTATCGTTATTTCTGCCAAAACGGCTGTGAAGGAAAAAGTTGATATCATCAAAAGCGGGGCCGATGATTACATAACGAAGCCTTTTGATAAGGAAGAAGTGCTGGCGCGTGTTGAGGCTCAGCTTAGACGGCGCAATAACGGCGGCTTTTCCATTGCCGGAGACCAGCTAAGCTATCATAACTTATCTCTTGACCTCGCTGCCCGCAGCGCCGCCGTTAATGGGAAGCCGTTGCAATTAACGGCCAAGGAGTTTGAGCTGCTTGCTATTCTGGTACGCTCGCCAGGCAAAGTGTTTACACGCGAGGATTTATATCAAGCAGTCTGGAACGAAAGATATGCAGTGGAAGACAACACCATTAACGTGCATATTAGCAATTTGAGGAACAAGCTTTCCAGATTGGAGCCGGAGCGAGCCTATATTGATACAGTATGGGGAATCGGTTTTAAAATGGCGTAACCTTTAAAAGCGGTTCTGCACCCCTTCCTTTATACTTTCTTTAAGTATCCTTACGCTTTGTTAAAGACTTCCTGCCGGTGAATTCGATAAAGTGAAGGCAAGAGGTGATTCTGTTATGTCAACTGTTGAAATTATGGCTGTAAAAGCATTGTCCAAATCGTATCGCTCCTTTACAGCGCTTCATCCAGCCGACCTGTCCATCGCCAGAGGCGAAATTCTGGGTCTTGTCGGAAAAAACGGCGCAGGTAAAACGACATTGCTGAAATTAATTACCGGGCAAGCTTTGCCCGATGCGGGGGAATTGAAGCTGTTTTCGGCAACAACACCGCAGGAATTGCGTCAGGCCAGGCAGCGAATCGGCGCAATCGTGGAAACGCCTTGTTTTTATCGGGATATGACCGCATTGCAAAATCTGGAATATTACCGGATTCAGCGAGGCATCCCCGGCAAGGAAGCGCCTCAAAACGCTTTGCTGGAAGTTGGTTTGGAGAATACTGGCGCAAAAAAATTTAAGGACTTTTCGTTAGGGATGAAGCAGCGGCTTGGCCTTGCTCTTGCTCTAATGAATCATCCCGACTTTCTGGTGCTGGATGAGCCGCTTAACGGTCTCGACCCTGTAGGCATAGTGGAAATTCGGGAGCTGCTATTGAAATTAAACCGCGAGAAGCATATTACCATGCTAATTTCCTGCCATGTGCTGGCGGAGCTTCAGCATTTGGCGACAACGTATGCTTTTATTGATCAGGGGAAATTGGTGAAAAAAATGACCGGCAAGCAGCTTGAGGAGGCATGTAGTCCGTATCTGCGCCTCGTGGCTGATGAGGAGGCTCGTGCGGTTGTTGTACTAGAGCGGCAAATCAAGGGTATTTCGTTCAGTATTCAGCCCGACAATTCTGTTCATATATACAATATGCATGACAGAGCGAACGAAATAGTGCGCGCGCTTGCCGCGAGCTCCATTTCCATTCATAGTCTTGAGCCCAGGAGAGCCAATCTGGAGGATTATTTTTTAACTCTGGTTGGAGGAGGGAACCCAAGATGATAAATTATTTGAAAAGCGAGCTGTACCGTCTATTGCGAAAAAAATCAGTTTATTTCTTTTTAACCCTTTGTCTTGTCGTTCCGTTAATAATGACGGTTATGACCCTGTCGGCAAACTCGGAAAATTATACAAATACTGAATTTGTATTCAGGTTTGTGCAAAACGCCGCGAGCATCCTGATTTTTATTGCTCCAATTATCATCAATTTAATTCAGATGGATGATTTTTCAGACGGTACTTTTAAAAATATGATTTCATTTGGATTATCGCGTAAAACCATATTTATCGGCAAATGGTTATTGTCGGTGTTGTTCTTGCTAGTAGCCGGGGTATTGGCTTATCTTTCATTGACGATTGGCGTATTTGCGTTGCTGCCTAATAGCGGAAGCAGCAGCTATAACTCGTTTAATGCCTCAATGCTCGGTTTACTGCCGCTAGTGCTGGCGGCTGTAACGGTATCGCATTGTATTTGCTTCTTGTCAGGGAAAACCATGATGCATGCCCTCGTTTATATTTTTCTTATGATGCTTTTACCCGAATTCTATTATATGTATGCCAATATGGAGCCCGTCTTAATGGCTTTTGTCAATAAAGTCCCGTTGTTTCCGTATGCCGCTCTTAATGATAAGCTTTGGCAGCAGCAGAACGGGTACCTCCTTTGTTGGGCGCTAGGGCTTGTGTATATGTTTTCAGCGTTTTTACTCAGCTATAGACAGGTAGAGGTTAAAGAATTTAAATGATTCCAGAAAGGGGCGTGACAGGAATGGCTGCCGCCTTATTCGCCGGAGTAGCGCTCCTGTTCGCCGCCTTATACTTCATGCTCCGAAGATCGCTCAAGCATGCAGTCAAGCAGCTTCGCGAGCTTCAGCCTGATCTCCAGACCAACCGTCAGCTTCGTTTCCATTACCCGGACAAACATCTGGAGGAATTGCTGGAGGAAGTGAACTTGCTGCTGGCTTCCAGACAATCGGAGCGGATTCTGCACGAGCGGAAGGAAGAGCAAATTCGCAAACAAATTGCAGATATCACACATGACTTGAGAACGCCGCTGACATCGATGCTTGGCTATATCGAGCTGCTGCGGGAGGAAGGGATACATGCCGAGGAGGCTGCGGATTATTTGAACGTGGTGAAAAAACGCTGCGAGGCTTTGCGCGCGTTGATTGCCGGCTTCTATGATCTGTCGCGGATCGAAACGGGAGATTATCCCGTGCTGATGCAGCGAGTAGACCTGCAGCTTTTGCTGAAGCGCGTTTTGGCTGATTTTTATACCGATTTTATAGCCGGGGGGTTTCATGTTGAAGTAGACCTTCAGGAAACAAGCCATTATATAATGGCGGATGAAGAAGTCGTAACGCGCATCTATATGAATCTTCTGCAAAATGTAGTGAAGCACGGGCAAAATAAATTGCATGTGTTTCAAGGGATGAAGGACGGCGTTTGGGTAACGGTGATTTCTAACGAAACCGCCGTCCTTCAGCCGGAAGACGTTCCTTATTTGTTTGAGCGCGCCTATACATCCAACAGGGAACGGAGCGGCCAGAATACAGGATTGGGCCTGGCCGTAGTAAAAGGACTGATACAACAGATGGGCTACGACGTTTCTGCCCAATACAACGCTCCTCTGTTTACGATTTGTTTGCATTGGCAAAGCCGCTTAAACTAGGACGTGTTTGAAAACCCGCTCGAGGTCATCTTGCACCGCCTCTTAGAGTATTCAGACACGTCCTAAAGGCTGTAAATGAACATGGCCGCCGCGAATTCCGATATGTATAGGGCTTCCCCCGCTTTGATAAATCATCCGTTTTTTGTCCTGTCTGATCCCATCAGAGGCATAAGCATGCGTGAATTTCCCTGAATTGGCATCAATCAGCGCTTCAAAACCAGCATCGCCTGGAAATGCAATCACCGCTTTGGCGGCGGTTGAATGCAGCTTGGTGCTTTCCGGCATTGTCAGGCATGTCAGGTGCAGGCTTCTTCCCGTTACGCTGACATCGACATGGCGGAACTGCCCGGACAGATCTGTTTTGGTTGAAACCGAACGGTAGTTTAGCCTAGTTGTCTCCAGTTGGCTGCCGCTAATAGTGGAGCCTGTAGCAGAAAGCTCCAGCTCATCAGCCTTACCGGACAACGTCGCGCTTCCAGTTGTAAGGGTGCATTGGCAATGAAGGACATTTAGATGCTCCGCAAGCAGCTTGCCCCCTGTCAGCACAATCGTCATCGAACGGAGCTGCCTGGCGGGCAGCGTGATTTCCAATCGGGTGCGGCCCACATTAAAACCAAGCGGGAAGCCCTTTTTCCTTCCGTCTGCAATGGTCAAGCGGTTACCGGCTACAGACAGCCTCATAAGCTTTTGCTCTCCCAAAACAGTATCCGCCCACTGGCGCACGCAGATATTTTCATCCTCGCCAGGCAGCAGCGCCACATTTCCCGTCAACCAGTTCAGATTGAGGTCTGTTACAGGCTCTTTAATTATCATTTCCTTAAAAAGGCCACTCCGGGCTGTCGTTGTCATCGCATCTCTCTCCCGCCAATTGGAATTACTGCTGTTTCTATTTCATTGCTCTATTTGCTGTTCAGTGTTCCGGTAGCTGTTGGCCTGTGCATGCCGCTCTGTAATGCTTTGGATGAGAAGGTCGCTAACGATGTCCGCTCCCAGTCCCTTCATCATGCGCTGTACAAAATGAAGACGGCTGACCGTTTCCTCCCGGCTCCTTTCAAAAAGCAAGGGATTGATCCAGATGTTGGTCAACAAAAGAAAAACCTCGGCGCATTCCAGAGGCTGCTCCAACTGGAGCGAGCCGTCCTGCTTACCTTGCAGCATCAGCTCGGCAATAATTATGGCGTCCCTCTGCACTCCTTTTTTTAACCCCTCCAGCACAAACTGCGGGTTTTTGATCTGCGCGCTTAAAATATGGTCCATAGATTGCTGCTGCAAGCCGGAATCGAGGATCATCTGCTCCAGAATCCGGATCAGCTTCTCCCGGGCGTTAGGGGCTTCCGTCTCTGCAATGAGTCTGGCTAGCAATTGCTCCGCGCGGCCCAGCTCCTTATCCATGACAGCCTTCAGGATATCCTCCTTTGACCGGAAATGATGGTAAACCGCCCCCTTGGACATGCCTAATGCATCAATAATGTCTTGAATGCTTGTTTTCTCATAGCCTTTTTCCGTAAAAATTAAGGTTGAAACATTCAGGATTTGCTCCAGAGTTTGCTCGGGATATTTATTTCGGGCCATAATATACTCCATCCTTTTTAGATATATACCGACGGTTGGTATGTAAATTATAAAGCAGCATCTTCCATGATGTCAATCTTTACAGGATGGCAGGCAGATGCGCCATAAAGCGGCGACAAAGAGCTGTTTGAAGCATTGTTTGGCCGGCAGGCTCAAGACGCCGGTTTACATATATATTCCGTACAAAACGTAACATTTTCGCGCTACAATCTCTTGCCAATACCGGGTTATACTAGAAGTAATTTGAGCGATGAAAGAGAGGAATAACGATGATTAGACCAAGCGAGGATAATCAGTATTACGAGCTGCACAGTCCAACCGCAATGCCCAAAGCATCGGGGTTTCTTTGGAATGAAAACATGATGATCCATATGAATTGCAGAGGCTATGCCGTTTCCCAGTTCATGCAGCCGGAGCCCTCCAAATATAGTCATGCGCCCAATCTGGAGGCCAAAACCTTTATGCAGCCGGAGCAGCCTTTTTACGCTCATCATCCCGGCCGCTTCGTTTATATCAAGGATGAGGAAAGCGGAGGGCTTTTTTCCGCGCCGTACGAGCCGGTCCGGGTTTTGCCGGAGCGTTATACGTTTTTTGCAGGCAAACACGATATCAAATGGCTGGTGCAACACGACGGCATCGCCGTTGAAATGAAGCTTGGCTTATCCAAAAATGATCCCCTCGAGCTATGGACGGTCAAGGTGGCTAATCAGGGACGAGCAAAGCGGAAAATAAGCGTTTATCCGTATTATACGGTGGGATACATGTCCTGGATGAATCAATCCGGGCAATACCATGCGGAGCTGCAAAGCATTGTCTGTTCCTCCATAACGCCTTATCAGAAGTATAAGGAATATGACAAAATCAAGCATTTGAACGATAAAACCTTTCTGCTTGCAGATAAGGCCCCGACTGCCTGGGAGGTTAATCAGGAGGTGTTCGAGGGAGAAGGGGGGATCGGCAACCCCTCCGCACTGGCAGGAGATACGCTGAGCGGAAGCGATGCCCGCTACGAGATGCCTGTATGCGTTATGCAATACAAGCTTGAGCTTGAGCCGGGAGAGGAAACCGAGCTTCGTTTTATTTTTGGAGCCGCGCAAACAGAGGAGGACATCGCAGGCATTCGCCGCAAATACTTCCAGCCGGGAACAGGGGGTAGCGGGGGAAGCGACGGATTTGCGGAAGCCGAGGCGGAATATGCCGCTTATGTGAGGGAAGGCGCAGGCTGTCTGGAAATTGATACGCCGGACAAGGCGTTGGATAATTTTGTGAATCACTGGCTGCCAAGGCAGATGTATTATCACGGCAGGACCAACCGGCTGACGACAGACCCTCAGACGCGTAATTATTTGCAGGACAACATGGGGATGAGTTATATGGCGCCCGAGCTTGCCAGAGAGGCGTTTCTGACGGCGCTGAGCCAGCAGAATGCCAGCGGAGCTATGCCGGACGGCATTATTTTGCACAAGGACGCGGAGCTTAAATATATTAATCAGGTTCCTCATACCGATCATTGCGTTTGGCTGCCGATTTGTCTTGTCACCTATCTGGACGAAACGGACGACTATTCCCTATTGGAGGAGAAGGTGGCCTTTGCCGACAGCCCGGAGATGGCGACTGTCAGCCGTCATATTGATCTGGCTATGGATTGGCTGCTGAAAACGAGGGACGAGCGCGGCTTGAACTACATCGAGCAAGGCGACTGGTGCGATCCCATGAACATGGTGGGATATAAAGGAAAAGGCGTTTCGGGCTGGCTGACTATGGCGTCCGGCTACGCGTTTCGCGTTTGGGGAGATATTTGTCAGAGCTGCGGCCGGATGGAGGAAGCTGCGCTTTATCGTCAAAGGGCGGAGGAAACCAATGAGATTGTTAACCGCTATTTGTGGGACGGCAACTGGTATGCGCGCGGCATAACGGACGACAATGTGCCTTTTGGCATTAGCTCCGATAAGGAAGGCAAGGTGTTTATTAACCCGCAAGGCTGGTCGCTTATGTGCGGAGCGGCGGATGAGGAGAAAAAGGTAAAGCTGATGCAGGCGGTAACGGAGCATCTGGAGTCGCCATACGGGGTTGAGAAGCTGGGCCCCCCTTATACGGCGATGCGCGAGGACGTTGGCAGGGTGACGCAGAAGCATCCCGGGACGGCGGAAAACGGCGCGGTCTATAATCATGCCGCCGCATTTTATATTTATGCCCTGTATTTGGCGGATGAAAAGGATCATGCTTTTGATCTCTTAAGAAGAATGATTCCCGGTCCGGATCAGGAGGATCTGGAGAGAAGGGGACAGCTTCCGGTATTTATCCCCAATTATTACCGTGGGGCTTATCGTCAAATCCCGCGGACGGCGGGCCGCTCCAGTCATTTATTCAACACCGGAACGGTGCCTTGGGTGTACCGGATTCTGGTGGATGGCCTGTTCGGCCTAAAGGGAGAACGTGATGGTTTACGCGTGGCGCCGCGGCTGCCTTCGGATTGGAGCGAGGTTTCCGTTAAACGAAGCTTCAGGGGAGCGGAGCTGGATGTATCCATCAAGCGGGACAAAGGTCTCGCGACGCAAGAGGTTTACGTGGACGGAGAGCTGGCGGAAGACGGCCTGCTAGCCCATCTGGAATCCGGAAAGCATTATGAGGTGCTGGTAAAAATTCCTGGTTGAATAAACCGGAGATAAAACGGCTGCAGCATGTATTAAGCTGGGAAAACGAAGAAGCGCCCTTGGACAAGCGGGTTGAGCTATTGAATCCGCCGCCGAAGGGCTTTTCCCGTTTCTGGCGCCGTCTTATCGCCTCTCCTCGGCACCCTACGTTTGCGATAAGCATCCAAATATTTACCTTTACACTGACTCTAATTGATGTTAGATTTTATAACATGAGATAAAAAAGGTCTCCTTGAGTTAACGGAGGTGAATCGGCTGATGGATATGGAAAGGCAATTTCGCTATCGGAATGATTACTTTTCGGAATTGATCGAAGGGTATGCCGGAACGGAGGAGGAGGCGCTGCGGCGCGGTGCGCAGTATGGCCTGGCTTCAGACAAACATGCTCTGCTGATTGCAGCAAGACAGGATGCGAGGCCGTCCTCCGGGAAATCCTTGGCGACTGAAGGGCTGACGGATTATCAGGCCGGAATCGAACGGGACCGCCATTACGGGCTGCTGGAGCAGGCATTTGCACGCACGGGATATGATTGCGTTATGTTTGTTAAGCATGGAGGCTTTGGCATTCTTCTGTATTGTGAAGAATCTGCCCTTAATGAAGGTGCCCTGCTCGCGCAGTTGAAGGATATTTCCGGAATGCTTTACCGGGAGCAGCGACTGAGCTATTCGTTCGGAGTAGGAAACCCCTTTACAGGCGCGCTGAATGTGGGCGCCTCCTATAGGGAGGCGTTATACGCCTTGCAGGATGGCGATAGAATGGGGAAAAAACGTTTTGCGCTGCTATACCGGAGCATGGATGTGGGCAGGCTGTTTCGTTTGCTGCCTCCCGAAGAAGCAGAGCGTTATTATCGCGAGTCGCTTAAGGAATTGCTTGGCACCGGCGAACAGGAGCATGGCGAAATGCTGCGTACGCTGAAGGCTTATTATGAAAATCACTGCAATCTGATTGAGACGGCCAAAGCCCTTCACGTGCATCGCAATACGGTTGTATACCGGGTGGAGAAGGCGGAGAAGCTGCTGGGCCGCAAGCTGAAGGATGCGCGCACCGCCTTTGGCTTCCGCGTAGCCTTTGCTATGGAGGAGATGCTGGGCAGCGAGAACCTTGCCATGAGAAATGAGTAGTTATGCCCGTTTGCCGCTTGCTTCAAGCTCCAATCAGAGGGTTGTCCGACGTCTGATACAGCGTAACCAGATTGCGGCCGCTATGCTTGGAGTTATATAACGCGGAGTCGGCATGGCGAAGCAATTCCTCAAGCGTCGGCCATGAAATTCCGTTTTTTGCTACCGCAACCCCAAAGCTTGCCGTAATATGCAAGTCGCCGTTATGTCCTCTATAAGGCGTGCTAAAGATCGCCTGCCGCAGTGTTTCAGCCAGTCTGACGGCCTCCGCCTCATCGTATACAGGGGCCGCTGCAACAAATTCCTCTCCCCCATACCGGGCGAACAACGCGCCTTCCGGCATCCTGTCCCTGCATATGTTGACGGTGTGAATCAGTACGGTATCGCCAACCTCATGACCGTATTCATCATTAAAATGTTTAAAATGATCAATGTCAAACAAAATAACCGCAATGGCCGCCCCTTCATCTGCCGTTTTCTCCAGCAGTATTTTTCCCCGCTGAATAAACTGAGTCCGGTTAAACACTCCCGTCATTCCATCGTAATAAGCCATCTGCTTCAATTGAGCCTGCAGTCTGCTCTGCTCCGTTATATCAATCAAAATTAACAAATATCCGATTTGTTCGTTGTATCGGTCATTAACCGTTGAAATCCTGACCTGGTAAGTGGCAGGTTCGTTTTTGAGCTGGACCACAATTTCTTGCTGGCCCGGGTTATCGCCGGAGGTATCGGGGAATGGAGCTCCGGTAAGATCAGGCCAGGCTTCGTCAAGCCGTCTGCCAAGCGGCAAATGCCGCAGGCCCGGAAGCATGCGGCGCGCCGAAGCATTGTAGTCAATAAACCGGCGCTTCACGTCCAATACAATAGCCCCTTCATGCATGCTTTCAAAAAGAGCTTCCTTGGCGATGGGCACAATCATGAGCATACGGGTCGACATAAACGCCCACAAATACATGGCTGAGGTTAGAAAAAGCACAAACGGGACGGGGTCAATGCCCCAGGGAGTAAGGCCAATCAAATAAATGAACGCGGAAACCATCGGCAGAAATTGCCCGCAAATCAGGGTTAGCAGCGGCCGCTTGTACGCTTTTTTTGTTATGCTCCACTTTCGGAGCAGCACTACGGCACCTGCCAGCAGACAGCCGAAGGTAAACGAGCCGTGCACAATATACCAATAGCCGACCTCGATATCGGCGGTAGCCGAAGATACGTCGGGGCGCAAATAAATAGATTTATAGAAAAGATGATGCAAATCATTGGTAGCGACTAAGAGGAGGGTTATTACCGGGATGACGTACAACGCCTGCATGGCGCGGCGGGCAAGCTTTTTTCCAGTATAGTCCATACATAGCTTAAGTCCTATAACCGGCGCAAACGCAATGCCGACATATTCAATAGTCGTCCAGAACTTGATTTCGGCAAGCGAGCCGCTAGACAGCTCAAAGGCGTTCGCAAATATATAGATGCTTTGAAGCAAGGTCAATACAATAAGAGATTGAAACCCTCTTATTTCTTTCCTTTTCAGAAAGGAATAAATAAATAAAAAGACCGTTAATACACCTGATGTTGATACCAAAGTAATATACATGGTCAAATGGGAAGCCATGGCGATCCGCCCTTATAATAAAGTATGGGAATATTCCTATCGTATCACAGCCGGGGCGGCAGGCAAAAGCCCTATTGCATTGCAGCGTTGCAGCAATATCATTTTTAGATGAATAAACATAAAATTTCGATCGATTTTAATGATTATTATCGTTATTATTATATTAATACGTATAAAAGGTGGGGTTAACATTGATTAATTTTCTTGTCAGGCCGTTCACAGCAATAATGTCCCGTCTGAAATACGCGCAAAAATTTATTTTGCTCAGTCTGTTGCTTGTGGTACCCTTGGCGGCTCTTCTAAACATCTGGCTGATGGAGCTTCAGAAAAATATCGATTTTGCAAAGAAAGAGGAGACCGGCGTTACCTATATTGAAGCCCTTTTTCCCGTTGTTCTACAGGTTCAGAAGCATCGCGGTTTGGCAAACGGCTTTTTGAACGGCGGTTCGGAGGCTGGAGCCGACCTTGAAGCGGCAGGAAAGCTGCTGGATGATCTGCTGGCCAAAATTTCGGTTGAGGAAGCCGGCGCCAAATCGAAATTGGATAGCGAAGCAAGCTGGAGCCAGATTGTGGGGGAATGGCAATCATTAAGATCCGGCGTGAAGGGTTTGACGCCTGAGGAAAGCTTTCGCATCCATTCCGAGTTAATCCAGAAAGTGCTTGATCATATTTTACATGCCGCTGATCAATCAGGACTTACTCTGGACCCGAAAATTGACTCTTATTATGTAATGGACTTGATGGTAAATCGTTTACCGGCCTTGATCGAGCTCTCTGGACAGGTTCGCGGGTTAGGCAACGGCATTTTAACAAGCAAACGTCTGTCGGAAGATGAAAGAATCGATTTGGAAATATTAAAGAAACAAATGAATACGATTGTGCAAAGCATGCAGAAAAGTCTTGTGAAAATTGAAGATACCAACGCCACATCCTCCGCGAATATTGCGGAAGCGGGAACAACCGCCATTCAAGATGTTCAGCAGTTCATCATTTTGATGGAGGAAAAGCCTTTAAAGGATTCCAGATTATCCATGAATCCGGCGGAGTTTTTTGCAGAAGGAACACAAACCATTGATGCCTCTGCCGAGTTGTTTAATATTACGGCTTTAGAAATGGAACGGCTGCTGGCGGAGCGTCTTGGTGAATATAACAGTAACAAAATGGTCATGCTGGCAGTTGTTTCAGCGGCGGTGTTGCTCGTAGCTTTGTTTTATCTTGGATTTTACGGCAATGTCCGAACAACCATCCAATTGCTGCGCGAAGGTGCAAATCAAATGGCGAAAGGTGATTTGTCCCGGCGATTTGAGTTAAATACAAAGGATGAGCTCCGGTATGTTGGAGAGTCCTTTAATGACATGGCGGATGCTTTGAACAAGCTGCTGTTGCGGAACCAGGAAATTGCGGAGCAGGTTGCGGCAACGTCGGAGGAGCTGTCTGCGCTTTCGGTGGAATGCAGTTCAGTGACGGGGCAAATTGCCGGAGCTGTGGGGGCGATATCCGACGGAGCCGACGCACAGCAGAAAATATCGGAAGAAAACGCGCTTGCGATGAGTGAAGTGGCTGCGGCTATTAACCGTATAGCGGAAACAGCCTCTGATGTATCGGAATCGGCAACTGACATAACAGAAGGCGCGCGTCTTGGCCAGATGAAGCTGGAGGATACCTTCCAGCAAATGACCAGCATTCAAGCGGCGGTCCGTCATTCCAGCGATCTTGCCCTCCAGCTTAACCAGCGTTCGGAAGAGATTAATTCCATTGTTTCACTCATTATGGAGATTTCCTCGCAAACTCAATTGCTTGCGTTGAATGCCAACATCGAAGCCGCCCGCGCGGGTGAGCACGGCAGAGGTTTTGCAGTGGTGGCGAGTGAGGTGAAAAAGCTGGCGGAGCAGGCTTCGCAATCGGCGCAGTCCATTACTTCGCTAATCGGAGATGTTCGGGTTCTGCTTGGACAGGTAACTCTTTCCATGAAGGAATCTACGGCGGTGACCGAGCAAGGAATGGCAGCTAATCATGAAGCGGTTGACGCGATCGGAAAAATACTGCATTCCATCGGGCAAGTCGCCCAGCATATTCAGGAAGTGTCTGCCGCTACGGAGGAAGTATCGGCAAGCTCGCAGCAAGTAACGGCCTCTATTGGCGAGATGGCAGGCGTAGCACGAGGCACGGCGGAAGAGACGCGTAATGTAGCTGCCGCAACCCAACAGCAATTGTCTTCAATGGAAGAGGTACAGGCTTCCTCTGAGGTTCTTAGCGCAAGTGCAACGCAGCTGCAGGATGAGCTGAACAAATTTGTGTTAAAAAAATAATATCGGATGGATTGGTCCCGCCAATACGATGTCTGTTTTCATAGAACGATAGAACACTTGATGGAGCCGCACTGCGGTTGACATTAAAATTGGTAATATGGTATATAAAAGGTAGGGTTAGCACTCAGGAGGATTGAGTGCTAACGAAATGTTCTATGAGGCATTGAAAGGAAGGGGAACAATTAATGGCAAAGAAGCAGTTTAAGGCGGAGTCCAAGCGTTTGCTGGAGATGATGATTAACTCCATTTATACCCAAAAGGAAATTTTTCTGAGGGAGCTTGTATCCAATGCCAGCGATGCAATCGACAAAATTTATTACAAAGCGCTGACGGACGACAGCCTTGTGTTTAATAAAGAGGACTTTTACATCAAGCTTACCGTCGATAAGGACAAGCGCACACTTACGCTTACCGATACGGGCATAGGTATGACGCAGGAGGAGCTTGAAAATAACCTGGGCATCATTGCAAAAAGCGGCTCCCTGGCGTTCAAGCAAGAAAATGAAGCCAAAGAGGGCCATAACATCATCGGCCAGTTTGGCGTAGGCTTTTATTCCGCGTTTATGGTGGCGGACGAGGTAAAGGTTACGACAAAAGCGCTTGGCAGCGACCAGGCTTATGTCTGGGTATCCAAAGGCGCGGACGGCTATACCATTACTCCGGGCGAAAAGGAGTCTGTTGGTACGGAAATCGTATTGAAGATCAAGGAAAACACCGAAGACGAGCAATATGATGAATATCTTGAGCAATACCGTCTGCGGGCTATTGTCAAAAAATATTCCGATTTTATTCGTTACCCGATCAAAATGGACATGACCAGCCAACGACCGGTTGAGGGCAGCGAGGAAGAGCTGGAGGAAGTGGTTGAGGAGCAAACCATCAACAGCATGATTCCAATCTGGCGCCGCAACAAAAGCGAGCTGACGGACGAGGATTATGCAGCCTTCTACGCAGAGAAGCGTTATGGCTTCGACCAGCCGCTGAAGCATCTTCATATCAGCGCGGATGGCGCTGTTGTGTACAATGCCATCCTGTATATCCCGGAAAATACGCCATTTGATTATTACACGAAGGAATATGCCAAAGGTCTGGAGCTGTATTCCAACGGCGTTTTGATCATGGATAAATGCGCCGATCTGGTGCCGGATTATTTCAGCTTTGTCAAAGGCATGGTGGATTCCGAGGATTTGTCTCTGAATATTTCCCGGGAATTGCTGCAGCATGACCGCCAGCTTAAGCTGATCGCCAAAAATATTAAAAATAAAATCAAAGGGCTGCTGCAAAGCATGCTCAAGGACGAGCGCGAGAAGTATGAAACCTTCTATAAAGCGTTTGGCCGTCAATTGAAATTTGGCGTATACAATGACTATGGCATGAACAAAGCCGATCTTCAGGACCTTCTGCTGTTCCATTCCTCCAAGGAGGACAAGCTGGCAAGCTTAGACGAATACGTGTCCCGCATGCCTGAGGATCAGAAGTATATTTATTATGCGGCTGGCGATTCCGTGGCGCGTATCCAGAAGCTGCCGCAAATCGAGCTGGTTCAGGACAAGGGTTATGAAATTTTGTACCTGACGGATGATATTGATGAATTTGCGGTTAAAATGATCCAGAGCTACAAGGAAAAAGAGTTCAGAAACGTATCCAGCGGCGATTTAGGCTTTGAGCCTGACGAAAAGGACAAGCCGACAGAAGAAGAAGAAAACAGCAATAAGGCGTTGTTCGAAGCTATGGGAGAACTGCTTGCCGGCAAGGTTAAATCGGTTAAAGCGTCCAAACGTCTCAGAAGCCATCCGGTATGCCTTTCTGCCGAAGGCGACCTGTCGATCGAAATGGAAAAAATCCTTCAAGCGATGCCTGACAGCGGCGGCGTTAAAGCGGACAAGGTGCTTGAAATCAACGTCAACCATGAAGTGTTCAAGTCTCTGAAAGCCGCTCATGGCTCCGATAACGAAAAGTTTGGCCTGTATACGACCCTACTGTATAACCAGGCGTTGCTCATTGAAGGCCTTCCAATTCAGGACCCTGTGGAATTCACTAACGACATTTGCAAGGTGATGGTATAGGGTAAGGCCCTGACCGGCGCTTGAACGGTCCAGCCTTCATCTCAGGCTGTGGAAAACTCAATAGGGAGCTGTGATAGCAGGGAGCAGGAACGCAGGGGCTCTATATCACAGATCTGATAGGAAAAGCTGGCGCCGATATGAATTGGCGCCAGCTTTTTTTGCTAAGCTATCACTGCTGCCATGCTGTTATTTCTGCGGAACCGTTTGGAGCCTCCACAATCGGTATAGCCCAACAACTAAAATGGAAAAAGCAATAATCTCTATGATTTTGGGAATAAATGAGAACCATGCAACTGCTTCTCCTAAAGACATCCCAAAGGGAAGGCGCTTTCTGTTGTCCATATAGGAGTTAATGAATTGAGCGAAGGTTGGTGAGAAGAAACTATTGAAACTATGTTGAATGATAAGAAGAAGAAAAAAGTAAAAGCCTGCTTTAAACTGATATTTCCGGCATAATAGCATGCCTGCCAATAATAAGCCGATAAACAGCACCAGGACCAGAATGCTTGTTATTTGTGTAATAATGGCCACTTTAAACCACCCCTTTACAAAGTATACCATATCCTTTCATGCCGTTTCGGATTTTCGCTCCTGCAAGCAAATTCAGTTGCGGGATAAGTTAACGTGGTTTAAAATAGTTATTGTATTAATGATTAACAATATTATTAACAATATGGAGGAATTTTAAATGACTGAAAAGGATAGTTCACGGCAGGTCCAATACCGCAATCCGCTTGTTTTGCAAAGAGCGGACCCTTGGGTTTACAAGCACAGCGACGGCTATTATTACTTTACGGGTTCTGTTCCGGAATACGATTTGATCGAATTGCGCCGTTCTCGCACGCTTGACGGTTTGGCGGAAGCCGAAACATCGGTATGCTGGAGAAAACATGAGACGGGTAAGATGAGCGCAAACATCTGGGCTCCTGAAATCCACTTTGTCGGGGGGAAATGGTATATCTACTTTGCGGCGGCATGGACAAGCGAAACAAGGGATGGTTTGTTCGACCATCGCATGTATGTGCTGGAAAACGAATCGCCTAACCCAATGGAAGGGGAATGGATCGAGAAGGGACAAATTTTTACGGCATGGGAAAGCTTTGCACTGGATGCAACAAGCTTTGTTCATCACGATGTTCAATATCTTGTTTGGGCTCAGAAGGATCCTGCCATCGAGGGCAATTCAAATTTGTACATTGCGCCGATGAGCAATCCGTGGACGCTTGGCGGTTCGCAGGTTATGCTGAGCAAGCCGGAATACGAGTGGGAAAAAATCGGCTTTTTGGTTAATGAGGGCGCGGCAGTTATCAAGCACGGAGGGAAAATATTCATCAGCTACTCCGGAAGCGCGACCGACCATAACTACTGCATGGGGCTGTTATGGGCCGACGAAACGGCCGATCTTCTGAACCCGTTGTCCTGGAGCAAATCCCCTGTTCCCGTTTTTGTAACCGACGAGGAGCACGGCCAATACGGTCCCGGACATAATTCCTTTACTGTCGCGGAGGATGGAAAAACCGATATTATGGTTTATCACGCCAGAAGCTATAAGGAAATTGTTGGCGATCCGCTTTATGATCCCAACCGGCATGCCAGAGCAAAGGCCATTGCATGGGATGAGCAAGGAATGCCTGTGTTCGGCCGGCCGCTGCCCGATACCCATTAAATGGGGCCCAGACGCAGGTTTCTTTCCCTCATCGTATCAGCGAGTCATAAAAAAATGGCTTTGTTTACGCCGGTTGTGCATGAATTAACATTCGGGTATATTTATTTACATAACTATTACCTATGAGGGACGGGATAATGATGAAAATTGATATTTCCCAACATTCGCTCCCGGTTTATGAGGCGTTATCGAGTAGCGTTCGGATTGAAATGATTCGGCTTCTTGCGCAAAAATCGATGAATGTAAAAGAGCTTGCGGAGGCGCTGGGCCTGAGCAGCGCAATTATGACTATGCATGTCAAAAAGCTGGAGCGGGCGAGCATTATTAAATCCTCTATGCAGCCCGGCAAAGGCGGGGCCAAAAAAATGTGCACGCTGGTGACAGAATCAATTGAAATCGTGTTTCCGTCCAAAATTACGTCGGTCATGCGAGAGTGCCACGTAACGGAGGTTTCGGTAGGACATTATACCGATTTTGAGGTGAATCCCACTTGCGGCCTTGCCACGACAGTCAAGGTGATCGGAATGTTTGACGAGCCGCGCGCGTTTCTGGAGCCGGAACGGGTCAACGCCAAGGTGTTGTGGTTTGGCCAAGGCTTCGTCGAATATCGGCTGGCTAATTATTTGATGAAAAACGAAGAACCGGTAGAACTGGAGATATCCATGGAAATTTCGTCAGAAGCTCCGTTTGCCAACGAAAACTGGCCGTCCGACATCGATTTTACGCTTAACGGCATCCATCTTGGCCAGTGGACCAGCCCGGGAGATTTTGGAGGAAGCAAACGCGGACGCTACACACCGGACTGGTGGTGGGACGAAATCAATCAATATGGCATACTCAAAATGCTCAAAATAACGAAGGAAGGCACCTTCATCGACGGCAATAAAATATCGGATGTCAGACTTGACGACATTCATGTCGATTTAAAGCAATGGACTTTTCGCATAGCGGTCCATGAAGATGCCGAAAATGTTGGCGGCGTAACTCTTTTTGGAACCGGCTTCGGAAATTACAATCAAGACCTCGTATTCAAGCTGTATTATGAGAGGAAAGCCGTTGTCCCTGAAGAAGCCGATTCAACCACTTCATGATTCTCTGGAACCTTCAAAACCGCCTTCAGAGCGGGTTTTGAAGGTTTTTTGCTATATAGGAACAATAAAACTTCAGCAGTATGAGCCGACGTGTGGCCTTTTGCTTGTTTATAGTGCTCAACATAGTCCTGTTAATATGATTTTATCGTTAATGAATTGATTAATAAGGTCATATAGATTTAATGATGGTTAGCGGCTTCCTTACGAGCTTTTCCTACAAGAAGAGGGGCTTTATTGCTGGTTTTTTCCTTTCTCCATGCATGTTTTGTTTAATCTTTACAAAAAAGTTATTGACGTAACTACAAAATGAAAATAATATATTAATATCAAGACGAATGATAAGCAAATTAATTAATGATGTTCATCCTAGAGGCTTTGCGCACCAAGTGAGAAGTTTATTTTTTAAGTCGCATATGAAAGCGATTTCAAATTGGCTGAAGGTAAGCTGATAAGATAATCGCATGGAATTTACGGAGGGGGGCGGTAAATCCGTTTTGCGCTTGCTTTAGTGATGGTTCCAGATGAAAACAGAAACAGGGAGGTTGCATAGATGAAAACAATGCACAAAAAAGCATGGCTGATGATAATGGTGTTTGTTCTGCTATTAACGGCTTGCTCCAGCGGCGGGACAAATCCAACAAATACAGAAAGCCCGATTAATACAGGGGCTAACGCCGAGGGACAACCCGCAAATGACGAAAACGGCAAAGAAGCGGAGCCAAAGCAGAATTTTGGCAAGGATGTAAAGGGCGAAATTACGCTTTGGGCGTTTAATGAAAATGTTTTTGAAGAAGTGGCGGAGGCGTTTATGGCGGAATATCCCTCCATCAAGGTAAATACGGTGTTTGTTCCGTTTGACGAGCTGCATGACAAGCTGCAGACCACGCTGGCAAGCGGATCGGGAGCGCCGGATATAGCCGAGGTGGAGCAAGGTCAGTTTACCCGTTATGGTACAGGAGGCGTACTGGAGAATCTGTTGGCTGAGCCCTACAACGCAGGCAAATTCAAGGATTTGGTGCCGGAATACAATTGGGAGCGCTGGATGTCTCCCGACGGCAAGCAGCTTCTCGGCATGCCTTGGGATTCTACTCCCGGCGTTTATTATTACAGAGCGGATATTTTTGAAGAGCTGGGTCTTCCAAGCGATCCCGAGGAGCTGGGAGAATACATCACGGACGGTGAAAATTACCTGAATCTCGTTCAGATCTTGTCCGCCAACGGCAAATATGCCTTTGAATGGCGGGATGGCCCCGTGCATTGGGCTGGCGATGAAATCGGCTATTTCGATAGCGAGTTAAACTGGATTCGCGATAATGACAGACTGATTCAAATTCTGGATTATACCAAACGCGGCAATCAGTTGAACTGGGCGCCTCATATGGCGCATGGTTCGGACGAAGGAAAACAGCTGGTGCTGTCCGGACAGCTAGTCGGCATAGCGCTTGGCTCGTGGGGAGCGCGCGGTCTGGCAACTGACTTCCCGGAGCTTGCAGGAAAATGGAGGGTGACTAATCTTCCGTTCGGCATTAACTTCCCGATTGGCGGATCAAGCTTTGTTATTCCATCGCAGAGCCAGAATAAAGAAGCCGCATGGGTATACATGCAATGGGTTATGCGCTCCGAAGCGGCATGGAAAATTTGGACGAAACACTCCATACAGCCCGGGTACACCGACATCGCCCAGCTTCCATGGTATGCCGAGCAAGCCAATGAATATTTAGGCGGGCAATTGGACTACAAGCTGTATGAGCAGCTCGCCCAACTGATTCCAACCAAACGCCTGAACCCGCTTGACGGCCAGGGCTGGGGGCTGTGGGTGCCGCGTATTCTGGACGCGCTGGACAAAAACGTCGATTCCCGCACAACGCTGCAGCTGGCGAAGGAGGATGCGGAAAGCATGCTGAAGGATGAGATCGAAAAGCTGAGAACCCAGCTTCAACAATAGCGGAACCCGCTTGCTCCAATCCGAATCAGGTCTCCCCGGCTTGATTCGGATTGCTTGTTCGCAGGCTGAAATCACTGGATAGGGGGACATCTTTTTGCTTCGTTTTTTGAAAACATACAAAATGACGCTTTTGTTTCTCATCGCGACGACTGTCTTTATTGTGGTCTGGAACGCCAATCGGGGATTTAATGACGAGGCCATGGCGTCTGTTCCGCGCCATGACGGGCTGGATGAAAGCTCTATTTTGCAAGGGGAGGACACAAGCAGTCTGCTTGAGCCGTCCTATTACAAATACATCAGGCTTCACAAGGAAAGCGGGGCAAGCGATAGCCAGGGCTTTCAAATTGTTATTCCTTCGCTAGATTATAGCGGCTTAAGTCCTGACGGCACAGCCGAGAAGACGGGACTGGATGGCATGGCTGCTCCTGTTGTTGCGCTTCTGGAGGAGGACAGCTGGGCCGATTATGAGGTTACCGTGCCGGAGGATGGCTTTTACCAGATGGGCATGAGTTATTATGCGCTGCTGGGCAAACGTTCTGACGTTGTCCGAAGTGTCATGATTGATGGGAAATATCCGTTTTTCCAAGCTAAAAAGCTGGATTTTAGCCGGATGTGGCGCGAAGCCGGCGAGCCGTGGCATGACAATCAGAACAATCAATACAATCCGAAGCGGGAGGAAGTATCGGGCTGGCAATACCGCGACTTTACGGATGCGGAGGCAAAGGTGGAGGAGCCGTTCCGCTTTTATATGACCAAGGGAACACATGTCGTGCGCATTCATACGGTCAGGGAGCCAGCCGCAATCGGCGAATTGCGGGTGTTTTCTCCCAAAGTGATCCCGGATTATGACGAAATCAGCCGGATGTACGAAGAAAAAGGCTATAAAAAGGCGGAAGGACAGCTGATCAAGGTACAGGCGGAAACGTCGACCTTACGCTCCGACCCCACGCTAAAAAGAATTGAAGACCGCGAACCGGATACAGAGCCCTTTAATAAGGACGCGGTTGTGCTCAACAGCTTTGGCGGTCTTAGCTGGCGCGACGGAGGCCAATGGGCCGAATGGGAGTTCGAGGTTCCGGAAAGCGGTTTGTACCATATAGGCGCAAGGTTCGGGCAATGGTTTTTGAACGGCATACCTGTGCAGCGGAAGATAACGATTAATGGAGAGCTGCCCTTCAAGGAAATGAATGCGGTGTCATTTCCCTATAAGGCGGAATGGCAAATAAGCACCTTCAGTCCCGGGGACGACAGCTATCTGTTTTATCTGGAAAAGGGCAAAAACATCATTCGGATGGAGGTCCAGATCGGCGGCTTGGGCGAGATACTTGAAAACGTGACGGATACGATTCAGAAGATGTCGCTGCTGACACGCGAGGTTATCCGCGTTACCGGCACAAACCCCGATCCCAACGCAGACTGGAAGCTGGATCGCAATATTCCTGATTTGGAGGCAAGACTGCAAAATATGGCCTGGAGTCTGGAGGACGGCATCCAGAGCCTGTACGATTTCGGGGTCAAAAGAGGAAGCTCGGAAGTCAGCACGCTTTATGAGGCGCGGGACGTGCTGCTTAGCATGGCGGACCAGCCTTCGACCATACCCGCGCGTCTGACTCAGTTTACAGAGCTGCAATCGTCGCTGGGCTTATGGGTGAACGGTCTTAGCAGGCATAGCCTGGTGCTGGATTATTTGATCGTCAAATCGCCTGAGCAGGAATGGCCGCGTCCCGCCGCTCCATGGTACGTTCGGGCGGGAACAAGCGTAGGCGATTTGTTCCGTTCCTTTACGAAGGAATATGGCGGCGTAGGCACGGTATATGCCGAGGATGAAGAGGTACTGGATGTCTGGATTGCGCGCGGTCGCGATTGGGTCGAAATCATCAAGCAAATGATTGATGAGGACTTTACGCCGGAGACGGGCATCAAGGTGAATGTAAACGTCATTCCCGCACAGCAAATGCAATTGCTGATGCTGGCCAATACGTCGGGGATGGCGCCGGATGTTGCGCTTGGCGTGGAGGGCGAGGTTCCGATAGATTTTGCCGTTCGGAACGCGCTGGTTAATTTGAATGAATTCCAGGATTACGAAGCCGTAGCGGACCGTTTCCGGCCCGGTGCGCTGATTCCCTACAAATATGACGGCGGCGACTATGCCTTGCCGGAAAATCAAAATTTCTACATGCTGTTTTACCGCAAGGATATTATGAGCGAGTTGGGCGTTTCGGAGGCGGATATTCCGCAAACATGGCAGGAGGTTATGGATTTGATTCCGCTGCTTCAGCAAAACGGAATGGATTTCTTTTATCCCCATGCCCCTAATATGCCGCAGCTGGCGATTAATGAGTTTGCCCCGTTTCTGTTTCAGAACGGAGGCGACTTTTATACGGAAAACGGGGCCCGCTCCGCGTTAGATTCGCCGGAGGCGATGGAGGCCATACGGATGTGGACCGGCTTGTTCACCAATTACCGGATCGCCAAGCAAGCGGATTTCTACAACCGCTTCCGCTCGGGAGAGATGCCGATTGGGGTGGCCGATTACTCCACTTATATTTTGTTGTCGACTGCGGCGCCTGAGCTGACGGGCTGGTGGAGCATGAAGCCGATGCCGGGAATGAAGCAGGAAAACGGGCAAATCAACCGTTCGACGGGCGGTCTGGCCCAAACCGGCATTATTTTCAAGTCCTCCAAGAGTCAGGAGGAGGCATGGGAATTTCTAAAATGGTGGACGGGCGCAGATGCTCAAGAAAGGTTTGGCTCCGAGCTTGAAGCGCTGCTTGGCGTAGAGGCGCGCTGGAATACGGCGAATGTCGAAGCGCTGGAGAGACTGCCGTGGCAGCAATCAGATATCGAAGCCATTCTGGAGCAGTGGGAGTGGTTCCGCGAGCGCGAGGTCGTACTGGGCGGCTACTTCACCACCCGGCATGTGGCGAATATGTGGAATGAAATCGTATTGAACGGCCGCATTCACCGCGAGGCGGTTGAAGCTGGCGTGAAGGAGATCAACAAGGAACTGCGTAAGAAACGAGAGGAGTTTGGCTTAGACCGGCAAACGGGACAGGGAGAGGAGAGAGTGCAGCCATGAGCGCCAAACCGATAGAGGCGGGAACTGGGGGAGGAACGGGAACACTGCCCGTTTCCTCCCGCTCACGCCTGGCCCAGCTGTGGTCCGAAATGAAGCGGCACAAGGTATCCTATCTGTTTTTAGCGCCGTTTCTTCTGTTGTTTTTCATTTTTATCATCGTTCCGATTTTGACATCCATTACGTTGAGTTTTTCCTACTACAACATTTTGGAAGCGCCGCGTTTTATCGGCTTTTCCAACTACAAGCTGTTGTTTGTGGATGACGATATCTTTATGCAGGCCGTCGGCATTACGCTGAAATTTGCGTTTATAACGGGACCGGTCGGTTATGTGATGGCCTTTTTGCTGGCCTGGCTCATTAGTCAGATTCCGATAAAATACCGTTTTTTTTATACGTTATGCTTTTATACGCCGTCCATTACAAGCGCTACCGCAATGTCGGTCGTGTGGCTGTATATGTTCGCAGGCGACCGGAAGGGAATGCTGAATCATTGGCTGATCCGCATTGGCTTGCTGGATGAACCGTTTCTTTATTTGCAGGACATCCGCACCATTGTGCCAGTCATTATTATCGTTTCGCTCTGGATGAGCATGGGCGTTGGTTTTTTGGCCTTTTTGGCGGGCTTGCAAAATGTGCCCAAGGATTTGTACGAGGCCGGGGAAATTGACGGGATACGAAACCGCTGGCAGCAGCTGTTTTATATTACGGTGCCTTCAGTAAAGCCCCAGCTTTTGTTCGGTGCCATTATGCAGGTGGTGTCTTCGCTGCAAGTATTCGATGTCAGCGTGCAGCTGGTCGGGCTGCCCAGCCCGTTGTATGCAGGGCATACCATTTTGACGCATTTGTTTGATTATGCATTTATCCGGTTTGAAATGGGGTACGCTTCTGCCATTGCAGTTGTATTGTTCCTTCTCATGATGGGACTCAACCGCCTGATTTTCAACCTGCTGGGGAGGGATTGACCGATGGCCCGCTTATTTGCGGTACGAAAAAAAATCGACTGGGGCGGCATGTCGCTGTACGCTTTCCTGACCGTTTTTGGCCTGCTGATGCTTATGCCGCTTGTCTATATGGCATCAACGGCTTTAAAGCCGATTAGTGAGCTGTTTCTGTTTCCGCCGCGATTTTTTGTGCAAAATCCAACCTTGCTCAACTTTCGCGATTTGCTGCTTATAACAGGCACGTCCAATGTTCCTTTTCTCCGGTTCATTCTGAACAGTGTCATCGTTACCGGCGGCATCGTTATTGGCGGGGTGTTAATATCGGCGATGGCTGCCTATCCGCTTGCAAAGCATAATATGCCGTTCAAAAAAATCATTTTCGACATGATTGTGGCCGCGCTTATGTTTTCGCCGATGGTGCTGCAAATTCCGCAATATTTGCTCATGAGCAAAAGCGGATTAATGAATACCTATTGGGCCATGATCCTGCCTTACCTTGCGGCTCCGGTAGGCATGTTCCTGATGACCCAGTTTCTGCGGCAAATTCCGGACGCGCTGCTGGAGGCGGCCCGGATTGACGGAGCTTCGGAGTGGAAGGTGTTTTGGGTGATCATTATGCCGATGTTGAAGCCCGCCATTGCTACCTTTGCGCTGTTCAGCTTCATTACGGCATGGAATGATCCCTATCCGTCTATGGTTTATACGACAAGCGAAAATATGAAGTCGCTGCCGCTTGCCATACAGACCATTCAAGGGGGAGCGGGCGTTATTGCCCGGGTGGGCACCTTTGCCGCCGCCAGCTTCCTGATGATTATTCCGACGCTGCTGGTTTTTATCACATCTCAGCGAATGGTGCTTCAGACGATGGCGCATTCGGGACTGAAAGAATAGGGGGAGCGCAGAATGAAGGTATACGGGAAAGCCCGTTTCTTTATAGCGGCAGCGCTTGCGCTGTCTTTGCTTGTTCCGGCAAGCGTATCCGCATCGGCCCCGTACGACAGCTACACCTATAACTCTTCGCAGCGGGACGTGCGCTCCATCGCAGGTTATATGTATGACGGCTCCATCGACGGCATCGATTGGCCAATCGGGCCTCTGAACCGGCCGGAGTCGATGTTTGTTTCGGAGGAGGGCAATCTTTATATTGCCGATTCCGGCAACAACCGGATCGTGGAGCTGGACGCCGATCATCACTACCTGCGAACCTACGGCGATACGGAGGGAGAAGGCGCTCTCAGCGAGCCAAAGGGCGTTTATGTGAAGGAAGACGGCACCGTTTATGTGGCCGATACGAAAAATTCCAGAATTGCCGTTTTCGATAAGGACGGCCGATTTATACGAGACTATCCCAAGCCGGAAAGCCCGCTTATCGGAGCGACCTTTTCCTATTCGCCGTCCAAAATCGTGCTGGATAAACGCGACTATATGTTTGTGGTCAGCGACGGCAATACGCAGGGGCTGCTGCAAATTGACCCAAAAGGCGAATTTAGAGGTTTCTATGGCGCCAACCATGTAGGATTCAGCTGGAGCAGGCTTTTTGTCAAGCTGATCGCCACGGAGGAGCAGCGCCGCAAGCTCGCGGCAATCGTGCCGGCGGAATTTTCGGACCTGGATATGGATGAAGAAGGCTTTATGTATACAACAACGATTGGCGAGGAAGCCAATCAGCTTAAACGGTTGTCTCCGGTTGGCGTGGATACGCTGAACTTCGGCGTTTCGCGGCAATATGGCGATTACTTCAGCGTCGGCCCGTTTACCATGGCTTCTTTTATCGGGGTGACGGTTGATGACGACGGGATCATTACGGCGCTTGATCTTCAGACCAGCAAGCTGTTCCAGTATGACAAGCTGGGCAACTTCCTGTTTTCGTTCGGGGGCGTTGGCGAGCAAAACGGCTTATTCGCAACCCCGTCCGGCGTAAGCCAAAATAAAGACGGCACTATCTATGTGGTGGATCGGGGGCGCAACCGGATTGACTGGTTCCGCACAACGCCGTTTGCTGATCTGGTGCACCGGGCATCGGTTTTGTATGTGGATGGACGCTATAGCGAGGCGGAGTCGCTGTGGCAGGAGGTGCTGAAGCAAAACGCAAACTTCGAGATGGCTTATCAGGCAATCGGCAAGTCAATGTACAAGGCGGAGAGATATAAGGAAGCGATGGATTATTTCAAGCTGGCCCGGGCGAGACATGACTATTCATTGGCCTTTAAGGAATACCGCAAGGAATATGTACGGGAAAACTTTACGATGCTTGCGGCTGGCGCCATGCTGCTGTTTGCCGCTCTGCGGTGGGGCGTTCCCGGTGCTATTCGCTTCGCGAGGCGCAAAAAAACGGCGAATGCCGCACGGACTGCTCCTGTCGCGCTATCCCCACATGCAAAGGAAGGTGAGTCGATATGAGCGCCGTGGCGATGATGCGCCGTATTTTGTTTAAGCCAATCGACTTTTTTGAAGATATTCAGCAGCCGGGCGTTATACGGATACGGCAGGCGCTGCTGCTTGTGGTTAGCGCATATGCCGTGCGAATGATCTCCCTGTATGCTGCGGGATTTGCGTATCAAGACCGCGAGCCTTACCAAATATCGGCGCTCCAGGAATTAATATGGCTGATTGCGCCATGGGCGACCTGGTGTGTTGCGCATTGGGCGGTAAGCGCGATTTTGGATGGCGAAGGAAAATTTAAGGAAATTGTTTATGGCAGCGCGTTTGTACTGGCTCCGTTTATCGTGTTTATGATTCCCGTCACGCTGCTCACGCGGGTGCTGTCGCTCGACGAATCCGGCACGGTCAATGTCTTAATGTACGCGATTAATGGCTGGATGGTCTGGCTGCTGCTGCTGAAGGTCAAAATCCTGCATAATTTTGATCTTAAAAAAACATTGTTTATAACCGTGCTTAGCATCATTGGCATGTTAATTGTCTGGTTTGTCGGCATTTTGCTGTTTGGTTTGTCCAATCAGTTTATGAGCTTTGTTTACGATATGGTCAAGGAAATAAGACTGCGTGCTTAGGGGGGAAGCCAGATGAATAAACGGCGTACACGCAAATGGATAATCGGAGGAATAGCCTTGACGCTGCTTGCGGCTGCGGCGTTTCAGCAATTTTTGCCGCCATCCGGGGCCCGGGCCGCAGAAGCCGGATCTCAGTCGGAAGCAAGCGGCTCGGAGCCGGAAGCAATCGGATCTCAGTCGGAAGCAAGCGGCTCGGAGCCGGAAGCAATCGAATCGCAGTCCGATGCAGCTGCATCGCAGCCAGAAGCAGTCGGAACGCAAACCAATGCAGCCGCATCGCAGTCGGAAGCAACTGGATCGCAATCCCAAGCTGGTGCAGGAGAAGTGTCCATGTATCCGGTAACGGCTATAACCAAAATGCTGGAGAACGGCACTTATACTCTTTATCTGGACGAAAAAACCGGAAATGTCAGTGTGACGAGCCAAAAAAGCGGCACGGAGTGGCTGGGAGCGCCGATTGTTCCGCGCAGCACAATGCCAAATAACAAAAAATTTATGGATTCCGCTGTACACCTTAAATATACGGAAGGCGCGGATATTACATCCACTTATTCGCTAAAGGATAAGGAAACGGCAGTTTCCATAGCCGCCGGAAGCGACTCTGTTACCGTGAGTTTTGCTTTTGAGCTGGAGAAGCTTTATTTTGATGTCGTATACCGGCTGACCGAAACGGGCCTGGAAGTGACGATTCCGTACTCATCCATCCGGGAGGAAGGCAAGGCTAAGCTGATCAGCATCGAGCCGCTGCCCTTTATGAATGCGGCCGCCGAAAGCGAGGAAGGCGCAATGCTGCTTCCCGACGGCTCGGGAGCGCTGCTGCATTTTCGCCCCAATCATCCCGCTTATCTTAAAGGATATTCGGAGATGATTTATGGTCCTGATCCCACCTTTATTACGCAAACGCATGATATGGTGTCGATTGGCGGCATGAGAGCCAATACGCCAAGGCAATTTGCCGCATTGCCGGTATTCGGCATGTACCGGGACGGCATCGGCACGCTCGGCATTGTGACGCAGGGCGATTATGACGCCCGGATTAACGGTACGCCGGCAGGCATTCGCAGCATCCCGTTGTACCGCAGCTCCGCCGAGTTTATTTATCGCAAAAATGATGTCATTTTTATAGGCTCCTCCGGTCAAATTCCTTATTACCAAGGCCAAAAGATCAAAGGAGACCGCAGCCTGAGCTATGTGCTGCTGGAGAAGGAGCAGGCGGGGTATGTCGGAATGGCCGCTGCTTATCGCAGCTACCTGATCAACGAACGCGGCATCGAAGCTGCCGTTGACAGCTCGGCTCCGCTATCGCTGACCTTGCTAGGCGGAATAAAGCGGGATGAAATTTTAGGCAGTACCTTTATTCGGATGACGACCTTCGAGCAGGCGCAAGCCATTATTGCGGAGCTTAAGGAGCGGGGCATTAAAAAGCTTGAGGTTACGCTGGACGGCTGGTCGAAAAACGGCCTGTACGGCGAGCAGCCCGATCATTTCCCCGCAGCTTCGCAGCTTGGCGGAAAGTCGGGTCTCAAGAAGCTGGCTGACTTTGCCGCGCAGCAGGATACGCCTCTTTATTTGCGAACCAACTATGTCAAGCCGTTTGGCGAAAGCGGCGGCTTCAGCAAGCGCAAGGATGCGGTGCGGGGGATGGACCGCGAAATGTTGAAATTGACAAGCTATTATTTAGCGACCCGCTGGACCAATGGCAATGCCTCTTTCTATTTAATGAAGCCGGAGCAGGCCTATCGGAAGCATATTGCCAAGGAGCTGGATACGGCAGCCGCAATCGGGGCAAAAGGCATTCAATTTCAATATATGGGGGAGCTGCTTTATTCCGATGAGGATTCCAATGATTATACAAGCCGGGCCGAAACGGCGGCGGTATGGATTCAGGCATTGGAGGACGCCCGCCAAAAGACGGGAAGAGCAGCCGTCGATTACGGCTTTGGCTATACGCTTGGAGCAGTGGACCGAATTGATAATGCGCCTCTTTTTAGCAGCGGCTACATTTTTACCGACGAAGCGGTTCCTTTCTTCCAGCTTGCGCTGCATGGACTGGTGCCTTATTATGCAGCGCCGGCCAATCTCCGTGAGGATTCCGCCACCCAGTTTCTGAAAGCAGTGGAATATGGCGCGCTGCCAAGCTACGAGCTGACGCATGCGCCAACAAGCAAGCTTCAGCGCACGCTTGAGGACAGGTTGTTCAGCTCGGAGGCCTCCCAATGGCTGGATACGGCTGTAGAGGAATACAACCGGCTTAATCCTTATTACGAAGCAATAGCCGGAAAACGAATGACCAGCCATCGCCAGCTTCAAGCCGGCGTTTACTTGACCGAATACGAAAACGGGGTTAAGGCCGTTGTCAATTATAGCGATCGGGACGTGGAAGTGGAAGGCATGCGGGTTGGTTCAATGGATTTTGCAGTGACGGGAGTGTGAAAAGGCCATCATGAAATGGAAATTAAACATGCGTTGGCGTCATTTTCTGGAGGGGTATTCCTTTGTAGGGCTGTGGATTGCCGGATTTTTTCTGTTTATGGCGATTCCTCTTGGACGCTCGCTTTATTATTCCTTCCAGGAGCTGAAAACAAGCCGCGAGGGGCTCATCGCCGAATATGTCGGCACCCTTCACTTCAGGGCGGCCTTTACCGTCGATGTCAGCTTTTTGCCCCTGTTGAGAGATACGATGACAACGATGTTGTCCCATGTCCCGCTGGTGCTTGTGTTTGCAATGATTTGCGCGCTTTTGCTAAACCGTCATGCCAGAGGAAGAATGTTTTTCCGGGGGATTTTTTTCCTGCCGGTCATCATTGCTTCGGGCACGATTTTGAAAAAGCTGATGGAGCAAGGGGCAGCGCAGCTTCCTATCTTTATGCAATATGATTTGTACAGCAAGCTCAGACTGTTTATTCCCGGCGACGTGCTGATTACGCTGCTTGAATATTCGGATTCGCTGACGCTTGTTATGTGGGATTCCGGCGTGCAAATCCTTATTTTTCTGGCGGGCTTGCAAACGATCTCGCCTCAGCTCTATGAAGCTGCCAAATGCGACGGAGCAACCAAATGGGAAAGCTTCTGGAAAATAACATTTCCGATGATTTTGCCCATGGTATTCGTCAACACGCTGTTTACGATGGTCAATTCGTTTACAAAGGCGGACAACGGCGTAATGAACCATCTTCGCACTGTGGTGTTCAGCAATAACAATTACGGCTACGGCTCTGCGCTGGGCTGGATTTATTTTATGATGATTTTTATGCTGCTGGGTATTGTGTTTCTGCTATTTCGCAAAAGCCTGACATCGATGGAAGGGAGAGGGTGACGGCATGAAGGAGGCTCGGCTGGATTATGTAAAACGCAATATTAGCGGTCGGCTGGAGGCGGGCCTTAGGCATTCGGCGGCAAAACGAAGCAAGGCCATTGTCTCCAACCTCGTTTATTACTTTGTGCTGCTCAGCCTGTCGTTTGTATTTGTTTATCCGCTGCTCTATATGGTTTCCAAATCGCTGATGCAAAGCTGGGATGTGGCGGATGCAACGGTGCGCTGGATTCCGACGAGGTTTAGCCTCTATAATTACCAGGTTGCTTTTGCAGAGATGAAATATTGGCAGGGCTTTCTGAACAGCGTCGTTACATCGTTTGGAAGCGCGGCGCTGCAGATTGTCAGCTGCTCGCTGATCGGCTACGGCTTTGCCCGTTACCGCTTTCCGGGCTACGGCCTTTGGCTGGGACTGCTTGTATTCACCTTTCTGGTTCCGCCGCAAACCATCGTTGTCCCGCTGTATATGTTTTTTAGCGATTTGGGCTGGATTAACACCCATTTGCCGTTTGTTGTTCCGGCGGCTTTTGGACATGGATTACAGGGCGCGCTGTTTGTGCTGATTTTTATCCAGTTTTACAGACGTTTGCCCGGCGTGCTGGAGGAGGCGGCGCGGATAGACGGAGCGGGGCATCTGCGGACCTATTGGCAAATCATGTTCCCGTTGGGACGGCCGGCCATGCTTGTCGTATTCCTGTTCTCCAGCGTGTGGCACTGGAATGACAACTTCCAGCCAAGCACTTATTTGCAGCTGCCGCCGTTTTATAATCTGGCGCAACGGATGAGCGGGTTTTACGGGAAAGCCAATATGTCGGCGGAGCAGATGTCGCAGTCGATATCGGCGGAAGCGATCGGCATGGCGCCTACGCTGGTTAATCAGATTATGGCAGGCGTCATTTTGTCCATCCTCCCTATCTTGCTGATGTATTTGTTTGTTCAGCGCTACTTTGTTGAAAGCGTAGAGCGTTCCGGCATTGCAGGGGAATAAAAGAGCCATAAGGAGGGCGGGGCATTATGAAGCAAACAAAACGGCTTGTGCTTGCTTTGCTGCTGACGGCGGCTATCGCGGGCGGCTGCAGCAAGGGAGCGTCTTCCGAAACGGAGCCGGCTGCCGGGACTGCCTACAATGCGGAGAGCGGATTGCTGCCAAGCGGTAGCGATGCCGGGACAACGGCGGAAAATGGTGAGCAGATGACAGCAAGCAAAAACCAGCCAACGGCAGACAGCGGCTCCGCTATGGAGGAAGAAAACGCGGGGCCGGTATTTGCAGAGGTGTCCGTGCATGATCCTTCCATTATAAAAGCGGATGGTATTTACTATATTTACGGCTCTCATCTGCAATCGGCCAAATCAGCCGATCTGGTGCGGTGGACATCCATTTCCTCTGGCGTGAAGGACGGAAACCCGCTCATTCCCAATGTGACGACAGAAATGGCGGAAGCGCTGGAATGGGGGCAGACGGATACCTTTTGGGCGGGCGACGTTATTGAGTTGGCCGATGGGAAATTTTATATGTATTATAGCGTCTGCAAGGGGGATTCGCCGCGCGCGGCAATTGGCCTTGCCGTGTCGGATTCGCCGGAGGGGCCGTTTTCCAATGTCGGTATCCTTCTGAAGTCCGGCATGTGGGGCGAAAAAAGCGAGGACGGCATCGTTTATGATCCTACTATACATCCCAATACGATTGACCCTCACACCTTTTTTGATCATGAAGGACTGCTCTGGATGGTGTACGGCTCCTACTCCGGCGGTATTTTTATTCTGAAAATGGACCCTGCAACCGGGCTGCCCCTGCCGGATCAAGGCTACGGGAAAAAGCTGCTTGGCGCCAATCACAGCCGGATTGAAGCGCCCTACATTTTGTACAGCCCGGAAGCCGGCTATTATTATTTGTTCCTGTCCTATGGCGGTTTGGATGCCTCCGGCGGCTACAACATCCGTGTAGCTCGCTCTAAGCAGCCCGATGGTCCCTATCTGGACTCTGAGGGCCAAGATATGATCAAGGCCGGAGGAGCGGCGGGTTCTTTCTTTGATGACCGGGCTATAGAGCCATATGGCGTCAAGCTCATGGGCAATTTTTTGCTGCGCCGGCAGCCGGGCGAGGCAGGCGGAGGAATTGGCGCCGGCTATGTATCTCCCGGCCATAATTCGGCCTTTTACGATGAAGAGCAAAGAAGCTATTATTTAATCTTTCATACTCGTTTTCCATATAAAGGAGAACAATACGAGGTTCGTGTGCATCAGATGTACATTAATGCTGACGGATGGCCGGTTGTGTCGCCGCAGCGATATTCGGGGGAGCCGGACGGAACATTTGCGGAAGCTGATATTCCGGGGGGCTACAAGGCGGTTAATCATGGAAAGGATATCTCAAACGAGGTGAAGGAATCCGTCCTGCTGGAGCTGAAGGCGGACGGGAGCATTGCCGGGGATTGGAGCGGTACATGGACGCTGACCGGGGATGGCAAGTGCGAGGTAACGCTAAACGGCACGCTTTTTAAAGGGATGTTTGTCAAGCAATGGGATGCCGTGGCTAGGCAGGAAACGATGTCCTTTACCGCGTTATCCAATAACGGGGAAGCGGTATGGGGGAGTGCAATCGTGGAGCGCGAAGTGAACTAGAGCAAGAGCAAGAGCAAGAGCAAGAGCAAGAGCAAGAGCAAGAGCAAGAGCATATGCTTGGCCTTGCCGCAAAAAACGTAATAAAAAAGAGCCTTGCCGCCGTCATCCTCGGGATGGCGGAGCAAGGCTCTTTGAACTGGCTGCTAACTAGTAGCCGGTTCTGTTACTTGTGGCCAAACACGGCAACGTCAATTGTGTCTAAGCCTCTGTAGCAAGAGCGTCTGCTGCGGGCAGCATAAGCAACGATACTCAATACTTCGCCCGGCACACGATAGGACTGGGAGTAGGATTGGCCTGGAACCAATCTGATTTTGGCAAGACGGAATTCCTGAACGTGACGGTTTCTGCCGTCCCGTCCTTCCCGCTCGCCGCGACCGGAAACAAGCAGCACCAGATAAACAGCGGAAACCGATGTTCTCCGGTTGTCAGCCACTACACGGATCGTTTCGAAGTCGCGTACATCGATTCCGCCTCTGCGGTGGTGGTCATGACGGTGATGATGATGGTGGTGACCATGATGATCGTCACCTCCATGATGATGCCTGCCAGTGATCAGCTCGCTTGTGCCTGGGCGCAGGGATACGCCATTAACTGGGGTGCTGAACAATAATCTGTTTTTAGCCATATTTTCACCTTCCTCATTCGAAGTACTATATGCTATGAGTCAGCTCTAGCAATTGCTTGTACTTTTGACCGGAGGTGAAATATCACGAGTTTTGCTTGGCGACCGCGCTATGCAAGATGCTATATAAGTTCAACTAATACTTGCTGTCGGGCGTCCGCCAAGGAAACGGCAAACGGATAAATGTTTAAATTCTATCGAATTGAACGTAATTTCCATAAAGCAAGAAGTTGTTGTTCGCGCTCCTCCCTCAAGCTGCCTAATGCTTCTGGCCGGGCTTCAAGCAGCCAGTGCATTGTATCTTCCACCGTCTCATGGAGCGGCCGGAAATTCAGTCCCTTATCTATGGCTCGTTTGACCGACAAAGAAAAAATACCTCCAGCATCTCCCGGAGTACCCGGCTCTGTCTCGGGAAGCCAAAACGGCAACTCGGTCCAGGGCTGTATTTTCTGCTCTTGAAGGAAGTCATCGCTCACCCACGTAAATTCCGCTTCATTGCCACACATATCCCGGCAAGCCTGAAGCATTTCCCCCATTGTCAGCACGCTTTTTGGCCCGTCCGCGTTAAAAGTGCCGGTCACCGACGCCGAGCTGAGAGCAATCGTCCACTCCGCCAAGTCGCGGGCATCGATAAGTTGAATGGGCCGGCTGCTGCTGCCCGGCGCGAGCACATTGCCCCCGCGCATCAGGCGCTTGACCCAGTAGGCAAAACGGTCGCTGGCGTCATATGGGCCAACAATCAAACCGGGTCTTATGATAAGGGAGCGGGCCCGCATTGTTTGCCGCAGGACTTCTTCGCAATGAGTTTTTAATGCGCCGTAATGCTCTAACTGAAGACTTTTTTCAGCATGCTCTGCATCAAGCGCTGTCAGCTGTTCCTGCTCAAGCGTTAATAGGCCGTCCGTTTCGGAGATATTGCGCGCTGTGAAGTCGCGGTAGACGCTGCAAGTGGAAATGAAGGTGTAGTGTCCGATATTGTCCGACAGAATTTTGGTGGCTGAGCGCACCTGCGACGGCCAATAGCCCGATGTGTCGATGACGCAATCCCATTGTCTGCCACGGAGGATATTCATGTCTGCATTGCGGTCGCCATGCAAGATTTCTACATCGGGATCAGGCTGTCCCCCGGATATGCCCCGATTAAAAAGCGTAACCTCAATGTTGCGGGCTAGCGCGGCTTTGAGCATATGCTTGCCGAGGAAACGGCTTCCTCCCAAAATAAGCAGCTTCATCATGACGCTCCTTTACCTATGTTTTTGTGTTTATTGCGAGGAAATCACCTTATCTACTATCCCGTAAGCTACGGCTTCCTCCGCTGACATAAAGTAGTCGCGGTCCATATCCCGTTCGATCCTCTCCAGCGGCTGCCCGGTTCGCTCGGCTGTAATCCGGTTAAGCTTTTCCCGCATACTTACTATATGCTTGGCGGTGATGGCGATATCGCTGGCTTGCCCTCTGGCGCCTCCATGCGGCTGATGAATCATAATTTCGCTGTTCGGCAGGGCGAAGCGTTTGCCATTTTCCCCAGCCAATAGCAAAATAGCGGCGAACGAAGCGGCACAGCCGGTGCAGATCGTTTGCACCTGCGGCTTGATATATTGCATCGTATCAAAAATGGCAAAGCCGGCCGTAACGGAACCGCCGGGGCTGTTGATATACATATGGATGTCTTTTTCGGCATCCTCGGCGGTCAGGTAAAGCAGTTGGGCGATGACGGTATTGGCAAGCGCGTCATTGATCTCGGAGCCGATAAACACGATACGATCCTTAAGCAGTCTGGAATAAATATCATAGGATCTTTCGCCACGGCTTGTTTGCTCCAGCACATAAGGAATAGGTATGCTCATTTTGTATAACCTCCATATCGCTTTTGGTTTCACTATGCAAACGGCTGGCCGCAGCAAAAAGATACGGGTGCAGCGTAATGTGGTAAAATAGGGCGAGAGCGTATCCTTTTGAACCCGTTATTCGTTTTCCTCTTAAGCAGGCGAATGTCGCATTTGATGTTGAGGAGGTACATGTAGATGGAAAAAGCAGGCTTCAAAAAGGAAAAAGAGCATAATGAGCCGGACTGGTCCGGCTTGCATCTGACCTTGTTCCGTTATTGTTTCTCCATAGCCGGAGTAAAGGAAAAAGCGGAAGATTTGGCGCAGAGCACCTGGCTTAAAGCGATTCCTGTTCTTAAGGAGAAGGGGCATGCCAATCCCGAGGCTTTTTTGCTTCGAGTCGCCAAAAATAAATGGATAGACCAATGCCGCAAACAACGTTTAATGCTACAAAAAAGCGTTGGCCTTGCCCATGAAACGGCAAGCGATGAAATTGCTGCGGTGGAAATTGAACCGTTGCTGCAAGCGATGAGCGACAGCATGTCCCCAATGCAGCTTGGTGTGTTTCTGCTGCGCGAGGTTCTGTCGTATTCCATTAGCGATACAGCCTTAATGCTGGAAACGACGGAGGGTGCGGTGAAATCGGCTCATTTTCGGGCCAGAAATGCGGTCAGTCATATTAGGGAAGGCTTGCTGCGCGATGAAAAGGAGTTAGAGGCACAAGCGGAGCACAAGCAAGGCGGAATGGAATCTAAGCAGGTTTTTCCAGAAAAAGAGAGCCTTTTGGGAAACAGCCTATACAGCAGGGCAGACAAGGATTGGCTTAATCGGCTAGCTTGGGCTTGCCTGGAGGGCGACGGTCCCGCATTGGTTGATCTCGTTGTTGGCCTCGGCACAGATACCACAGCTTTGGCGAGAAGGCTTCAGACTAAAACAAAGAGGCGGCCATCGACTTCTTCATTTGGAGGCATAACGATGATGATGGCCGCTTAAGTATAGGCAGTCAGGAGAGGAACAGAAATAAAGATGAAAAAAGCGGTTTTTTTTGATGTTGACGATACCTTATACGATCATTTATTGCCGTTTCGCAAAGCGATTGGCAAATGGCTTCCGGACACAGAAACATTTCCTTTTGGCGAGGCGTATTACTATTTTCGCTATTACAGCGATAAGCTGTCCCATGAGTTAGGCGGCGCTGGAGCAATGGGAGACGGCAAGCTGGTGGAAGGTATGCGCAGCCGCCGTTTTGTGCTGACTTTGGCGGAATATGGCATTACCCTGACGGAAGGCGAAGGGGCCGAGGCACAGCGACTTTACATGGGCTGCCAATACGATATCGAGATGTTTTCCGGAGCGCGGGAGCTGTTAATGGAGCTGCTTCAAGCCGGCTATGCTACAGGGCTGATAACAAACGGCGAAGGCGGCCACCAGCGCAAAAAAATTGCAGCTATGGAGCTGGAGGGGCTTGTCAGGCCTGATCATATTTTTATATCGGGAGAGCACGGCTGGGATAAGCCGGACATCCGATTATTCCGCCATGTGAATGCCCAAACAGGTACTTCCCCAGAGCATTGTCTCTATATCGGAGATTCCTGGCGGAATGATATGGTGGGCGCTCTTGATGCGGGCTGGAGAGCCATTTGGTTTAATCACAGGGGAGCAAAGCCGGAGTCGGAGCATCAGCCGCACTGCGAGATTCGGAATTTCTCCGAGCTGAAAGCGGCTATTGAAGCACAGATTGGCGTGGCAGAGCTTCAAACTACAGGGCTTCAAACAGGCAAATAGGCGTATAGATATAGATATAGATATAGATATAGATATAGATATAGATATAGATATAGCGAAGAATAAGGCGGATGGAAAGTAATGACTTTTCTGTCCGCCTCTTCATTTTCCCTCAGCAAGCAACTGCTCTTTACAGAGACAGGAGCTCGCGCACATCCTGCTCCGTTAAGGAAGACAAGGCCTCATTGCCGGGTTCGATAACCTCGTCGATCAAGTTGCGCTTGCGCTCCTGAAGCTCCATCATTTTGTCCTCGATGGTTCCTTCTGCAACCATTCTTATAATCTGCACAACCTTTCGCTGACCGATCCGGTGGGCTCGGTCGGCCGCTTGCTGCTCTACGGCAGGATTCCACCAGAGATCATACAAAATAACGGTGTCGGCGCCGGTTAAATTAAGCCCGGTCCCGCCAGCCTTGAGCGACAATAAAAAGAGATCGTTTTCTCCATTATTAAAACGGCTGCAAAGCTCAACCCGTTCTGCCGGAGGCGTCTCGCCATCCAAATAGAAATAAGGCTGCTCCAAATAAGCCAGCTCTTTGCCGATTAGCTTCAGCATGGAAGTAAACTGGGAAAAAATCAGCACTCTTTTTCCGGCGCTCCGGCATTCGTCCAGCAGCTCCAGCAGCTGCCGGAACTTGGCGGAATCGCCTTGATAACCCTCTACAAATAATGCAGGATGGCAGCAAATTTGGCGAAGCCGGGTAATACCGGCGAGAAGCCTGATGCGAAGCTTGCCAAAATTGTCGCTGTCCAGATGCTTTAACGTATCCTGGCGAAGCTTTGCCAAGTATGCAGCATAAACCTTTTTTTGCTCCGGCAGAAGCTGGGAGGTTTGCACGCTTTCGATTTTTTCCGGAAGCTCTTTCAGCACATCGCTTTTCAGGCGGCGCAGCAAAAAGGGGCGGCTCCGCTTGGCAATTTCGGCACGCGTCAGTTGTCCGAACTGCTCCTTATCCGGGAACAAACCCGGAAACACGGCGCGAAAGATGGACCATAGCTCGTCTAGCCTGTTTTCGATCGGCGTTCCCGTTAACGCAAAGGCATGTTTTGCAGCCAAACCTCTTACGGCTTTGGCCGTTTGGGTATAGTCATTTTTGAACATTTGCGCTTCATCCAGAATGAGCGTATGAAAGCTTTGCCCGGCATATTTCAAGCCGTCTCTCCGCAGAAGCGGGTACGAGGTAATGATGATATCGGCTGGGACTGTCGAGGAATCATTTTTACTCTCCGCAAGCTCGTGAAGATGGAACGCCCGCTCCTTGCTTGAGCCGTCAGCAAGCGTTATCCGCAAGCCCGGGGCGAACCTGGCAAGCTCGTTGCGCCAGTTGTAGATAAGCGATGACGGCGCAACGATTAAGACGGGCTCTCCCGTTTCGCGGATTTCTGGGAGGACGGATAGGATGAAGGCAATGCTCTGTACCGTTTTGCCCAGTCCCATTTCATCCGCAAGAATACCGCCGAATCCGTAAAAGGCCAAGGTTTTCATCCATTGATATCCGTATTTCTGGTAGCTGCGCAATTCGGTCTGAAGCTCCTCAGGAAGCGGGAAATCCAATTGGTCGGGATGGCGCAAATGGTTCAACAGCTCCCGCAGCTGTCTGTTCATAGATACGGTACCGCTATTTTCACTAAGCTCAATCAGCCCCAAAGCCTTGGAAATAGGGAGCTTGATGCCACGCGTGAAGCCTTCCTGAAAAAGCGCGGGCTGGTGCAAGCCAACGCCGTTCATAACCCTGAGCAACGCCTGGAAAGCGTCGGTTTCAAGCGGCAATAAAGCTCCGCCCGGAAGCTTGTAATATCGCCGCTTTTCGGAGATTGCTTCAACAACCTCCCGTATTTCTCCGTTGGATATGCCGTCCAGCTTGAAGGAAAAGTGCAGCCAGTCCGTTTTTTCCTCCCAAGCCAACTGTACTTTGGGCATGATGGTTTCCGGCGCAATGCGCAGCTTGACGGCGCTTGTGGCGTAAAGCTCAAGCTCCTGCTCCAGCCTGGGCACTATGCCGTAAAGGAAGTCGAATTCGGCATCATCGCCTTCGATAATAAATCCGCCTTCCGTCCGGCCAAAGCGGTCATGCTCCATCAGCTTTAAAATCCGGCTTTCTTTTTCGTTGTCGCGCATGATGATCAAATCGCTGCCGCGCTGTCCTCCGTCATCCTGGAGCGGATTAATCACGATGCTGCCATATTGAAATTCCAGACCTGCCAGCAGCTTGCCTCTTACCCGGTCCAAATACATGCGGGCTTTTAGCGGCTGATACCATAGCCTGGAGGATACCTCCTCGCTAATTTCGACCTTCCCAAGCGCTGCAAGGCCAGGAACAACCTTTTGCATAAAATCGTTGCCCTGCTGGGGCGAAATGCTGACGGTTTGCGTATCGCCGCCGCTGAAATCGGCGGCTTCCATCAGCAATTTCAGCTTGTACAGCTGCTCCAGCCGGTTCCGGGAGAGCCGATAAAAAACACCGCCGCAAAAAGCAGTTCCGTAAGCATCCAGCACGATGACCTCGCGCAGGCCCTCCGCCTGCAGCTCATATTCTCCATTGTTTTCGTCAGAGCGGCCCAAACGGAACAGCAGGGGCAAACGTTTAAGATCGGCGTATGCCGGATTGACAAAAAGCTTTGGAGCCTCCCGTTTGCCTGGAGCATTAAAAGCCTCCAAATGAAGGCGACCAGTCCCTTGCAGATAAGTCAATAGCTCGTCCCATGCAAAAGGAGGAATGATTATCGCGCGTTCCCGCTCCGGAGATAAGGAGGTTTGTTCACGATTATTCAGAAGAATTGCGTGGTATCTCTGCTCCGCGGCAACTACCCCATACAGCTTGCGCAGCAACGCTTCGTCCGCAGGAGAAAAGCGATGGAGCGAGGGGTCATAGCAAAACCGTTCCGTAAAAGAGTAGCTATCACCGCCAGCGATCGCCTCAAGAAACGGCAAGAGCTGCTGAACAATGTAGGTGCGTTTTGCCAAAGCTTTTAGCTCCAGTTGTATACAATGGCGGCCAGAGCCATGTGGAACAAGCTGTAGCAAGGGAATAATGTGCAGCAGTTCTCGTTCATCGCGCACAATGCCGATGCGCTCTTCCGGCATTGCTTCGTCGGCTGTTGGCGATTTGCCGCCAAACATCCCGATCATATCGGCAACGGCCTGACGGTCGTTGCCTCCGCGCAAATAACTTTTGCCTCTAGGAACAAGGAGATGGGATGCATTGTCGTTCAATTTAGCGGATTCATCTCGTCTTTTTTGCCGGGACTCATTAACTAGGTTTCTGTTGTCGGCGGAGTGGAAGTCTATGCTATCGTTGCCGTCTTCCTCAGAAAGATCAGCAAGCAAAAGCAGGGCCGCGGCAACATGCTTGCAATAAGGAGGGCCGGCCGCCGATGCAAGACAGGAGCATTCCGGTTCAATAACATCGTTTGCGATCCGGGTTACGGTTACCCTATATTTACGATTGCCGCCAATCTCCACTCGATATTGCTCGGGCACAAGACTGCGTCCTGTTAATATGGCTTTCCCTTCCGAAACATAAGAGAGGCCTCGCCAATAGCCGTCTTCCCCGCACAAAGTCCGAATCTCCCTTACCGACCATGACTGCTGCATAAAGGTCCCCTTTCTTCACGAATGAATGACGTTTGACATTAAAAACTGTATATAATAATATTACAGTATATCGACAGCAATATAACGAACTTAAAAACTGATGAAGGATGCAGGTGACCATATTGGCTATTGCTTATCCGAAAAAGGGGCAGAACAAGTCCCATGCTTCTTATCATATTCCATTTTCCGTGCTGGATGTAGCTCCAATCGTTAAAGGCGGCACTATTTCGCAATCCTTGCGCAATTCTCTGGAATTGGCGCAGCATGCCGAGCGGCTGGGCTATAATCGCTATTGGCTTGCGGAGCATCATAATGCGCCAAGCATCGCAAGCTCTGCAACCTCGGTTGTTATCGGGCATGTTGCAGCCGGGACAACAACGATGCGTGTCGGAGCGGGAGGCATTATGCTGCCAAACCATGCGCCGCTTGTCATTGCCGAGCAATTTGGGACGCTTGACGCTCTTTACCCGGGCAGAATCGATCTGGGGCTGGGACGAGCTCCGGGCACAGACCAGCTAACAGCATCGGCGCTTCGCGGCGTCAGAGGAACCAATGGCGGCAATTTCCCGGAGCAGCTGGAACAGCTTCGAGCATATCTTGATCCCGCGGGGGCAGAGGTTGCCATGCCGGTACGCGCCATTCCGGGCGAAGGAGCAGCTGTGCCGATCTGGCTGCTGGGCTCCAGCGACTTCAGCGCAAGATTAGCCGGGGAGCTGGGATTGCCGTTTGCTTTTGCCGGACATTTTTCTCCTACCTTCACCGTTCCTGCCATGCAGCTTTATAGGAATAGCTTTAAACCGTCTGCCTTTTTGGACGAGCCCTATGGCATGGTTGCCGTGAATGTAGTTGCAGCGGATACGGATGAAGAGGCCGCTTATCTGGCTACCAGCATGCAGCAGCTGTTTTTGAGCTTTATTCGCAATACTCCTGGACCGTTGCCTCCGCCAGTCCGCAATATGGATGAACTTTGGACGGAAACGGAAAAAATAGCGCTTCAAAATCAACTGGGCTCATCCATTGCGGGAAGTCCAGACACGGTAAGGGAAAAACTGAGGTCATATATTGAAGCGACAGACGCCAATGAAATTATGGTTGCCGCCCATATCTACGACCATCAGGCAAGAATGCGCTCCTATGAAATTATAGCAGGCCTGTAGGCCAACTAGAAAAAAGTCACTATCGTCGCCTCGTTTAAAGCCGGCCGGAGGGGGTTAACCGCCTCTGGTTTCCGGCTGAACGTCGGGTCCAGGCCGGAATCCGCGGCTAAGCTCATCTATACTATAGCCAAAATCCATTTGCAGATGCGGGTAATCCTTAAACCCCTTCCAATCCCCGCCCCATGAAAAGCCTATTTTTTTGGCCAGCGCCGCCACCTCATACCAATCCGATCTTCCATTCCGATTGCCATCGTACTCCAAGTCCCATAAAGCCTTTCCTTTGGCATTAAGGAGGGCAAAATCAATAGCCAAACCGTAGTTATGGTAGGATTCTCCGCCGCGCGCATACGTTACAATTGCGCCTTGCGAGGTTCGTCCTTGATTGTATAGCTCATTTTGCTCCTCTTTGCTGCGGTGTCCTTGGGTAATCAGGACCGAAATTCCAATTGCCGCAGCTTCTTCAACAAGTTTTTCTGCATGCTCCAGCACAACGGGATGCAACTCTGTAACAGGAGGCGTGTTCTTATTTACAAAAGGCAAAAATCGCCCCGCTTCATCATTGCTAAAAAAATAAAACAACGAGATCAGCGCCATGGCAAAAAGGAGCAGCATGATACGGCCCGTTTTTTTGTTTTTACGCCTGGTATGCGGAAGCGGTACGGTAGCTCCCGGCTGAAAAACGGGATCATGCTGCGGCATAGCAATCGCTCCTTGTAAATTTGTTTCCTTGATACTTCTCTAACACTTTTATATTAAAATAGTAAAGGACTAAGATAAAAATTTCAATGTGCGGACGTATTCAGCGCGGGTGATATATTTTGGGAGGACTATAGCGATGGAAACGAAGGGCTACTACTTAAAAGGGATTCATCATGTGTCTGCCATTACGGGTGATGCCGCCGCCAACTATGAGTTCTATACCAGAGTTTTGGGGCTGCGTCTCGTCAAAAAAACGGTCAATCAGGACGATACGTCGGTTTATCATTTGTTTTATGGAGATGAACGCGGTAATCCTGGAACGGATTTGACCTTTTTTGAAATTCGGTCAGCGCCCCAATACCGCGAGGGAGTGGGAGGTATCTCCGCTGTATCTTTGCGGGTAGCTAGCAATAAAGCACTTTATTATTGGAAGGAAAGATTTGCCGAGATCGGCATTGACCATGATACGATCATAAAACGGGGCAACAGGCAGACGCTTGCGTTTCGCGACGGAGAGGGACAACGCCTGATTCTCGTTTCCGATGAAGGAGAAAGCGGTGTTGCATGCGGCAAGCCATGGGATCAAAGCCCTGTTCCGATTCAATACGCCATAACCGGAATTGGTCCGGTGCATTTATCGCTGCAAAACTGCGAGCCGACCGCTTTGGTGCTGACGGGCATCTTAGGTTTTCGCTACAAGGCAAAATATGCTTCTCCAATTGTTGGCCAGGCTGATATTTTAGTCTTTGAAACAGGCGAAGGCGGAAGCGGCGCCGAGGTGCATTTGGAGCAAAGAAACGATTTGCCGCGAGAGCGGCAGGGCAAAGGCGGCATCCATCATGTCGCGTTCCGCGTTGAAAATGATGAGGAATTGCGAGAGTGGGCTGCGGATATTACCCGTCTTCGTGTCCCTAATTCCGGCTTTGTGGACCGTTATTATTTTCGCTCGCTTTATTTCAGAGAGCCTAACGGCATCATGTTTGAATTAGCGACAGACGGTCCAGGGTTTGATACGGACGAAAGCATGTTGCATTTGGGCGAAAAATTGGCGCTGCCGCCTTTTCTGGAGCCGCATAGAGCACGAATTGAAGCGGGGCTGCATCCAATTGAAACGTGTCGCGAATAGACTTTTCACCCGCTTGAATAAAAAAGCCCGCCAAATAAAGCAAGCTGCTGGCGGGCTGTTGAGTCTGGCGGTTTACTTATTTTGGCTTAAAACAAATCCTCTGAAGAAAGACCGGTCATCCGGCTTGCTTCTTCTATTGAAAAGCCGCTATCAAGCAATCTTCTGCCGGTATCTATTAGCTGCTGTTTAATCAGCTCCTTCTCCAGCGCTAGCGACTCTGTCTCAGATTTAAGCGACTCTGTCTCAGACTTAAGCACCTTTGTTTCTGTTTCAAGGCGTTTTTTTTCTTGGTGTAGCATTTCCATCTCCGCTTTGTAGGCCGCATCGTCCATCATCGCTTTATGCCACATTTCATATTGTCCCCATACTTTGGGATCGCGGCTCATGGATTCCCAGCGTTCCAGCGCTTCCTGCAGGTTTGTATCATTTTTCAATGCAATCGCCTCCAGCTCGTTTAGTAATTGGGGTTGCATTTCACCGCCTTGTACTGCCGCAAGCATGAGCAGCCAGCGGATTTCCGCTTGTGTCCATGGATCGGCTTGTCCGGCATTTGCCGCCTTTAACAGCTTTTGCAGCTCAATGACGTGAATTTCCAGCTTATCCGTCAGTAAAAAATGCTGCTTTTGTTCATATAGGCCAAAACGGCTATGATAAAATCCGGTTTGCGGCAATAAATCGGCATTGCTTATCAAAATGGAAATGGTCCGCTTCAGGTCGGCATACGGGCGCCCCTTCTCCAGTTGCTTGGCATAAATGCGGCTCCAGTAATAAAGCTGGCGGCTCGCCATATGAGGAACTCCGATGAGCTGAAGCTCGATATGAATCAATGTGCCGTCATCGGTACGAGCAAGCAGGTCCAGCACCGCTTTTTTGTCTTCCCGGTGCTCGCGCTCTATTTCATTATTCAAAATGTCGACTGAAGCAATTGGGGCATACCCTTGTTGTTCGAAATCAAGCAATGCATTTAGAAAAGCCAGCAAAATGGTTCGGCTCTCCTCCTGGCCGAACATTTGCTTAAAGGCAAAGTCGGCTTTTAAATCAACGTAGCTCTGCGCCTTGTATGCTCTAGTTTCTTCTTTAAGTATAGCCAATGCTTCCATCTTCGTCATCTCCCGTTTTTTTGATTTATTAAGAACGCATGTTCCTATGTAATAATATACCATATGATGATGGTGGGAGGAAGATCAGGAAATGCAAGGTATGTTTACATGCACTCACTTGGAGCTTTCAAAGCTTGAGCCGTTCGTATAAATAACCTGCTGATTGCATTGCATATTCCTTCCATAACAGCGAGCGATTTTTGACGAAGACGAGACAAGGCACGCTTTCGACTTTCCATTCATGGGCAAGCTTTGGGGCGAAATTAATATTTATTTTGACGACGGGATGCGGAATTCCCGTGGCTTCTACAATTTCCAGCATCCGCTCAGCCACCTTGCAGGTGCCGCAAAGCGGAGTCGTAAATAAAATGGCGGCTGACCCAATGTGCTGCCAGGACAACTCGATGACTTGTTTTTCGTTCCATTCCGATAAAGGCATTTTCCCGGCTCCTTCCCTTTGTTCGCTATTGTTATTGTTTCTTTATGAATTAAGATACACATAAATATCCAGTGGCTTCAACACGCAAAATAAATTTATCCCGTTTTCTTAACATAAATTTTTTAAAAAAAATGAAACGTCCCCCATTGATGCGACGTATCACACCCTGTACAATGAAATTTGTATACCACTCCAAAGGGGAGTAGCTGCCACAGTAAAGTCGTCATTACGAGAAAACTTTTCTCCGGCTTTATTGGCAACGCCGACATACTGGCGTTGTTTGCGAGACCTTTGCCGTTCCAAGGCAAAGGTCTCTTTGCGTATTTTGGGACGAAGTGGAGAAAAGTAAGGTAAAACGAAAGGGGAAAAGAAGATGGATTGGGGACTATTGCTGGAGTATGGCTGGGTTTTGATCGTTTTGGTGGCGCTGGAGGGACTACTCGCCGCGGATAATGCGCTTGTGTTGGCTATTATGGTTAAACACTTGCCGGATAAGGAACGGAAAAAAGCTTTATTCTACGGTTTGGCGGGGGCCTTTATATTCAGGCTTGCTTCGTTGTTCATCATTTCATTTCTGGTCGATGTATGGCAAATTCAAGCTATCGGAGCCTTGTACCTGCTGTTTATAGCCGGTAACCATATATTCCGTAAGGTTATTGTGAAAAAAGGCGAGGCCAATGCCAATAAAGAAAAAACGAAGGAAAAACAAAGCGGCTTCTGGATGACCGTGTTTAAGGTGGAGGTAGCCGACATTGCGTTTGCTATTGACTCCATTCTTGCCGCTGTTGCGCTTGCGGTTGCTTTGCCTGGCACATCTCTGCCGCGAATCGGCGGGATGGACGGCGGACATTTTATCGTTATTTTCCTTGGAGGTTTTATCGGCTTGATCATTATGCGGTTTGCGGCAACGCTGTTCGTCAAGCTTCTTGAAAGCAGACCAAGCCTGGAAATTGCGGCATTTGTTATCGTGGGCTGGGTAGGCGTGAAGCTTGCCGTCCATACGCTGGCCCATCCTTCCCTGCATGTTATTCCGCATGATTTTGCCGAATCGACAGGCTGGAAGCTTTCATTCTACATCGTTCTGGTGCTGATCGCGGTTTGCGGCTGGTTTTTATCCGGCTCCAAAGGAAGCAATAAAGACAAGGAGCCATCCAAAGCGGTATAATGTATCCACAGATGAGTGTGGAGGAGATTAGTGTTGGCACAGCTTTATTACAAATACGGAACGATGAACAGCGGCAAGTCGTTTGAAATTATTAAGGTAGCGCACAATTACGAGGAACAGGGAAAACGCGTGCTGATCTACTCCCCCGTAATAGGGGCAAGGGGCAACGCGGACCGCGTTGGCTCCCGGGTCGGCTTTGAGCGCGAGGCCATACCTGTATCAGACGACACCGACCTTTTTGAAAATGTGCAAGCCCAGATTTCTGCCGCCGGCCGCATTTATTGTGTACTTATTGACGAGGCGCAGTTTCTTAAACGCCATCACATTCTTGAACTGACAAGAGTTGTAGATGAGCTTGACGTGCCGGTTATGGCGTTTGGACTCAAAAACGACTTTCAGAATCAGCTTTTTGAAGGCAGCTATAATTTGCTTGTCCAGGCGGATAAAATCGAGGAAATCAAAACCATCTGCTGGTATTGCGACCGCAAAGCAACGATGGTCATCCGTTTCCGTGACGGACAAGCTGTGCATTCCGGCGCGCAGATTCAAATCGGCGGCAATGAGGATTACAAACCGGTTTGCCGGAAATGCTATTACAAGGCATTTCGCAGTTAAGATCAGAATATATCCGCATGGCAAAAATGAATGGCTGTCGGCGGACCTTGAAGGGTCTGCTGACAGCCTTTTTTGTTATATTTCTGGAGACCAGGCTATTAATGAATAAGCAGCTTCAGGTGACCTTAATAGGTATCCAGCTTATACGAGGGAGCAGGTGCGAGATAGCTATCCTTTTTCTCCTTTTTTAGTATATACCAGTTCCCTTTTTTATCCCGGCTTAAAGTATAGACCGTATACGTTCCGTCCGGTACACGATGCGCTTGCTGGAAAGTAGCTTTTCCATTAATCATATGTCCTGCTACACCGAAGGAGTTGAAAGTTCCGGCTCCGCCTTCATTTTTCCACAGATCGCTCCAGGTCAAGCTTCTGATGGATTTTTCGTCCTTATCGTTAAGCTTGAAGAAATATTCCTTAAGTCCATCCGGAGTTGGCCGGGGCGCATAGAAGGTATGGCTGGACGCGAAATAAACGGGATCCGGGTCGAAATATAGTTTTGTTGGTTCGGAAATTCGCACGCCTTCTGAATATTGTGCTGCATCCCAGGTTGTATCAAGCACGATCCACCGGCCATCCACATAAGCCTGATTCCATGCATGCCGGTTGCTGTTATCATTTAAGCGCTTCAGCACTTGATCCCATGTAGAACTGTATTGCGAGACGTATCCGCTCACTACCTGAGTCGGGATTCCCGCCGCGCGTCCAAGCGCAGCAGTCAGATTGGAATATCCCGCGCAAACCGCATATTGATTACGAAGGACGCTTAACGCATCCTGGGGCTCGGACTTTGCTCCATTATAGGTTGCGTAATCATATTCAATATGCTCGGTCACCCATGCATGAATGGCTATAAGCTTATCCATGTCAGATGAAGCATTTTTCGTAATTTCATCAGACAGAGCAACAATTTCTTTATGTCTTGCTTGAACGTCATATTCGGCTTTGAGGTTGTCAGCGGTCGATGGCTTGACATATTTATCAACGTTGAACTTTATTGTTGAGCTTAGAAGATTCACCGAACCGCTGTATGATTTATAGCCGTAGCTAGCCATAATATAAAATTGAAGCTTGCTTTCCTCAACCTCGGTTGGGCTGATGTAAGTAAACGTGCTGTACGTAGTAGGATATTTCATAAACATATAGCTGAACATATCGTGATTGACAGCCGCATTATGAAGCTTTGGATTGTTGACCTTAATCTGCAGCTGCGAGTTGGGAGCATCGAGACCGGATTCAACAGCCTTCAGCAGCTCGTTAAAGGAATTCACCGTAATCTCTTTTTTAAACGGAAGCTTGGGATCAAAATCACGGCTGCTCAAGCCCCGGATAACATCCTGTATGTCTTTGAAATTGGTTGCGGGATTTCCGCTCAGCTTTAAGGTCCGAAGCAAGGTCAAGTCCTTTAAAGGCTTAAGATCTTTAATCGAATTATTGCTAAAATCCGCTCCAACAAGCTGGGGCAAATATTGAATGCCCTCCAGGCTTTTAATGCTTCGTCCTGCTCCGTTCAGCGCCTGTATTTTGTTTACATCGCCAATGGTCAAATGGCCTTGAGGTTTGTTTGCCGCTTCTCTTATGGCTGCCTCCAAGCCTTTGTCGGGGAATGTGAGCGCGTAGCCGAAATCTTCCTCGGCCAACTTAAAATCCTTTTTCGCAAGCTTCGCTATCATGGGATAGACGGGAAGAAAGGAGCGGACAGGATTATTCGCCACATTTAGAAAAACGAGATTCGGAAATTGCGAAAGGACGGACAGATCCTCGATTTTATTGTTAGACAATTGAATGGCGTAAAGCTCATTTTTGGTTGGAATCGATGATAGCGGCTTGAGATCAACGATTTCATTTCCTGCCATATACATTTTTCTTAACGGCAGCTTCGACAGGGGTGTCAGGTCTTTAATCCCATTGTCGCTGGCTTTAAATGATGAGAGATTTTTCATGCCTGCAACGATGGATATATTCGTCACTTTATTATTGGAAATATCTAGAGAATACAGATTGGTTAGCGGCTTTAAAAAGGATATGTCCGTTAGTTCAAAATGCCATAGAGACAGGGCATTAAGCTTAGTAAGCTTGGGGACCACTGTTCTCATATTGGAATTGGAAAGGTTGGACAAGGTTAATTCCAACAGATTCGGCACCTTGGTTAATGGCGAAAGATCGGTTACTTGATTATCGGTCAATGCAAGGTAGTTAAGCCCGGTTAATTGCTCGATACCATCAATGCTTTTGATATCCGGATTTTTAATGTCCAGGTTATAGATTTTATCAAGATCGCTCTTATACAGCTGCCCCTTTGGCTTATTGATTTCATTGCGAATTTCAAACTCGAATTGGGGGTCTTTGAAGGTTACCGTTTTTTTGCTGGAAGCCGAAGCGGCGAATGCCGTCTCCGTTATTGCTCCAGGATAAGAATAAAAGGTTATCATTACGACTAAAGCTAAAATGGCGCATAGTGCTCTGGCTGCATGTCTTGCCTTCATATGGCGGGGCTCCTCTCCTATAAAAGCTATCTATTTTCAAAAAAAGATATAGTTCTATTATAGTAGAGTCGGAAAATAAAGGAAAGTAAGGCACAGGACATGCAGCAATTTGTCGCATTGCAGGGAATGGAAATTTGGCAACAGCTGCTCCTTGCTGAGTTTTCACATTTACTCTAGTCTGCAAGCTGCTCAATGAGCTTTGTCACCTCGTGCATCGGAACTGCCAAGCCGTACTTTTTGCTTTTTCCGTCCCGTCTCAGCTCCTGCGTCGCAAACACAACGGCAACTACATCGCCCTCCTCATTAATAACAGGGCTTCCGCTGTTTCCTCCAAAGACCGGGGCATCAATCAGCAGGACGGGCCGATCCCAGCCGTCGAGCTGCGTGGAGCCAACAATTGATCCTTTATTGACTATGCGGGTGAAAAAAAGCGGGTTGCCGATGACATAAACGGATTCCCCTATTGTCCATTCCTCCGCAGCCTTAAGCGAAGGGAAGTCCTCCGTCGTTGTTTCCCGTTTCAAAATGGCAATATCAATGGAGGGATCGCTTGCTGCAAGCTCCGCGCGGACGCCGGTTTCCTCCAGCCCGGACTTGACCAGCAGCGACTCGCCGATGCCGGCAACATGATGATTGGTGACGATATAGCCTCCTTCCAGCTGAAAGCCGGTACCTTTGCTTTTGCCTGAGCTGACGGTAACAATGGAGTCCTTATAAAGAGCAAGAGTCTCATCCTTGCTGAGCGTGTTGGATACAATTAGAAAACGGATAGCCTCCCAGCTGTATACTTGAGGCCAAAAGGCAAGCACATTGAGTCCCAAAGCTGCTACAATGAGCCAAACAATCATTTTGCGAATCCATGTTCTGGGACGGGGCTGCTCATCTTCCGTGTCCTCCTCATCCTCGTCCTCCAGCCAGAAATCCTCATCGGGTTCGAAATCTTCTTCGTTCTCGATTTGGTCGTTCCGGCGGAACTTATCCCGGTCTGAATCTGTCATATTGTATCCCCCATTTTGTACAAAGGTATTGTCCTCTATTATAGCATTGCGGTACACTAACGAAATACAGAAGCAAAGGGCAGGATAAACATGCAGGGAAGCATAATGACGGGAGTGCAAAGCTATGATAAAGCAGGATACATCCCGCTGGCTGCATCAGCGCTTTTAAAAAGGGAATTCATTTTCGAGCCAAACGATGATAAAATGCTAACAAGAGCAAATCCGCGCAACAGGCGGCGGTAAGTAGGAGGATTAATTAGAAATGAGATATATCAGTACTCGTGGCAAGGTAAACCCCGTCGGATTTATAGACGCTTTTATGATGGGCCTGGGAGATGACGGCGGTTTGCTTGTGCCAGAGCAGATTCCGGCCGTTTCGCAGGAAACGTTGAAGGAATGGCAGAAGCTTTCCTATCAAGAGCTTGTACTGGCGATCTTTGATCTCTATACAAACGGCGAAATTCCGAAAAAGGATCTCCAGGAGCTGGTGGCAGCAAGCTATTCTACATTCCGCCATGACGAGGTCACGCCTGTGCGGCGCATTCGCGACGATCTGTATTTGCTTGAATTATTTCACGGACCAACGTTTGCGTTCAAGGATATTGCACTGCAGCTTATGGGACAGCTATACGCTTATGTGGCAAACAAGGACGGACGAAGCATTCATATTCTGGGGGCTACATCTGGCGATACCGGCGCTTCCGCCATTGAAGGTGTAAGAGGTAAAAAAGGCATTAAAATTTGCATCCTTCATCCAAACGGAAAAGTAAGCAAGGTACAGGAGCTGCAAATGACGACTGTTCAGGACGACAACGTATTGAACTTGTCCGTAAATGGCAATTTCGATGATTGCCAAGGCATTATCAAGGAATTGTTCGGCGATTTGGCATTCAAGTCGGCCAATCAACTGGCGGCGGTCAACTCGATCAACATTGTGCGTATTTTGGCGCAGACGGTTTATTACTTCTATGCGTACTTCCAGGTGGCCAAAGCAAGCGGCCAATGGAAGCCGGTTAATTTTAGCGTGCCTACAGGCAATTTTGGCGATATCTTTGCCGGTTATTTGGCGAAGCGAATGGGACTGCCGGTTGATAAGCTGATCCTTGCAACCAACGAAAACAATATACTGGAGCGCTTTATTCATGAAGGGGTATATATGCCTGGCGATTTCCGGGCAACCTACAGCCCGTCCATGGATATTCAAGTAGCAAGCAACTTCGAGCGTTATTTGTATTATGTGCTGGATGAGGATTCGGAGGCGATTGACAAGCTGATGAAGGCCTTTAAATCCGAAGGGGAAATTTCCATTTCGCCGGAGTCGCTTGCCAAGGTTCAATCAGAATTTAAGGCGCATGGCGTATTCGGCAAGGAATGCTTGAATACAATCTCCGATTACCAGGCCAAATACGGCTATTTGCTTGACCCGCATTCCGCTTGCGGCGTTGCAGCGGTCGACAAACATGCGGCGGATGGAGGCATTACCATATCACTGGCTACAGCGCATCCTGCCAAATTTAATGAAGCCATCGTTCTGTGCGGCATTCAGCAAAACTATCCGCCGGAAATCGAAGCGTTGTTCGAAAAGCCCCAGCGTCAAAAGCTGGTGGACGGCAAGCTGGAGGATGTGGCCAAGGAGCTTGTTCGGTTTTATAACGCCTAACAGGAGACCTGCCTGAAACGGGAGGCTCATGATTTATACAAAGAGCTGGCGATAGGCCGCTTCACGGATGAACGTTTTCATTCCTTGTGAAGCGGCTTTTTTTCATTTTGTATGTTTCCGCAGACTGGACGGTGCGGATTTTTTTTGTTTTTTGAAGGCGCGGCTAAAATAATAAATATCGCTAAACCCGGTAAGTGCAGCAATTTCCGAAACGGTCAGCTCCGTGTGCCGCAGCAGGTAGTCCGCACGGTTTAACCGGAAGGACAGGATGTAGGCCGACAACGTGCGGCCGGTCATTTCCTTGAACAGCCGGCTAAAGTGAAAGCGGCTCAGTCCGGCAATAGAAGCAAGCTCCTCGACAGTCAGCGGTTTGTTGTAATTTTCGTCAATATAACGGAGAACGGGATCAAAACGCTTCATGTTTTTTATCCGCTCCGCATGTTCGATTTTGGACAATACGGTAGGGGCATGCATGCGTATCAGCAGGGTTAGGAGCCTGTATAGCAGCGATTTTACAGCAAGCTCAAATCCAAGCTCCTGCTCATCAAGCTCCCTGACGATGGATTGGATACATTGCGCTATTTCATCGTTGCCGGATATATGATTGCGGAGAAGCAGCCGGCTTTGCCGGATGGGCTCCAGAAACCGGGTTTCGGCGGTATCGCTGAATGAGCCTTGCAGCAAGGTAGGGTCGGCGATTAGTGCGTAGTAGAACAAATCATCGCTGCCGCCGACGCCATGATGCAGCTCATTGCTGTTTACCACAATCAAGTCGCCTGCCCGAGCGGTATAGTAAGCAGAGCCGCATTGGATTTTGGCTTCTCCCTGAACGATATACAGAAACTCTAGATGCTCGTGCCAGTGATGGGGAAACAGCTCCGTTCCGGCATGCAGGCCCTTCGTTTTATGCACCTTTACTGGAAACCGGGGATCAGGCATATCCATCGGCTCTCTCAAGCTTTCATCCTGTACGCGCAACGGCGACTCTCCTCCCTTTTCCTGTGAGCGCAAGCCCATAGGGCGTTTCAGCTGACCAGGCTTTCATAGCACAATAATACAAATAAGCCGCACAGCATCCCATGGCTGTAGCTCCTGAAATCATTATAATACGAAGTATAAGGAATGGGAAAAGGCGAAGCCGGTCATGAGACTCCAAGGGGCTTAACATATTCCAGAAGCTTTAAAGCTTATAAAAAGCTATGGACAGGCTTCAGCTAAAATAAGGGGCGTGCGTGATGAAAAAAATCAAAGTTGGCGTTATCGGAACGGGCTCCATATCAGCCATGCATCTGAATGCGTATCAAAAAAATGAACAGGTTGATCTTTATGGAGTGTGCGATTTAAACGAGGATCGCGCCAAGGCTGCCGCCGAGAAATACGGAGCGTCCAAGGTATACACCGATTACCGCGATTTGCTGGCGGACCCCGAGGTGGAAGCCGTAAGCATCTGCACCTGGAACAACAGCCACGCCGAAATTAGCATTGCCGCTGTGGAAGCGGGCAAACATGTCTTGGTCGAAAAGCCTCTTTGCAGAACGGTAGAGGAGGCGCTCGCCGTTCAACGCGCCGTTGAGGAAAGCGGAAAAATACTTCAGATCGGCTTTGTACGGCGTTATGACAACAACGCCGCGCTGCTGCGCGAGCTGGTGCAAGACGGAGAGTTTGGCGACATCTATTACGCCAAGGCGTCGTCGCTGCGCAGACTAGGCAATCCTGGCGGCTGGTTTGCCGATGTTGAGCGCTCTGGAGGAGGGCCGTTGATCGATATAGGCGTTCACGCCATTGATCTGTGCTGGTATTTGATGGGCAAGCCCAAGCCGGTTTCTGTCAGCGCCAATACCTATCGCAAGCTGGGGAACCGCTCTAATATTAAGCATTTGAGCTTTTACAAAGCGGCGGATTATGATGCTGGACTCAATACGGTTGAAGATATGGCCAACGCTTTAATCCGTTTCCAGAACGGGGCCTCACTGATGGTTGACGTCAGCTTTACGCTGCACAACAAAAAGGATGAAGCCTCCATTAAGCTTTATGGCGACAAAGGCGGCTTTGAGGTAGACCCCGAGGTGCTGATTGTCGGCGAAAAAAATAATACGATCATCAACAGCGTGCCTCAGACGGACCATCCAGGCTTTCACTTTGACAGCGCGTTTCAAAATGAAATCGATCACTTTATTGAAGCCATTATCAATGGGACGAAGCCGCTAAGTCCGGTCGAGGACGGCGTCGAAATCATGAAAATATTATGCGGCATTTACGAATCCGCAGCCAGGGGCGAGGAGGTTAAGCTATGAAGCTTGGCATTAGCACATATAGTTTGCATTCCGCTTTTACATCCGGCGAGCTGACCTTGAAGGGCGTCATTGAAACGATAGCGGAGCTTGGCGCGGAGCATGCCGAAATTGTGCCGCTGGGGTACGATTTTGTGCAGAAGCCGGAATGGATTCATACAATTGTCGATACAGCAAAAAACGCTGGTATCCAGCTGTCTAATTATGCCATTGGCGCTAATTTTGCCGATCTGGACGATGATGCATGGGACCGGGAGGTGGAGCGGGTCAAAAGAGAGGTTGAGCATTGCGCGGCGCTCGGTATCAAGCGGATGCGTCATGATGTCGGCTCCTCGTCCGATTTGTCTATTTCTCATTTTCTGGAGCAGCTGCCACGACTTGCGGAGGCTTGCCGCCGCGTGGCGGATTACGCCGCCGGCTTCGGCATTACAACGAGCGTGGAGAATCATGGTTATTTTATCCAGCATAGCGATCGGGTTCAGGCCTTGGTCAAGTCGGTTGACCGGGATAATTTTAAAACAACGCTGGATATCGGCAATTTCCTTTGCGCCGATGAAAATCCGCTTGTCGCCGTTGCCAACAACATTAAGCTGGCTTCCATGGTGCATGTCAAAGACTTTTACATGCGCGAAGCGCGCCGCAATCCCGGAGAAGGCTGGTTTCCGTCCTCCGGCGGCCATTGGCTGCGCGGTGCCATTGCCGGACATGGCGATATTGATATACCGGCCGTGCTGGGCATAATTAAAAACAGCGGCTACGACGGCTATGTGTCCATCGAATTTGAAGGGATGGAGGAATGCCGGAAGGGTACCAGCCTGGGCTTCCAATACGTCAAAAGGGTTTGGGATCAAGTATAGAGGTTTACGCATTTATAGAATGGGACAGGAGAGTGAGAGGAAATGGCTAGACCGGTTATCTCCAACAAAATCGGCGTTATTGTCGATAGCTTTGGCGTGGGCGTCAAGGAAGGGCTGATTAAGGCGAAAGCCGCAGGCGCGGACGGCGTACAAATTTATGCAGTAAAGGGCGAATTTGAGCCAGGCACATTATCGCCATCCGCACGCAGGGAATGGAAGGCTTATATCGAGTCGCTGGGGCTTGAAATATCCGCGCTGGTTGGCGATTTGGGCGGCCATGGCTTTCAGGACCCTGCATTAAATCCGGCCAAAATACAGAAGTCCAAAGAGATTCTGGAGCTTGCGATGGAGCTTGGCACCAACATTGTCACTACTCATGTCGGAATTGTGCCGGATGATCCCAATAGCCGTATTTACGATTCCATGCATCGGGCCTGCGAGGAGCTGAGCCGTTTTGCCAGCGATATGGGCGCTTATTTCGCTATCGAAACGGGGCCGGAAACAGCGGCGCATTTGAAGGCGTTTCTGGACGGCCTTGGAACTAAAGGCGTGTCGGTAAATTTTGATCCTGCCAATATGGTGATGGTGACAGGAGATGATCCTGTTCAGGGCGTTTATACGCTTCGGGACTATATCGTGCATACGCATGCCAAAGACGGCATCAAGCGAGCGTCTATCGACCCGCGCGATGTTTATGGCGAATACGGCTACGAAAAAGAGCTTGATCATGCCAAAATCGCTGAGATGGCGGAATCAGGCGCCGCATTTCTGGAGGTGCCGCTAGGCGAAGGCGGAGTGGATTGGGACGGCTATCTGAATGCGTTAAACGAGATTGGCTACGGCGGTTATTTAACGATTGAACGGGAGGTTGGCAGCAATCCCGAGGCGGATATCCGCCTTGCTGTCCATTTCCTGAAAGGGTACAGAGCTTAGCTCTGTCTTTGATTCCGGTATTTGGTTAAAAGCGTTTCCCGAAATCCTGTAGAAGGATGGGAAACGCTTTTTTGTTATCACGAAAGGAAGCTAAATGGCCAAATGAGAACAACTGTCTGTAAAAAATAGATGTGACAAATGTCGCAAATCCTGTAAAATAGGAACTTGAATAATAGATAATATCGTTCTACGGTACTATAAGGCAGTCTGAGTAACCGTTTACAAAATAAAATGCAACAAATAAAGGCAACAAATATAGAAAACAATCAGCTAAGAATTAGCGGCAAGGGGGATGGCTTTGAATACGCTTTTGACAAGAATGGTATTGTTTTTTTCCTGTTTAATTATTGCTACAGGCGGGATTTTGGGGTATGTGATTTATCGCTCATCTATGAAGCTGGTGGAGGAATCCATTGGTGCGCAGGCTAGACTCGTGGCAGAAAACGCTGCTGCCGGCATCGACCTTTTGGCCTACAGCAGCATAAAAGTCCAGGATGGAGAAACGGAGCTGTACAAGGAGCTGCGCGCAAGACTGAATGCAATCAGGGAAAGCAACGGGCTTAAATATTTGTATACGCTGGGCAGCACGACAGAAAACGGACAAACTCAATATTTTTATGTTGTGGATGGAGCCCCTGAGAATGCTCCCGAAGGCGAATTTTCGCCGCTTGGAACCCCTGAAACTAACGCCTACTCCGGCATGATCCACGCCTTTTCCGAAGGAACGCCATTTGTTGGCGAGCTGACCAATGACGATTATGGGGCAACCATTACCGCCTATGTGCCTCTGTTCGGAGAGGACGGCGTCATGCTGGGCGTCATTGGCGCTGATTTTGATGCTACAAAGGTGTACGAGCTGATGAAAAAAAATACGTCAACCACAATCATTGTAGCCATTTCGGCCATCGCAGCGGGCATTGTGCTTGTTTATTTGCTTGCGCGTTATTTGACCTCCCCGCTCAAAAAGCTGACCGCGCAGGTAGCAAGGGTGAGGGAAGGAGACATGACGGTGCGTATTGCAGCGGGCCGCAAGGATGAAATCGGCCATCTGGCAGAAACGTTCGCTCAGCTGGTTGACAATACGCGGACGGTCATTACAAGCATCAAGAGCAGCTCGGACAAGCTCCTGAACGCATCGGAGGAAATGGCGAGGCATGCGGGAAGCACCTCGGAGGCCAGCCGCCTCATTGCGGAAAGCATGCAAGATGCCTCCAGCGGAGCGGAAATTCAGGTGACTCGCACAGTGGATATGGCCGGCGCTGTCGAAAACATGGCGGGTGGCATGGGGCGTATTACAGAATCAACTTCAATTGTTTCGGATATCGCGGAAGGGACAGCAGATCTTGGCCAACAAGGCGGGGATACTATCAGACAGGCTATTGAGGGCATGGAGCGCGCGCAGGGGATAACTATCAAAATGAGCGGGGATATGGAAGAGCTGAAGCAGAGAAGCCAGGAAATCGGCGAAATAACAACGATTATGTCGGATATAGCGTCTCAAACCGATCTGCTGGCGCTGAATGCAGCAATCGAGGCCGCGCATGCCGGCGACAACGGGCGGGGTTTTGCCGTTGTGGCGGAGCAGGTGCGTAAGCTGGCCAACCAATCTAGAATGTTCAGCGTCCAAATAGCCGGGCTGGTTTCCCGTACGCAGGAACAGACGCTTGCCGTATCCCGTGAAATGGCAGAGAGTCTCGAAAACGTCAGCTTTGGCGTGGAACGAGTTAAAGAAGCCGGCACAGCCTTTGCATCCATTATCGACGGTTTGGAGCAGGTGAATGCGCAGCTTAGGGAAGTAACCGCGGCTTCCCAGAATATTTCGGCGGAATCACAGGAGGTTTCGGCTTCCGTCGAAGAGATGGAGAAAATTGCCCGCCGCGCCGCGCAACACTTCCAGAGCATTGCGGATAATTCTGCAGTGCAGCTGGCTTCCATGAACGAGGTGGCTGCCTCCGCAGTGGGACTTAAAGAGATGTCCGGTGAATTGACCGAGCTGAACAAACGTTTTGTCGTCTAATGATTTTCCTGTGAAAATCATGGTATGGGTATAGGAATACATTGAACTTAGAGGTATAATTCAAGTAGAAAAAAAAGACATAGGTCCATACCAGCAAAGAGAGCTGATACGGACCAATAATGAACAAGGAGCCTATACCATGTCCAAAACACTTATTTTCGGCCACAAAAATCCCGATACCGACACGATTACTTCCGCTATCGTTTATGCGGACCTGAAAAGCAAGCTTGGCGCCAATGTTGAAGCTGTTCGCCTGGGCGAAGTCAACGGCGAAACGCAATACGCTCTGAACTACTTTGGCGTGGAAGCGCCTCGCTTCGTCGAAAACGTAGCTGACGAAGCCAAGGAAGTTATTCTGGTTGACCACAACGAGCGCCAGCAAAGCGCCAACGATATCGACAAAGTCCGCGTAGTGGAAGTAATTGACCACCACCGCATCGCCAACTTCGAAACGGCTGGACCGCTTTATTTCCGCGCTGAGCCGGTTGGCTGCACAGCCACTATTTTGAACAAGCTGTATAAAGAAAACGGCGTTGAAATTACGAAAAATATGGCAGGTCTGATGCTTTCCGCGATTATTTCCGACTCCCTGCTGTTCAAATCGCCAACCTGCACGGAGCAGGACGTTGCTGCGGCGCGCGAGCTTGCTGCAATCGCTGGCGTGGATGCTGAATCCTACGGATTGGACATGCTTAAAGCTGGCGCCGATCTGAGCGACAAAACCATTCAACAGCTGATTTCCCTGGATGCAAAAGAATTCTCCATGGGCAGCTACAAAGTGGAAATCGCTCAAGTCAACGCCGTTGACACTAATGACGTGCTTGGCCGCCAGGCTGAAGTAGAAGCGGCGCTTAACGGCATTATTGCCGAAAAAGGGCTGGACCTGTTCCTGCTGGTTGTGACGGATATTCTCAATAACGATTCCATCGGCCTGGCGCTTGGCGCCAAAGCCGAAGCTGTAGAAAAAGCGTACAACGTGAAGCTGCAAAACAACACGGCTTTGCTGAAGGGCGTTGTGTCTCGCAAATCGCAGATCGTACCTGTGCTGACGGAGACGTTCAGCTCCCTGTAAGACAGGCGAAACGTTACAAACAAATAATCGGTTGAAGCAGTCCGGAGCTTCGCAAGAAGGATTTCGGGCTGCTTTTGCCGTTTCTGGAGGGACAGTTCTATGTTTAACATTACGGAATACAGTGTGGAGAAAATGAAGGACCCTTTCGGCATTTTAACGGGAGAGCGGTATGAGCTTCTGCTGGGTTTAGAGGTCGAGGAGGACGACGAGCTTTATCATGAAGAAGGGGTTTCGCTGCGCGTCATATATGTCAAGGACGGGGATAGGCAGGAAATTGTAAAATATGAATTCCAAGCAACAAGCTCCGGCAGCTACATTGATATGGAAATGGAAGACGACGAGCTTGAGGCTGTTTCCCAGTTTTGCAAGCTGCACGTATCAGAGTCAGAGGGATCAGCTCAATAGCTGGCTCAACTTTGATTGATTCATTGAACAACGGGCATGGCGAAGCGGCATTGTCCTTCAGAAAACGCCAGAAAAAGCTGAGATGATCAATGCCGCAATAGGTTATTAATAATGACTGCTTACTTTGTGTATTTACAAATGTTCTTTATTAACCTGCTCGTTCCGAATCATTTGCTCCAGCTTTTCCACAAGGGAGTCGTGCAACGGGTCCTTTTTTCTGAAGCTCCAGCGCTGCATTGCCTTCAAGGCTTTCAGCAAATATATTTTTTCTTTTAATGTTAAAATGGTTTTTCCCCCTTCTCCCAAGCTGGCAATCTATTGCCTTTATTATAGTGGAACAGTGGCCTTGAGGAAACGTCTTTCATCGACAGCACGCCTTTTATATACTGGATTTCGACTTTCGCTTTTCAGTTTCGGTCTTTTTGGATCCGGGTAGCGGGGCTTATCCGGGAATGCTATAATGGGCATTAATAATGATGCGCCACAAAAACGGGGGGTGCCTGATGACAAACGAAACGTTATCGGCTTCATGCGATGATGCCTGTGCGGGCACAAATGCCGATGTGCTTAACGTAAAGGAAAAGCTGGTGGACGATACAACCGCGACGGAGCTGGCGGATCTCTTCAAGGCGCTTGGCGACCCGACGCGAATTCGAATTATTCATGCTCTTTTGCAGTCGGAGCTTTGCGTGCATGACCTGACCCAAGTGCTTGGGATGGGCCAATCTGCCATTTCCCATCAGCTCAGGCTGCTGCGCAATATGAGAATCGTCAAGCGGCGCAAGGTAGGCAAAACCGTTTTTTATTCGCTGGATGACGATCATGTAGAGCAGCTGATTGTGCTGACGCTTCAGCATTTGAAGCATGGCTGAGGATGGCAATAGATACGGCCGGCTGAACATTAAGGGAAGCCGAATAGGTGGTTAAGCAGTCCGTTTGACTATCGCAAAAATAAGCCGCGAAGGAGTCCGTTTCAGGACTGCTTCGCGGCTTGTTTCATGTCTTAGCGGACAGACGAAATAGATTTGCTTTTGTAGAGCTGGGCGGCTAGCACAAAGCTTACAATACCCCAGATGGCCATCAGGCCGATTCCAATCCAGAAGTCAGTGGAAAAAATATCGGTGGCATAAATCATGCCGTCGCGCATGCCTTCCACAAAGTAGGTAAGCGGGAGAACTTTTGGAACGACCTGCAGCCATTCCGGCAGCGTCTCCACAGGGAAAAATACGCCGCTCAGAAACATCATCAGCATGCTTATGATGTTGGCGATGCCCATGTAAGCCTCCATCGTTTTGCTGAAGGAGGAAATGAGGTAGCCCATAGCGTTAAACACTAGTGCTCCGCCAAAAAAGGCAATGAGCAGCGTTAGCGGATTAATGTGCAAATTAGCGCCAAATCCGAAGACGCCTACTAGCGTCAGCAGCACAATTTGGACGATGCCGAGCATGAGGCGGACGATCATGCCGGATAGACCAAACAGGTCCATTCTGGCAGGAGTCATATGCAGCCGCTTAAGCAAGCCGCGCTTCCGCATATCCACCTGATCCACCATGCCAAACAAGCCGCCTTGGGCAATGGCAAGACCAATCATGCCCGTAAGCAGAAAGTCCTGATAGCTGATGTCGTCGGAGGCTGAAGTGATGGATTTCATGGCAACGCTGTATTGAGGCTCCGCTCCCAGAATGGCAAAGTTCATCCCTTGCACCATTTGATCCAGAATGGCGGCTACCGCTTGGGTTGTAGCTCCGCCTTCCCGCTCCATATTAATAATAAGCCCGATTTCCGCTACGCCTTCCTGGGCCGGGAGAACGATCAATGCGTCAATATCCTTTTCCTTGACCCATTCCTCTCCTTGCTCCAGACTTACGGGTGCTTCATCCTTCAGCGTTAATACCGGAACGCCCTTAAGACCCTCCAGCAGCATGGCCGAGGAGGCGTTTGGTTTTTCGTCAACAACGGCAATTTTGGCCTGGAAGCCGTCCCCGGACATACCGCCTCCAAAAATAATCATAAACAGGACCATCAAAATAACGGGGAAAAAGATATTCCAGAACCAAACCTGTTTTTCCCGAAACATCATTTTGACCTGAGCGGAAAACATACTGGAAAATTGCTTAAACGCCATCTTGCTAATCCCTCCATTCCTTTCCTGTAAACGCAATAAACACATCCTCCAGGCTCATCTCGCGGATGGAGATTTGCTCGACGCGGTAGCCATTTTCCTTGGTAAAGCCGAATAACGAATAAAGCGTATCCTCGGGATGCGTAGTCCAAACCTGCAAGGAGCTGCCTTCGCGAACGATTCTGGTCACGGTGTCCAATCCCGATGCGGCCTGCTCCGTCGCCAATGCGGCTGTTTCTCCGTCTGTAAGCGTCAAGCGAACCTCTCGCTCGCTTGTAAGCCGGTCAATCAGCGCGCCTGGCGTATCCAGCGTTACGACGCGTCCTTGATCCACAATGCATACCCGGTCGCTGAGCTTTTCGGCCTCCTCCATGTAATGGGTCGTTAAAATAGTCGTTTTACCGATTTCCTTCAGCTTCAGAATAATGTCCCAAATGTTGCGCCGCGCTTGAGGATCAAGACCTGTTGTAGGTTCATCCAGAAAAATAATGCCAGGATCATTGATCATCGCAAGACCAATGGCCAACCGCTGCTTCTGGCCGCCCGACAGCTTTCGCACATGGCGATTTCGCTGCTCTGTCAGATTGACCATTTCCAGCACCTCGTCTACCGGCTTTGTCCGGGTAAAAAAGGTAGCAAACAGCTCTAGCGTTTCCTCTACGGTAAGCAGATCAAATAATGCGCTTGATTGCGGCTGAACCCCGATCTCCATTTTGATTTGCTCCGTGTTGCGCCCCCATTTAAGATCACCGAAGGTGATTTCACCGGTGTCAGGCGGCAGGAGCCCTTCAATCATCTCCAGTGTTGTTGTTTTACCGGCTCCGTTGGGCCCGATAATCGTAAAGATTTCCCCGCCCTCCACAGCAAAGCTGATATCGCGGACGGCATGGACGGTTCCGAATGATTTTTTCAACCCGCTAACTTTTAATACCGGCATTTCTGCTTCACTCCTCCTGTTTCCTTTTTTTGCATGGCTCTTGTTCTCTATTACCATTATAAACAAGCGCTTTTCCTGTATGCTCCGTCCTCGGCTGCAAAATGACTAGGTCCTGAGACTGAACTGGGAGGACATAGTAGTTAATTGTTCATAGTTATTTAATAATGTAAAAGAAGGAATCTTAACATTTTTGTCAAATAAATAATTTATGCAAAAATTATAAAGAAAAATATAGAAATGAATGGGGAGATAGTGAAGAATTCATGTTCAAGACAGTGGAGAATGAGCTGGAATTAGCGCTGTTTAATGGAATTTGGACAACAGTATGGATGGAGAAGGGATATGAGCTGGAATTTTCGAATACAGTCCTCGACCGATATATTGTTATGACGGATGAGGGACACTGCATTGGCACTTCCGAGATTAAGCCTTATGATGTACAAAACAGCGAGATCAACAAAACGGCTCCATTCCACTTGCATCCAAAACTGATCGGCGAAGGAGCTAGGGTTGCTGAAATTGACAAAATTGCATTGCTCAGCTCGTATAGAAGCAAAGGAAACTATTTGTCCGCTTTGCTTTCATCGGCGGTACACTGTGCGGAAAATCGAAATATCCGCTATTTCGTTTCCTTGCTGGAGCCTGTTTTTTTGCGGGCATTAAGAATCACCTTCAAGATTCCGCTGGAGCGAATTGGCGACCGGCTCTATTACAAAGGAGATTTTGTTGTTCCCGTTATATTTGATATGGAGGCCATGTATCGCAACAAGCAGCATTATGAATGGCTGATGGACTACAAGCCAAATCGCATAATAGAACAGGTGGATATCAGATGAAACAAAACTTGACGGTACTAGACAAACGAAATCGCTTGCAAGTCAACATTATTTGGGGCTTGCTGGCACTGGGAATTTTGACCGACTTTGCAATAGGTCTGGAGCTTAAAGTCATTTTGCTGCTTGCCGGCGTAGGCGCCATTACGGGGGGAATCGCTGCCGCGATGGCCTATCTGAGGATTGGCAGCCGCTTTGTCAAATACGTGGTTCCGTGCAACTTGACGATCATTGTATCGTTGCTAATTTTGTCCGACCCAAATCCAATCGTCAGCACTTATTTTCTCGTCTACGTTAATCTGGCGATTGTGTCCCTCTACTCAGACTATAAACCGATTATTTTGACCGGTGTACTTGGGGCCGGATTGAGCACTTATCTGTTTCTGGATCCCTTCTATCAGGAAAAGCTGTTTCCGGGGGAGTCTTTGGCTCTGCTGTTCCTTTACCTTGCTTTTGCCACAACGGCTATGGCAATAGCGGCCGGTTTTAGCGCAAAGCTGCAAAAGGAGGTTACGGAGCGGCAGAGTGAAGCGCTTAAAGCGCAGCAGTTGTCCGAGCGTATTTTGGGTCAATTAAAAGATTCTATTGGCATTTTGACAACGTTCAGCCGCGAACAACAGCAGCACGTTCATTCCACGGGAACGATTTCGCGCGAAGTAACGGGGACCTTCAGTGAAATGACGGCAGCGATCGAAAAACAAACGGGCAGCGTAGTTTCCATCAACGAGTCGGCCCAGGAAATGGAAGAGTTTATGGGCAAGCTGCGGGAGGGAGCATCCAGTCTTCAACACTATGCTGAGCAAAACGTCAGTATGACAGAGCAAAACAGCGCGGAGCTTGAGAAGCTTGCAAGCGAAATGGCAGCTTTGGGTGCCATTATGTCAAATACGGTTGCAGGCATGGAAGTGCTGCAGCGTCATAATGAGCAAGTGACGGCGATCGTAGATACCATAAGCGACATTTCGGAGCAGACCAATCTGCTTGCCCTTAATGCGGCGATTGAAGCGGCGCGGGCTGGCGAGCATGGCCGCGGCTTTGCCGTCGTATCCGGCGAGGTGCGCAAGCTTGCGGATCATTCCCGCAAATCGACGGAGGAAATCGGAACTATTTTAACCGAAATTCGGCTGCAAATAGACGAAGCTTATGCCAGTGTTACGAAGGGCCAGGAGGCAGTCAGACAGAGCGGAGAGGTTACGCGCAAGTCGGTTGAGCTGTTTCAGGACATTAATGGAAATGCTCATCAGACCAAGGAGCATTCAAGGCAGCTAGGCGAAGGCTCCACGCGTTTGTACCAAAGATACGGAGAGCTGGCTGCCGAGCTGGACAGCATTGCGGCAACGACGCAGCAAAATATGGCTTCGGTGGAGGAAGTACAGGCGAGCATGGAATCCCAAAACCAGAAAATTGCGGTTATGGTTGAGGAATACGCCAAGCTGGACAGTCTCGTTTCGGAACTAAAAAGTCTTTCGGAGCAAAAACCAGGCGCTTAAAAAGCGTGTTCAAATAGTGTATTCAAAAAGTGTGTTCAAAAAGCTTTGTGGAAAGCACGGCTTTTTAAAAAAGTGAAGGGCCCGTTCTATCATTTCCCAAGGGAGCAGATAGCGCGGGTCTTTTTTTCACTATACATGAAAAATGAGGCGCAAAACAGAAATCATTGCTCGACTTACGGATGCCTGGCACTCGTATTGAGACAGGTGAGGGTAATGCATCAGTACTTAGGTACTTCATCCGTATTCACGACTGCATCCGAACTCACGTACTGCATCAATACTTGCGTACTTGTTCTGTTCGATGAATCTTCATGGCAGTTGCCTTTTGTATGGATTTTCGTATAAAAGGTGAGCTTCTGAATGCCATTAGAGTCGTTTTGTACGATAAATCGTACAACACCACCCATTCAGAGGGAATAAGCCATTATTTTTGGATGATAAATCATATAAGGTGTATTTGCTGTGGTGCACGAAATGGTATTTTGAGTGAATTATCATATAAAATTTTCTATTTATATGCTTGGTCCGCTTGAGATTTGCTGCTAAGGTCTAAATGTATTGTCAGTTAACGATATATCGTATAGTATTTACTTTATTACGATATATCGTTAATTGAAGGGGCATAGATATGAAAGAGTGGGGCGAGGAAGATCGGCTATTTCTGCATCTTGGAGGAGAAAGGGAAACGGGTGGCTCGGGCAGGCGTTATTTCAGCCGGGGAGGAGTGAAGTTTGCGCTGCTCGAACTGCTTGAGGGGGAAAATATGCACGGCTATCAGATGATGAAAGCGCTTGAGGAGCAGTCCGGCGGAACGTATCAGCCCAGCGCGGGTTCCATTTACCCCACTTTGCAAATGCTGCGCGATCAAGGCTTCGTGGAATCCAGCAAACAGGACGGAAAACGGGTTTTTCAAATAACTGCCGAAGGGCGGGTTTATTTGCGCGAGGAGAAGGCGGAGGCGGCATCCCCCTGCGAGGGGGATTGCAAGTCGCGCAATAGAAATGCCTCAGATATCACAGATACTGGAGAAGATCATTCCGGAGGGATGGCCGAAGGAGATGAGGAACGGGGCGGCAGAAAAAGAAACCGCAGATTAACGCCTAAAGGTAAAGAGCTCCTTCATCTGCTGAAGGCGGCTGAACGTTCCGCGATCGGCGATGCCGGCAAGGCGGAGGAGCTAAGAGTTATTTTGCAGCAATTAAAGAAGTCATTAGCCCTTTTAATAGAAGGAAGCGATACCGGGCCGGAAGGAAGGGGGGGACGTGAATTTGGAAAATAACCCGCGACTGCTGGTTCATTTTTTTCGGCAGGCATGGCCGGTTTATGCGTTGTCCTTGACGTTACATTTTATTGCGAACCTGATTCATGTGTATTATCCCAGAGTGCTTGGACAATTTGCCGACAAGCTGCAGCTTGGCGAATTAACCCGTTCACTTGTATTGGATTACAGCCTTCTGCTGTTATTGATCGGCATTGGACATGTGGTGTTCAGCGGAACGGCCATGTATCTGGTCATGTATGTAGGACGGCGATTTGAGTCTATTTTGCGCGGCAAGCTTTTCCGGCATTTTACCGGTATGAGCGAGCGATTTTATTCCAGCAACGGCGTAGGCAAGCTGCTTAGCTATTTTATGAATGACGTTTCGGCGGTGCGGGAATCCATTGCGATGGGCTTTAACGCTACATCCAATGCGGTCATGCTGTTTGCCGCGGCTTTGGTCATGATGATCACAAGCGGCATACCTCTGTATCTGATTGCGGCATGCATTGCTCCGATGCTTCTTATTCCGTTTATCGTCGTTAAGCTTGGCCCCGTTATCCGGACGCGTTCCCGCGAAGTGCAGGAGTCTTTGGGAGTAATGACGGATATGGCGGAGGAGCAGTTCGGCGGCATCCGGGTTACTAAAAAGTTTGCGGTGGAGCCAATTATGAAGGGGCGATTCGGACGCGCGGTGGATCAAATTACAGCTAATCAGCTCAGGCTCGTCAAGGTATCCTCCTTTTTTCAGGCATTAATTCCGCTTCTTGGCACATTGGCGCTTGTTATTGCGCTTGCGCTAGGCGGCTACCTGGCCATTAATGGAGGGCTGTCGCTTGGAGGCTTTGTTGCGCTCACCCTATATGTGCGCATGCTGATGAATCCGCTTCAGCAAATCGGCAACGTCGTAAATTCCATTCAGCGCTCCCGCGCTTCTCTGCAGCGCCTCAACGAGCTGTTGTCGCAAGGTCCGGACATTGTCGAGACGGAAGGAGCCGTAACTGTCGATTTGGCAAAAGCGAACATCACGCTCAACCATTTGACCTTTGCTTATCAGCCGGAGGGCCGCCCCGTATTGAAAAATATCCAGTTGAGCGTTGTCGCTGGCACTACGCTGGGAATTGTCGGGAAAACGGGAAGCGGCAAAACAACCCTGATGAAGCTGCTGCTTCGCACCTACGATCCGCCTCCCGGCTCGATCGCCTACGGGGGAGTTGATGTAAGGGATATGGCGCTGGAAAATTTGCGCGAAGGAATCGCCTATGTGCCCCAGGACGGTTTCCTGTTCAGTACCACCATCGGCGACAATATCGCGTTTTACCGCCGGGATGCGGAGAGTGAGCGGGTGGAGGAAGCGGCGCGCCAGGCCAGTATTTTTCAGCAGATCGCAGAGCTGCCCGACCGTTTCCAGAGCAAGCTGGGAGAACGCGGCTTGACGCTTTCTGGCGGACAGAGTCAACGGACCAGCCTCGCGCGGGGAGTGATCAAAAAGGCGCCTATCATGATACTGGATGATAGCG
>PJUA01000094.1_pt1 | contig 98857 bp, 84 predicted proteins | sample 1512151 | NCBI WGS metagenome assembly PJUA01 (sample SAMN08177678, study PRJNA422409) | Soil metagenome, whole genome shotgun sequencing project. | isolation source: Soil enriched on filter paper: beechwood xylan treatment | place: USA: Madison | collected 2015-01-15 | reverse complement strand
GCCCCTACACCACCACCCCCGGCAGCGGTGCGAACCTGACCGGCACCGCCACCGGCACCGTCACGGTGTCCGGTGCCGGCGGCACGGTCACCGTGTCGCCGGGCGGCGGCGTGGCGGCGCCGGTTCCGTTCACCAACCTGCAGCCCTATCTGGCGGTCACCATGTACATCGTCACCATGGGTCTTTTCCCGACCCGCGACTGACGATAGGCTGGCGCCCCGGTTCCGCGTTGCGCGGGCCGGGGCGTTTTTCGATCCGCAAAATCCACGGAACGCCACCCTGCCCCCGGAACGCCCGCCATGACCGCCGATTACAGCACGCTGTCCGCCGAACGCTTCACCCCCCATGTCGGCCAGACCTTCCGATTCCTGGCGCCGGAGGACCGGTCCCCAATCGCTGAGGTCGAACTGACCCTGATCCTCGAACGGCCGGAGTTCACCCCCCGCTGGGCGAAGCGGACATCCTTCGCCTTGACGTTCGAAACGCCGGGAGAGAGCGGATTGGGGAACGGGAATTTCCTCATCGATCACCCGATTGAAGGGGCGATGGGGCCGTTCTTCGTCGTCCGGTCGGTTCCGCGCGACCCGGCGCGCGCCTGCTTCGAACTCGTCCTGAACTGACCGCCGCGCCGCGATCGGCCGCCGCGATTTGCCTTTGCGGATCGCCGTTCCCGTCCTGCGGGAGCGGCGGTTCTCATTTCAGAAGCTGGCCTTCGGCGGAGTGGCCGGCGCGCTCTGTCGCATCTGGGGCGGAAGGATCTGCGGCGGCAGATGCTGGATGCCGGGATGGTCGGGCGGCAACCAGATCAGTTCTAGCATCGGCGGGGCCTGCACCAGCAGGTCGAAGCCCAACCGGTGATAGAACCAGTGGACGCGTGTGTCGGTCTCGCTCACCGACAGGGTCATGGGCAGGCGAAGCTGCATCGCCGAGCCTTGCAGGCTGCGCAGCAGGTTGGTGCCGATGCCCTTGCCGCGGGCCAGCTTGTGGATCTCCACCTCGGCCACACGCCAGTCCCAGCGCCCCAGATCCATGACGATCCGGCCCACCGGCTGACCGGTCTTCTCCACCACGAAATCCAGATGCTGCGGGTAGCGGGTTTCCTGACCGGTCCGCATGGCGCTGTACTGCTGCTCGTACAGCATGCGGATGAAATCGCGGTCGTGGTGGGCATGGGCGAGCCAGGGACGGGCGTCCATGAACAGGCCCAGCAGGAAATCATCGTCCGACGGCCGGGGAGGGCGCATCGACAGCCCGCCGAGCAGCGGCAGAGATCCTTCAAATCCGGCCATCGGCCACGACCTTTTCGGTAGCGCAAGTGTCGGAAATGAATAGCTTGGGATGCATAAATAAAGCAAGGTTCTCGCCGTAGGCCACTGACCGGCGGAGCGGAAGCGTTTTTTTACCCGGAGGGTTCCGAGACGACCATTCAGGAGGGATGCGGGCATGGGCATGCCGCAGCCGCCAGCCGTCGAAAGCACCCGGCGGGGCGGGATGCCCTGGCTCCGGCCGTGACGGGCTCAACCGTTGTGATGTCCCCGAACACTGGTATGTTGGACGGCGAGACGGACAGGGACAGGCGATGCACAGTTGGTATTTCGTCGGCGACAGCCATGTCCAGTCTTTCGAGATCGCGGCCACCTTCGGTCTGTTCCGCCGCCGGTCCCAGTTCCTGATTGTCCCCGGCGCCACCGCCGTCGGCCTGCGCAATCCGGAAAGCCAAACCCAGGCCATCGTCCATTTCCAAAAGGCATTGCTGCCTCCTCTGCCGGGCGTTGTTCCGGTCATCCAGCTTGGCGAGGTCGATTGCGGATTCGTCATCTGGTGGCGGGCCCAGACCCTTGGCGAGCCGGTGGAGGCGCAATTGGCGGCCTCCATAACCGCCTATGCAAATTTCCTCGATGCGCTGATCGATGCCGGCTACAGCCGGATCGTGGTGACCGGAGCCGTTCCTCCCACCATCCCGGATGGCCATCACCATGGGGCGGTGGCGCGTGCCCGTCATGTGGTGACCGCAAGCCTGCGCGAACGCACCGACCTGACGATGCACTACAACCGGCGGCTTGCGGCGGAAGCGGCCCGGCGGAAGCTCCCCTATACCGACATTCTCGCGCGTGTTTTGGACGCCGGAACAGGCGTGATCGCCGACGCCTACCGCAGCCCCAACCCCGGCGACCACCACCTGCACCCGATCCAAGGCGCCCATGCCTGGGCCGAGGCGATCAACGGGCTGGAGATTTGACCGGACGGATGCTCCTCATCGCGTGCAGCGCTGTGACGGATGGCGGGTTTCCATCACCGCGAAGGCAATCAGCAGCCGCCGCTCGCAAGGGGCGGCAACCGGTTCCACTCCATGGAACGAGCGGTCGGACGGCGCATAGACCAGCAGATGGTTGGGCCGGTAAGGAGCCTGGGCCACCAGGTCGAAATCGGCGCGCGGGTATCGGTCCATTCCCCGTCCGCGAAAATCAGGATCGCGAGGACGGTACAGCGCCGTGCCCAATTGCGGTGCTTGCGGATTTGGCAAGGCGCCGTCCGCCGGCATGTAGAGCAGCATCGAGAACATCGTCGCCTCGATGTCCGTGTGCGGCAACATGGCGTGGCCGGTGTGGTCCTCGATGATGCGGACGTTCAGCACCGGCGGTGCATCGACCCAGGCCAGCTTGTCGCGAACCTGTGGAAAGCGCTCGGCCATCAGCGCGACGACATCGGGGTTGAACAGGCAGTCGCGCACTGCGCGCCATGTCAGGCCCCGCTCGCCGCCGCATTGGGCCAGCCAACGGTCGGTCAACTGGACCTGGTGACGCGACGGCAGCTCGTCGGTCTGAAAGACACCGAAGGCTGCGGGGTCCGGCCATTGGGCACAGGCGCGGGTGTAGAGATCGGCGGGCAGGAAATCCGATACGAGCAGATGGGGGAATGGATCGGTATTGATCGCTGCGTCGGACAATCGGTTCAAAGCATACGATGCGTCGGCGGTCATGCACCCTCCCGATGCGGGTCCGTTCAATATACGTGCAAAATAGGTCACAAATGCACGCGCAAGGGAAGGGCGTTCGGTTGCCGGAGAGGGCGGCTGCACAAACGGCGAAGCCTGCGCTATAACCAGAGGACGACAACCCTCGGAACAGAGATGAGTCCTCCAATGCGTGCCCAGTCCCGTTTCCCCCGCATCGCCGCCATCGCGGTGCTCGCGCTGTCCACCACGCTGGCCGGCTGTCAGACCGGGTCGATGGGCAACAAGGAAGGGTTCGGCACCGTCGGCGGCGCCATCGCCGGTGGCCTGATCGGCTCGCGCTTCGGCGGTGGCTCGGGCAAGCTGGTGGCGGTCGGCATCGGCACGCTGCTGGGCGCCTTCGCCGGGCGGGAACTCGGCGCCTCGCTCGACCGTGCCGACCAGGCCTATGCCGACCGCGCCGCGGTCCAGGCCTACAGCGCCCCCATCGGCCAGCGGATCACCTGGAACAACCCGCAGTCCGGCAACCAGGGCGTCATCGTGCCGGTCAAAGACGGCTATGACGGCTCCGGCGCCTATTGCCGCGAGTTCCAGCAGACCATCGTCGTCGGTGGCCGCACCGAACAGGCTTTCGGCACCGCCTGCCGCCAGCCCGACGGGTCGTGGAAGATTGTGGGGTAAGCGACGAAGCGGAGAAGCGTCTTTCCTTATGTCCGCTTGCCGGAGAAAGATAACCGGCCTCCCCGTTGAACGTCTCCGGCCTCTTCCCATGACCCTGTCCAGCATTCTCGATCGCCAGCCTCTGCTGGTGTCGTTCGACGTCTTCGACACCCTCCTGCTGCGCCGGGTGGAGCAGCCCGGCGACCTGTTCGAGGCGGTGGGCGAACGGGCTTCCGCCATGGGGCTGATCAGGCCCGGACTGACGCCCGTGCTGTTTCGCTTGGCCCGGGAGGAGGCGGAACGACGCGCAAGGACCCGGGTCGCAAGCGCGGAGGTGGGGCTGGCCGCCATCCATGCCGAACTTCGCCACCTCCTGTCCGAAACGGCCGATCCGGCGATGCTGGCCGCCCTGGAACTGGAGGTGGAGGCCGAATGGATCTTCGCCAATCCCCTGCTGCTGACCGTGCTGCAAAACCTGTCGGCAGCGGGGATCCCGGTGGTCCTGCTGTCGGACATGTATCTGTCGCCCACTGATCTGGCGCGGCTGCTGGCGGCGGCGGGGATCGGGCCGGAGCTTTATGGCCGCCTCCATGTCTCCGGTGCCGAAGGCTGCTCGAAACGAGACGGCGGCCTTTTCCGGCTGCTGCTGGCCGCCCATCCTGGTTGCCCTCCCGGACGCATCGTCCATATCGGAGATGACCCGCTGGGCGACGTCGCCATGGCGCGCGCAGCCGGGTTGGAGGCGATCCATTACGTACCGGGACCGGGACTGGCGCGCCTGCGCGAGCGCGAGCGAAGTGTGATGGGGCTGGCGGCCGACGCTCCGCCTCCACCCCGGCGACTGGCCGCACTGGCCGGCCGGGAGGATGACGCGGAGGATGCCTTCGCGCTGGAGTTCGGCGCCCTGGTGCTGGGACCGGCGGTGGCGGAATATTGCCGCTGGGTGGTGGAGGAGTGCCGGCACCAGGGCATCCGCCGCATTGCCCCGCTGATGCGCGAGGCTGCCGTGTTCGCCCCGCTGATGCGCGACTGGATCGCCCATCGCGGCTATGACATGGAGGTGGTGGCCCTCCACCTGTCCCGTCAGGCGCTAATGCCACTGGAACTGGCGGGGCTGGATGCCGCCGCGGCCCGCCGCATCCTGGGGGAGCGGCCGCACCTGCCCTGGGACCGGCTGCTGGTCCAGGCGGGTGGAGAGGTGCCGGCCACCCTGCAGGACCTTGCCGGACTGAGGCTGGAGGAGCTTCTGGCCAAGCCGGCGACAGAATCCGGGGCCGCCGCCGACCGGGTGCTGGCCCTGTTCGACGACCCGGATCTGCGCGCCCGCGCCGCGCGTCTGGCCGAAGAGGCGCGGGAGCGGCTGCTCGACCATCTGGCGCAGGTCCTGGGGCGGGAAGAGCCGGTGGCGCTGGTCGATCTGGGCGCCCGCGGCAGCACGCCCGCCGCGGTGGCGCGCTTGCTGCCGGAGGGACGATCGCGCTGCCGCATCTTCCTGGCCTATGCCGTCGCCGACATCGTCCATGCTCTTGCCGACGGCATCGGGGTCCAGGTCTTTGCCGGACAGGATAGGACGGGGATGACCCTGGGCCGGGTGCTCTATCGCAGCCCGCAAATCCTGGAACGGGTGCTGACCGGGCTGGACGGCACGACGCTGGGCCATCGGCGGGACGCCGGCGGGCGGGTGGTGCCGCTCTTGGCCGAACCGCCGGCCAAGGGTGGGGAGCGGCGGCTTCTGGCTTTGCTGCAGCAGGGCATCCGCCGCTATGCCGACCTGATGACGACCGTCTATCCGGCCCGCGGAGAAGGGGCGACGGTCACGGGGGTGCAGGCTTTCCTGCCGCTCGCCGCCGTCCTGCTGCGGCCGACCGCGCTGGAGGCGGACATCCTCGGCAGTCTTGCCTATGACCAGAACGACGGCACGGAAGGAGAGCGCGTCCTCTGCGACGCCACGGCCCTGGCCGCCGTGCGACCGCTGGCGGAGATGGGGGAGGGTCCGATCCTGTCCTTGGCCCTGGGGTTGCGCCCGGCCCTCGCCCCTTGGCCACAAGGCGCGTTGACCCGCCTGGTTCCTGGGATCTTCCGCCAGCCGGCAGACCTGCTGGGGCTGGAGGGCGGCCATGGCCCGGTCTGCCGGGCGCTGGTGGAGCGGATGCGGGGGCGGACGGACGGCCGCTTCGGTGTCCTGGCCGTGGGCGGCGATGGCGGGATGGGGCCGGACTTCATCCGCTACGCCCGCGAGGCCGGGCTGGAGCCTGCGGCCTATGCCGACCTGATGGGCCATCTCGTCCCGGCTCCACTGTTCCATGGGGTGCCGGTGCGGGACATGGGCGAGATGGCCGGCTTGGAGGTGGCCCTGGTGCTGGTGACGCTGGGCTATGCCGACCGGCTGGCGGCACTGATGCGCGAACAGGCGGCGGCCAACGGATTGCCGCCGCCGCGCCTGATCGCCTTGGGTCGGCCCGATCTGGAGAGCTCCTAATCGGGGCGCGACGATCTCAGGCGGCGACGATGGTCCCCCGAGTGCGCCGGCCGGCCATCACATTGCGAGTGTCGACGATCAGCCCCGGATAACTTTCCAGCAGCCCGTAATCGACGGTGTCATGGTCGGTGCAGATCAGCACCGCCGTATAGCCTGCCAAAGCCTCGGCGGTCAGGGCAATGCTGCGGCGCCCGGAATACTGGGCATGCTCGCGGGTGGGCGGGATCTCCGGCACATGCGGGTCATGATAGTCGACGACCGCCCCCCGCTCCTCCATGAGAGAGAGGAGGGCGAAGGCCGGGCTTTCGCGCACATCGTCGACGTTCTTCTTGTAGGCCATGCCGAGCAGCAGGACCCGGCTGCCCCTGAGCGCCACACCGGCGTGGTCGTTCAGGGCGTTCTGCAGCACCCCCACCACATAGCCCGGCATCTGGGAGTTGATCTCTCCCGCCAGTTCGATGAAGCGGGTGTTGACGTTGAACTCCCGCGCCTTCCAAGTCAGGTAGAAGGGGTCAATCGGGATGCAGTGGCCGCCCAGGCCGGGTCCCGGATAGAAGGGCATGTAACCGAAGGGCTTGGTCTTGGCGGCATTGATGACTTCCCAGACATCGATTCCCATGCGGGAATAGACGACTTTCAGCTCGTTGACCAAGGCGATGTTGACGGAACGGAAGATGTTTTCCGTCAGCTTCACCGCCTCCGCCACCTGGGTGCTGCTGACCGGCACCACGTCGCCGATGGCCTGACGGTACAGGGCGGCGGCCATGGCGGTCGCGGCCTCGCCGTCGCCGCCGACGACCTTGGGAATGGTGCGGGTGGAGTAGCGGGCGTTGCCCGGATCCTCGCGCTCTGGCGAATAGGCCAGGAAGAAATCGCGCCCGGCAACGAGGCCGCCTCGCTCCAGGATCGGGCGCATCACCTCCATCGTCGTTCCGGGCCAGGTGGTGGATTCCAGCACCACCAGTTGCCCCGGCTTCAGATAGGGCTCCAGTGCCGCCGTCGTCTTCTCGATATAGCTGAGATCGGGTTCGCGTTGCGCCGTCAGCGGAGTGGGCACGCAGATGATGGCCACGTCGGCGCCGGCCAGATCGGCCATCCTGGCGGTCGCTTTCAGCCTGCCGGACTCCAGAAGCGGACGTAGCGGGGCAGAGTCGATGTGCTGGATGTAGCAGTCGCCGCGCATCAGCCGCTCCGCCTTTTCCGGAGCGATGTCATAGCCGATCACATCGAAACCGGCCTGCCCGAAAGCCAGCAGGAGCGGCAGCCCGACATAGCCCAGCCCGATGACGGCGACGGTTCCCCGGCGGGCCTCGAAATGTTCGGTCAGCACGGCCGGATCGGGAAGGGAATGCTGGGGCGTCATCATGCTCATATGGCGTTGTCCGAGGATAGGTCCCGATCATGCCCGCTGGCACGGCGGGGGGAAAGCGGCCTGTGGTCGGTCATGCCGGCAAGGCGTCGCGGACGGCCCGGATGATGCGGTCCTGCACCGCCGGCTCCAGGTAGGGGTGTATGGGCAGGCTGAGCACCTCGGCCGACAGGCGGTCGCTGACCGGTAGGCTGCCAGCGGACGGGAACGCGCGGTAGGCCGTCTGCCGGTGCAGGGGCTTGGGATAATAGATCGCCGTCGGAACGCCTGCGTCCTTCAGCCGCGCCGCCAGCATGTCGCGCCGGTTGCCGCCGACGCGCACCGTGTATTGCGCCCAGACCGAGGTCACACCGTCCGCTATGACCGGCACGACGAGGACATCGCCCAGCCCTTCGGCATAGCGTTCGGCGACGAGGTTGCGCGCCTCGATTTCGTCGGGGAAAATCTCCAGCTTCTCCAGAAGGATGGCTGCCTGAAGCGTGTCCAGGCGGGAATTCAACCCGACCCGGACGTTGTCGTATTTGTCGCCGCCCTGGCCATGCACCCGCAGGCTGCGCAGCGTCCGCGCCAGATCGTCGTCGTCCGTGAACAGCGCGCCGCCGTCGCCGTAGCAGCCGAGCGGCTTGGCCGGGAAGAAGCTGGTCGTGGTGATCATTCCCAGCGTCCCGACCTTTCCCCCGGGGTGGATGCCGCCGAAGGACTGGGCCGCATCGGCGAGGATCCAAAGCCCGTTCCTGGCGCAGACGGCGCCGATCCGCTCATAGTCGGCGGCTTGGCCGAACAGATCGACGACCACCGCCGCCACTGACCTCAATTCCAGGGCGCGGGCGGTTTCAAGCCCGGCCTCCAGGCTGTCGGGGCAAAGATTGAAATCCTCCCCCACATCGACGAAGACCGGGGTGGCGCCGGCCAGGACCACCGCTTCGGCGGAGGCGGCGAAGGTGAAGGACGGCACCAGGACGGCATCCCCGGCTCCGACCCCCTTGGCCATCAAGGCAAGCACCAGGGCATCGGTCCCGTTGGCGCAGCCGATGGCGTGGCGGGCACCGCAGAACCCGGCGAGACGGCGTTCAAGCTCCTGCACCTCGGGTCCCAGGATATAGCCGCCATGGTCCAGGACCCGCTCCATAGCCCGGTCCAGGCGCGCACCCAGCTGGCGGCGCTGGGCGGCCAGATCGATGAAGGGGATGGCGGTCATGGCATCGGCTCCAGCTGCTCGGGATCGGAAAGGCGATAGCGCGTTCCGTCGATTGGACAGACCAGATCGGCTCCCAGCCGCGCGCCGGCCCTGCTCATCCAGCCGTCCCGGCGGGCCGGTACCCCCACCATCAGCGCATGGTTGGGCACATCGCGGGTGACCACCGCACCGGCCCCGATGAAGGCGTATTCGCCCACGGTAACGCCGCAGACGATGGTGCAGTTGGCCCCCAGCGTCGCCCCCCGGCGGATCAGGGTGTCGCGGTATTCGTCCTTGCGGGTGATTTCGGCGCGCGGATTGACGACGTTGGTGAACACGCAGGACGGTCCGCAGAACACACTGTCCTCCAGAACCACGTTGTCGTAGACCGAGACGTTGTTCTGGATTTTCACCCGGTTGCCGATGCGCACCCGGTTGGCGACGAACACGTTCTGCCCGAGCGAGCAGTCCGTGCCGATCACCGCGCCGCCGCACACATGCGTCCAATGCCAGATGCGGGTTCCCGCACCGATCCGCGCGCCGTCGTCGACGATGGCCGAGGAATGGGCGGTCCAGCCGTTTTCAGCCAGGGGCTCGGTCATGTGGTCGGTCACTCCGGTCAACCGAGCTGTCGGGCAAGCGGATGGCAATCCCCGCCTGAACCGAGGGGTTGGGCGTTGCGGATCGCATGGACCAGTTCGATGGAAGGCCGGGCGTCCTGCAGCCCATAGCCCCGTCCTGCCAGGATCTCGGAATAGCTGACGGTGTGCAGGTCGGTGAACCCCTCGCTGAACTCCAGTTCCGTCCCGTCGATGGCGATTGAGCGCCAGGTGCGCTGCCCCTTCGCCCTGGCGGCCTCGGGCAGATGATCGGCATTGATGGACAGGAACCAGCGCACCCGGGCATGGGAGAATTCAAGCAGTCCCGCCGCCGCGTCGGGCCGCAGGATATGCACCCGATTGCCGTGGCAAGGCCCGAAGATCCAGCCCAGCATGTCGAAGAAATGCACGCCGATGTTGGTGGCGATGCCTCCGGACTGATCGTCCCGCCCCTTCCAGCTGGCGAAATACCAGTTCCCGCGCGAGGTCAGATAGGACAGGTCGACATCGAACACCCGGCCGGGCGGGGCTGCCGCCACCCGGTCGCGCAGGGCCAGGATCGCCGGATGGTGGCGCAGTTGCAGGATGGTGTGGACGCGCCGTCCGGACTCCGCCTCCAGTTCGACCAGCCCGTCGATGTTCCATGGATTGAGCACCAGGGGCTTTTCGCAGATGGCGTCCGCGTGGCTGCGCAGGGCGAAGCGGATGTGCGCATCGTGCAGGTAGTTGGGCGAACAGATGGACAGGTAATCGATCCCCCGGCCGCTGCGCCGCAGCTTGTCGATATGCCGGTCGAAGCGCTCGAACTCGGTGAAGAAGTCGGCCTCGGGAAAATAGCTGTCGATGATCCCGACGCTCTGGTTCGGATCGAGGGCCGCAACCAGCCGATTGCCGGTTTCCTTGATCGCCTTCAGGTGGCGGGGGGCGATGTAGCCGGCGATCCCGGTCAGGGCGAACGTTTTCATGGCGCCTCTTGTCTGTGGCCGGACGGATCCCCCGGCGGTCATGCGCCCGACCGTCTGCCATAGCGGTCGAGCAGGGTTTCGACGATGATGCGGCCGGCATCGCCCTTTCCATAGGGGGCGATGTCGCGCCCCGCAGGCCGTTCGGCCAGCAGTTCCGCCGCCATGGCCCCCGGATCGTCACCGGGAGGAAGCAGGCGGTTCCAGCCGGCCTCCAGCAATTCCCGCCATTCCGTCTCGTTGCGCAGGACGCAGCAGGGAACGCGATAGAAGAAGGCTTCCTTCTGAACGCCACCGGAATCGGTGGCGACGGTGCGGGCGGACATCTCCAGCCGGACCATGTCGATGAAGCCGACCGGCTCGATCAGTTTCAAGCGTCGGGCCGCCTTTTGCAAAATCCCCAGGCGGTCCAGGGCGGCGCGGGTGCGCGGGTGCAGGGGCAGGACCACGGGCAGGGCTTCCGCGGCCAGTTCCAGCGCCTCGATCAGCACACTCAGCCGGCGAGGATCGTCGGTGTTCTCCGCCCGATGGATGGTTGCCAGCAGGAAGCCTTTTTCCGTCAGGCCGAGGCGGTCCAGGATGCTGCTCTGCCGCCGGGCCAGATCGGCGGTCATCAGGGCCGCGTCGTACATGACGTCGCCGGACAGGCGGATGCGCTCCTCGGGCTGTCCCTCCCGCCGCAGCTGCTCCATCGCCTCGACGGTGGGGGCGAACAGCAGGTCGCAGACGCTGTCGGCCACGATCCGGTTGATCTCCTCCGGCATCGCCCGATTGAAGGAGCGCAGGCCGGCCTCCACATGGGCGACCGGGATGCCCAGCTTCACCGCCGCCAGGGTCGCCGCCAGGGTGGAGTTGGTATCGCCATACACCAGCACGGCGTCCGGCCTTTCGCGCTCGAACAGAGGCTCCAGCCCTTCCAGCATCCGGGCGGTCTGAGCCGCATGGGACCCTGAACCGACCCCCAGGTTGTGCGCCGGCGGAGCAAGGTCGAGTTCGCGGAAAAATACCTCCGACATGTTGAAGTCGTAGTGCTGACCGGTGTGGATCAGCACATTGTCGATGGCATTTCCGGTCATGGCCTTGGCCACCGCCCCCGCCTTGACGAACTGCGGGCGGGCGCCGACGACGGAACAGAGCTTCAGCAGCGGCCCGGTCATGCCGACAGAGCCGGCGACAGCTGCGGCCAGCGGCCGGCACCCGGATGGTCGAGGAACCATTGGTGATGGTTCATGCAATGACGGATCAGGTCTTGATTGGCGCGCGTCCAGTCGATGGTGCGCGCGAGGCCATCTTCCAGGCCGATCTCGGCGGCAAAGCCAAGCTCGCGCCGGGACTTCTCCGTCGATCCGAAACGCTGGCCGGAATTGTCCCAGGGCCGCGGCGGACGCAGATCGATGCCGCCGGCATTGCCGGTCAGGCGGTTGATCGTCTCCGCCAGGGTGCGGATGGTCGTTTCCACCCCCGAGGCGAGGTTGTAAACCTCGCCCGCGGTGCCGCGAAGGGCACAGGCCTGAAGGCCGCGCGCCAGATCCTCGACAAAAATGAAATCACGGCTGGCGATGCCGCCATTGTCCAGAGGCAGGCTTTCCCCATGCAGGGCCTTCCAGACGAAGGTGGGGATGACGTTGCGCCAGACCGAATGGACCGTTCCCCGCCAGTTGCCGGCACCAAGGATTTCCCGGGGACCATAGATGTTCTGGAACCGTGCCGTCACCACCGGCAGCCCATGCTGGCGCGCGTAGTAGGCGGCGTACATCTCGCCCACCAGCTTCGAGATGGAGTAGGGGCTGTCATGGGACAGCGAGACCGGGGCGTCTTCCGGCGTCGCCATCGCTCCGTCAAAGGTCTTCTTCGCGACGGCGCAGCCGGCCCCGGCATAGACCACCCGCTTCACGTCGCGGCGGCGGGACAGCCGGTCGAACAGCTTCAGAGTGGTGATGGTGTTGTTGTCGTGATCCGCGATCGGATCGGCGATGGAGGACTGGTTGCCGTGGAAACAGGCGAGGTGAAAGACATAGTCCAGCCGTTCCGGCAGGTCGGCGAGCAGCCGGTCGTCGGCAATCGACCCCAGCACGAAATGCACGCCCGATCCCTCCGGAAGATTGGAGGGATGGGAGGACATAAGATTGTCGACGATGAAAAGCGCCTCGGGGCGCTGGGCCGCCAGCATATGGCAGAGATTGCTGCCGACGAAGCCGGCCCCGCCCACCACCAGGATACGGCTGCCGGCGAATGCGCTGCTGTCGCTCATTCCTGTTTCCTTCCCTTCAGCCCCGGGCCGCGGTCAGATGGGTGAAGGTCGCTTCCACCCCATGGCGGTCAAACCAGGCCACCTGCCGCCGCAACCCCTCCTCCAGCCCGATGCGGGCACGCCAGCCGAAGGTCCGTTCCGTCAGCGCCGGATCCAGCAGCAGCGTTGCAAGATCGTCGTCGGCCGGGGGCCGCACCTCCACGGGGTCATCAAGGGTGATGCCCATCGCCGTCACCATGGCGTTGAACAGGTCCGCGATGCTGACGTCCGTCCCCGACGACACGTTGAACACACCCTGTGCCCCGCTTTCGTCGAGAACCCGGTCCAGCAGGTCCAGGAAATCGTCCATATGCAGGAAATCGCGCCGGGCATCGGTGGCGAAGCAGCGCTTTCCTTCCCGCAGACGCTTGAAGAAGATCGGGATCGGCCCGGTATAATTCCGGGGGCCGTAGACATTGGCCAGCCGCAGCGACACCCAGGGCGTCCGTCCCAGCGGCAGCATCTGCTCGCCGGCCGTCTTGGAGATGCTGTAGCTGGTGATCGGGGCCAGGGGATGGTCCACCGGGATCGGCGTCTGGCGCGGCTTGCCATAGCACAGGGCCGTCTGCAGGTAGATCAGCCGCCGAACGCCCGAACGGTCGCATTCGGCCAGCACCCTGGCCGTGCCCTCCGCATTGGTGCGCAGGTCGCCCACCCAGTCGTTCGGGTCCTGATAAGAGGCGGCGGCATGCACCACATGGGTGGGGGCGAACTCGTCGAACAGCCGGGCCAGCAGGCTGTCGTCCAGGATCGATCCTTCCACCTCGCGCAGGTTCGGATGGGGGGGCAGACCGCCGCGGAAGCTGGTGGCGTAATTGTCCAGGACGAGAACCGCCGCCCCCTGGGCAAGGGCATGCTCGGCGATGTTGGACCCCAGGCAGCCGGCTCCGCCGGTGATCAGCAGGCGCATCATTTCTTGCCCAGATCCTTCAGGTGGGTATAGCCGCCCTGCACCCCGTGGGTGTGGTAATACTCGACGCTGCGGCGGACGATCTCCTCGATCGGGGTGAAGTCCGGCCGCCCGAAGTCGGCGAAGGTGCGGGCCGGGTCCAGCAGGATGGTCGGGGCGTCGTCCGGGCCGAGCGGACGCATATCCGGCTCCGGCACCTCGTTCAGCCCCATGGAGCGGGCGACCAGATCGTAGAGCGTCTGGATGGCCACATCGGTCCCGGAAGAGAAATGATAAGTGCCGTGCCCGACACCATCCACAGCGCGGAGCACCGTGCGGGCGAGATCACCGGAAAAGACGAAGTCCCGGCGGGCCGGGGTGACGAAGCAGCGCTTCTTCTGGGCCAGACGCTCGTAGAAGATCGGGATCGGGCCACTGACTCCACGGGGACCCACCACATTGGCCAGACGGAAGGTAACGAAATCCAGGCCGCTGTACTGGATGTACTGCTCCCCGGCGGTCTTCGAGATGGCATAGCTGCTGTTGCCGGGATCCAGCGGATGGTCGAGCGGGATCGGCTGGACCAGCGGCTTCACCCCGTAGCACAAGGCGGTCTGGAAATAGACGAGCCGGGAGACGCCGGCGTCCTTGGCTTCACGCACGATGGTGGCGGTTCCGACGGCGTTGGACTGCGCATCGGTGGGCCAGTCTTCCGGGTCGCGGTAGGACGCGGCGGTGTGAATCACGGCGTCGGGCCGGAAATCTCCCATCAACTGCCGGATCAGCGGGCGGTCGGTGATGGACCCCTCGACCAGGGTGAGGTTCCGATGCGAAGCGAGATTATCGCGGCGTCCGGTGGCGAAATTGTCCACGGCGACCACCCGATCGCCGCGTTCCAGCAGCATGTCGATCGTGGTGGACCCGACCAAACCGGCTCCCCCGGTGACGAAAACCTTCATGACCCCTCCTGCGACCGGCCTCATGCCGAACCACGCAACGTTGGATGCTCTATGCCACCGCTTCCCCCGTCGGGGAAAGAACCATCTCAGGCTCGGCGGCAGGCATCCGGCGGAATTCCGCCGCCTGGTCGATGAAGCGCCGATGCCAGAGCTCCAGGCTCATCAGACCCCAAAGCTTGCGCGAGAAGCGACCGGAATTGGCTAGGTTGCCCAAGACCACGTCCGTGTTGATGAAGCCCCGCTGCCGGGCCTGCTGCGATCCGAAGAGATCGTGGACGAAGTCCTTCAGTTCGGCGTCCAGCCAGGGCTTCAGCGGCACGGGGAAGCCCATCTTATCGCGGCGGCTGTAAAGCTCCTTGGGCACGCTGCCCTTGAACGCCTTACGCAGCAGGTGCTTCAGCTTGCCGTTCTTGAACTTGATGTCGGCGGGGATGGTGGCGGCGAACTCGACCAGCTTGTGGTCCAGCAGCGGCACCCTGGATTCCAGACCATGGGCCATGCTCATCCGGTCCTCCACATGCAGCAGGGCCGGCAGCAGGCATTTCAGGTCGAAATGGGTCATGCTGTCGAAATAGGCTTCCTTGCGGACATTGTTGCTGTTGTTGAAGATGGCCTTGAACTTGTCCAGCACGGCCGTCTTGTCCAGCTGAGCCCAGTCCACCTCGGCCTCCATGTCGGCGGAGCGGTCGATCAACTGGAAATACCGGTCGTCCAGGGAGCCGAACAGGCCCTTGCGCCAGAACTCCTGCATCAGCGGGACATATTCCTGCAGCGCCCCGAGATTCGGCACGATGGATTCGATGGTGACGACGAAGTTGCCGTTCTGATAGGTGCCGTTGATGGCGGCCTTGATGCACTGTTCGAAATAGGCCAGCAGATAGCGGGCATAGCCGCCGAAGATTTCATCCCCGCCTTGGCCCCCCAAAACCACCTTGGTGTGCTGGGCCGCGAGACGCGAGACCATGTATTGCGGAAAGCTGCCAGGTCCGGCGATCGGCACGTCGAGATGGTAGATGACCTGTTCAATATGGGTCAGGAAATCGGACGGCGTGATGTCGACTTCGTATAAGGGGCTGCCGGACTGTTCGGCCACGATGCGGGCATAGTGGCTCTCGTCGAAGCCGGGCGGGACCGAGAACTTGCCGTGGAAGGCAGGCCCCGGCGCTTGCTGACGCTCCGCCGCCAGCAGCGTGACCAGGCTGCTGTCGAAGCCGCCGGACAGGTAGGTCCCGACCGGCACGTCGCTGACCATGGTCAGGCCGACGGCCTCCTCCACCAGTTCCTGGGTGCGGTTCACGAAATACTGGGCGCTGTGGTCCAGGTCCATGTCATGCTGGACATCCCAATAGCGCCACACATGCACGCCATCCCGATCCACCCGCAGCGCCTGTCCGGGCAGGAGCTGATGGACGCCCCGGAACAGGGTTTCCTCGCCAAGCGTGTACTGAAAGGTCAGATACTCGGCCAAGCCAGCCGGGTTCTGTTCCGCGGCCGGGAGAAAGGGCAGGAGGGCCTTGATTTCGGAGGCGAAATAGAACCGGCCATCCACCTGGGCGTAAAAGAAGGGCTTGACGCCGAATCGGTCGCGGGCACAGAACAGCTGCTGTCGGTTTTCGTCCCAAAGTGCGAAGGCGAACATCCCGCGCAGCTCGTCCAAGCAGTCCGGCCCCAAAGCCGCGTAGGCGGCCAGGATGCATTCGCTGTCCGTGCGGGTGCGGAACGGATAGCTGGCTTGGAAGCGCCGGCGAAGCTCAATGTAATTGAAAATCTCACCATTGTAGGTGAGCGTCAGCCCGCCCGGGCCGTGCATCGGCTGCGCCCCGGCCGCCGACAGGTCGATGATGCTGAGCCGCTGATGTCCAAGGGCGACCCGGCGGTCGGGAGCGACCCAAAGCCCGTGTCCGTCCGGACCGCGATGGGCCAGTAGCCGGTTCATCACCGCCACGGTGGCCGCCGGCCGCTCAAGTGGCCCGGCTGTCAGAGCGATTACCCCGGCAATTCCGCACATGCGCTTCCCGTCCTTCCGAATCCGTTCCAGCCTGAAAAGGCTTTGTCCCACCTGCGGAACATATCCTGCCGCCAGGACGCCGCCACGATCGAAGCGAAGGCTGTGGTGGCGGCGGGCAGGGCATGATCGGCCGCTTGCTTAGGAATTGGCAGGGTAGGAGGAGTTTCTTAACAAACCGCCATTTTGTCGCTTTGTACATCGCTTCCGCTGCCCGGCCCCCGCCGGTGCCTGAATGCCGACCGGTTACGGCATTCCCCGATACAAGGCACGGGCGATGGCGGCGAATTGGACCGCCATCGCCGAGTTAACTGGAAAGCGGATCTCGAGACGGGTGAAACTTGCCTCAGAGGGCTTGTTCGATCGTCTTTCAGAGGGCAGTCAGGCGGAAGCAGGCATCGATCCCGGCGACGGTATTGTTGTGCAGGGGGCACCCCCTGCTGTCGAAGGTCAGCGAGTAGAGGAACTGTCTGCTCTCCCGTGGAAGTCGCGGATCGAGAAGGGCGGCGTTGCGCTGAGCAAGCCAATCCAGTTCCATGACGGAAATGGCACTGCCGGTGAATTCCGCCCTCAGTCCTGCCTGACGAGCCATGTCAATGAAGGTGGAGGGTGTATAGCACTCGCTGATTGGACAATTGGGACCATCGGTCAAGCGTTGGAATGCCTGTTCCAAAGTGAAGCCTTTGAAATGATCCTCCTTCAGCATCTGCAGATAAGCAACATAAAGATGCACAAAAATGCTGTTCCGGTTGTAGACCATGATCTGAGCCTGGCCGCCCGGCTTCAGGATACGCTTGAACTCGCGCATGATGGCGATGGGATCAGGGGTGTGGTGCAGGACACCAGAACTGTGGATCAGGTCGATGCTGGCGTCTTCAAACGGCAACCGAACATTTTCTGGATTGATCTGCGTCCACTCGATCTCCACCCCGTGAAGGGCGACACGGTGCCGCGCCTCGGACAGCGCAACTGGCGAAATGTCCGCGGCAATCAAGCGAGAGGGCCGCGAATTGACAGCGAATCCCACCAAATCAAGACCGGGGCCGCAGCCATAGTCCAGCACCACCTTGCCGTCCATCCCACTCGTCGGCATCAAGTCACTATAATATATATAGATGGAGTTTCTCCACTCCAAATGAGCCAAGGACTCTTCAGCCGTAGCGAACGCCCGGTGCTGAGCAACGTTGAAGTCACTCCAGAATTCAGTTGGTGTTGGTTCGTCTTCACCACCAGGAAGGCTGGGCGCCGACGGCAGAGCCCAAGATCCGTTCAACAAGTGCGCATTTTCAAGAACGAATGGGTAGGCATTAAATACTGAACGGTGCCCATTCTGATACAGGGTGTCGAGAATGGGGGCCCAATACTGGCTGGCAACCAGAACCGGTGCATCCGGAAGGTTCAATGCTCCGAACGCCTCCGGCGAGAGGATTTCTAAGTCATCGATGGTGCCTGTCTTGACGCTGTCGATGACCGCGGAAACCCGACGTCCAGAGGCGCGCAATGCTGCGAGCGCGATCCGACCTCCTGATCCGGCACCGAATACATAAACGTTTTGATCGGACGGCACATCTTGAATACTACGCACAACCTTCATCAGGGTCTCCCTAAAACAAACTGCTGCAGTGCCGGTCCTCGAATGGAGGGCGATCTCAAGCAAGCTCGTACCCAACTCTCGGCATCGGAATCGTGCCCATTTGGCCTGTGACCGAAGCTCCCTCCGGTCATTGGCAGAGTCTCTGTGAGTTGTGATGCCCGAAGCGGGCGGTGATGGCAAGCCGGGCCGGGGCATCCGGCGCGGCGATCAGCACCGCCGCCACGCCGCCTTCCGCGGCGAGATCGCGCAACCGGTCCAGCGCCGGGCGATCAAGGCGGGCACCGCTGTAGCCATCGTCAGCGAAGACCAGGTCCGGCGACACCTGGAAGCCGCGCTCGGCGGCTGCGTGTCAGGGCCAGCACCTTGGCCACAGTGGCGGGCGGCAGCGGCGCCCGACCGGGCTTACGCGTCTTGTCGCGCAACAGCCCGTCGACGCCTTGTTCGGCGTAGCGAACTTGCCAACGCCAAACCGTCGGGCGGTTGACGCCGGCCCGACGGGCCACCTCCAGGACCGGCAGCCGCGCGACCGAGAGCAGAACGATGTTCACCCGCTGCACAAGTTTCTGCGGGCGGTCGCGGTCACCGAGGACCGCGGCCAAACGCGCGGTCCTCCAATCCAAACAATGATGCTGACGGTCTGGGCCATGCCGACAGAATCGCATGTCGGAGGCTCGCTGTGAATCTTATGTCTGCGTCAGTGGACTAAGACGCTCCTTCGAATAAGGTGCTTTCCACAAATTGCTGCTTTCAGATAGTCTGCCAATCAGATATCGGGAGGCTCGAGTGAGTGAGACTGCGAAGCAGATTGACGTTGATCGTTGGCGAAAAGCGATCGCTCAAGACGTCCGGTCCAACTACCATTTCGAGATGGGCCGTGCCTTGTTGCGTCAAAATGAGACGCAAGCAGGGCTGACCCATTTGCGCCAAACTCTCGCCATTCTGCCCGAGCATTGGACCGCCCGTGTGGTGTTAACCGACTTTCTCATCGGTCAAGGGGTTTCAGTGGAAGCGGCCCGCAACGAGGGCGGGACAAATGCTTCATCGCCCCTATGGGAGGCTCTCGGCCGGCGACGGTTACGGGAAGAGGCACTTGACAGTCAAGACTGGTCTGCGGCCCTCAAACATGCAGAAAAGATTATCCAATTTCCAGGTAGCGACGCAGGTGACCGGTGGTTCCATGCTGTCGCCATGGTGTTGAATGGGAATGTCACAGCAGGTTCCATCGAATTCAACACAGTACCAGTTGGCGCAGTTAGTGCGGAAGAAGCACAGCAAACCCACAAATACGGATACCAGCTATTCAACAAAGGGGATTACGGCTCTGCTTCTATCATTTTTGACCAATGTGTGCGGATGGCACCGGATGATGCCATGATCCAAAGCGCTGCGGGGATTACACATCAATGCCTAGGGACCTTGGACAAAGCTCTTCCGCTGCTTCGCAAAGCCGCCGTACTGGCTCCCCACTCCGCAGGCGTCTGGCATTCCCTTGCCCTAGCGCTCCTCGACGCAGGACTTCTGGATGAGACCGAAGACGCGCTGCGCCAGGCCCACGAACTCGCACCAGAGCTTATGGCAATCAAGTCCAGCTTTGCCCTGTTGGCGCTTCGCAGGGGGATGACTGAAGAGGCTGATCAAATCAGTGCCGATTGTATTGTGCACAGCGATCCACAGGGGGCTGCATGGATCGCTATGAACCGGGCTCTGATTCTTGCTGCTTCTGGCCATATGAGCAAAGCGGCTGAGCACTTCCGCCACGCTCTACAAGCTGGCCCGGGCATTGCTCATGCTGCGATCCCATTGCGGCGTTGGGCCCGAGAACCGTTAGAGACCTTGGAGCAGATGGCCACGTCTCAAACCAACCGTGTCAAAGGTCTATGACGAAAAATGCGTCTGCTCGTCCTATATGCCGCCCGCTTTGCCTCTATAGGCGCCATCCGCGATTACCTGGATGGCTTCCAGGCACACTCGCGTCATGAAGTCCTTTTCATGGAGGCAGGGGACGGTGCAGTTCCCCAGGCTGCGTATGAGCCATTCGATGCAGTTCTGGTAAACTTCTGCTGCAGACTCCATTATGGTCCATTGTTCAGCAATGCTTGTGAGGCATTTGTTGCTGGGTTCTCAGGAATTCGAATTGTCATATTGCAGGATGAGCAAGAAAACACCTTGACTGTTCGTAAAAGAATTGCTCGCATGCGTCCGCACATTTTATTCACGACCTTGCCGCCAGAGGCTTGGCCGGTAGTCTTCCCAGATGATGTGTTCGGTGGAAGCAAAATTGTTCGCCTTCTGACTGGCTATGCTCGTCAAAGGTCTCTGCCGTCCAATCTCACTCTGGCTCCTTTGGCACAGCGTCCGCTGACCCTTGGATATCGCGTTACACCGCATATCTGGCGATGGGGTGAATTGGGAAGATTAAAGATTGAAGTTGGGCAGCGCTTCCACGAAGCCTGTCTGCGACGGGGAATTCCGGCAGATATTGCTTGGACTGAAGAGGCCAAAATCTATGGTGATGACTGGTTGCGTTTCAATGCATCTTGCCAAGGAGCTTTGGGAAGTGAATCAGGCGCCAGCGTCTTTGATTGGCACGGCGATCTTCAACGGCAGGAAACACAATTCCGCTTGGCTCGGCCAGAAGCAACATGCGAGGATTTTCTTGCAGAGATTGTGGAGCAGGAAGTTTCTTTTGACACGGGCCAAGTTTCTCCACGAGTGTTTGAAGCAACTATCACGAGAACTCCTCTGGTGATGGTCGAGGGTAAATATGCAGGCGTACTTCGGGAAGAAGAGCATTACCTTCCGGTTAAACGTGATTTCTCCAATGTTGAAGAAATTCTGGACCGGATGTCCGATCTGGAAAGTCTACAGAATATGGTCGATCGCACTTACAGCCACTTGATAGAATCAGGTATGTTTTCTTATGCTGTAATGGCAAAAAAGATTGATGACGAAATTGAAAGAATTATCGTCGATACTCGGAAAGACAAAGGAGGATCGGCTTTTTATAAAGCTAACAATTGGGAAAAATATATGGCCCTTCCTTCTGAGTTAAGCTTCCTTGCATCCTATCCAACCAAACATCCATTGAGTTCGGAACATGCTTTGCACAAGCTTGTCCAGTTCCAAACCTTGGTCCCCAATCTGACTGATATTTCTCAATTGAATGGAATGGAAACCTTGGCAATCTACGGTGCTGGGGGCGGAGGGAAAATTGTGTATCAATGGCTGCTAGAGAATGGACGGAAAGCGGACTTTTTCTTGGACAGTATGAAGGCTGGTGAGTTCTGTGGCCTTCCAATCCTAACAAGTCCTGCTGCTTTCCAGCAGCGAAAGAAATTTGCTATAGTGATCGCCAGTCAGCATTTTTGGGAAATTTCCTGCATCCTCATTTCGTTTGGCTTTACCACTATATTTAATGGAAACGAGATTATTAAAAAAGAGATTTCTGCTCCAGAAAGCCTATTTCCTTACAATTTATAATCAACACTTCTACACGTCTTAAAAAATTCTCAGAAAAGCCATAAAGTCCCAAAACCAATTCTTGATCTTTAATTCAAAATACCACAGGACCTCCGGTAATATTCCAAATATTATAATCAAAGATCATAGACAGCAAGTTTTTCGGAAAGTTCCGATTGGGACGACGAAACCAGTGGGTAGGAATCGCAAATCTGAAAACCCCTTTCTGCTAACAGAAGAGTGGAAACGATATCGTCTACGTACATGCTGGCAACAGCAATCACGCTTCCGTCCCCCAATTTGGTCAAGGCCTTTTCCGCATGAAACAATGGAAGACCATCGTATTCTCCTGAGCGGTAACTATCCAAATATCCTGCAACGCTACGCCCGACGGCTTCAAGGCTGCGTCGAAGAATCTTCCCGCCAGCCCCAGCTCCATAGATGAGCAGTGGTTCACCCGCAGGAATATCCTGCAAACGGGAGGCAAGCACAACTCTCCGGCGCAAGACCGTGCGGCGTTGACGCCAATGCTCTCGCGTCAACGGTTCTGAAGTTGGATATACAAAAACGGGATGCGGAAGGTCCCCCTTGGCCTCTTGCCAAGTTGTCGGGGCGTGAACAAATGGACGCTTACCGAGATTTTGAGCGATCAGATTATCAACAATTCCCACAAAACTACGGTAACTATATGTCTGGCTCTCAATAATATCTATGTAAGTACGATCTGCCATTTCTTGTAGACTGTTCAGATCGGAAAGGCTGTTTATAACTTGCTCAACATTGCTAAAGTCAGGGGCGATGTTGATATAGTTCCTCTCAGGCTTCAGGATTCCTGAATACTTCCCCTCAATCAGACACATTGGAGTTCGCAAAGCTGCCGCCTCAAATATCCGAGGAGATATCTGACCCATTGGAATTGTATCTTCAATAGAAGACAGCATTTCCTGAATTTCTCCTGGATATTCAAGATCAGGTTGCTGCTTCTCCAATTGAATCACACGATTGCGTATCCCATCCTCATCGTCGAACAGACTGCTTCCGGACTCTGACCCTAATGTTGCTCGGCAAGAGCCGAGAAAACGGAACCAGTCCTCACCGTAAATTCTGGAGTCCTCGGTCCAATCGATATCGTGTGGAACAGAAAGGCGCTGACACGCATCTCGAAATTTGCGTCCAACCTCAAGCTTCAGATATCCAAGTCGACCATACGCCAGCCCAATGCGGCGCCCGCGGTAGCCGATCAACGTCTGCCGCTCCCGCAGCGGCAGGCTATAAGCTGTAAGATCATATTTGTCAGGAACATATCCCGTCAAAACATTAACAAATTGGCAGCCAGGAAATTCCTGAGGTGGGTAAACTCGTGAAATGTGGCTTTCCGGAACACAAGTTAAAACAAAATCAAATTTTATCTCTTTGATCTTTTGACGCAACCAGAAAATTCCATCATATTCGTCTTGAATAGATAAAATTTTTACTCCTGAGAATAACTTTAGTTTCTCAACAATGTGGCCACTAAGAAGAGCGGGAGCTCTCAAGCAGCAGCAGTAACTCACAATTACAGCATCAAACTCTTCAAAATTGAATCCCGGCACAACCCCATAAACAGCTTCACAATAAGAGACATCAAAGCAAGAATGCCTCCCAAAGGAAGAGAGGTATTCATAAGTTGTTGCCACGTGAGAGCTGCGCTGACTGTAAAGAACCAACAACTTCTTTCGATCTAATCTTATCATTTACTCAATCTCTTTTCGTCATCAGATTTAATTTTAGGAAAAATGTATCAAGACGCTGATTTATCTCCTCATTTTCGGCCTCATCCCTGGTTATCAAAAGACACTGTGCACCTTACAGGTAAAAGTCGCCAGAAATGGAGCAAAGAGTCCATTTGATTTCCACAATTTATGGAGGTGGGATCACTTATACCCTCAGGATCGGATAGCCGTCGGGCAGATCGACCACCTGCGGCTCCGGCATCGGCCCCAGTTCCGCCACCATCGCGCCCCAGGACCAGCCCACCCCGAAGCCGGCCATCAGCGTCTTCACCGGCCCGGCCGCCAGCAGCCCCCCCAGGCTGTGGCAGATCGCCAGCGGGATGGAGGCGGAGCTGGTGTTGCCGAAGCCCTGCATGTCGATGACGAAGCGGTCGGCCGGCGCCTTGATGCGCTTGCGCAGATGCTCCAGCATAAAGGCGTTGGCCTGGTGCAGGACGAAGCGGTCGATGCCATCGACGTCGGTGCCGGCATGCTCCATCGCCTCGCGCAGCAGCGGCGGCACGGCGCGCAGCGTGAAGGAGAACACCTCCGCCCCGTTCAGCGTCAGGCGGGAGTCGCGCTCCAGCTGGGCGGCGGCCTCCTCGTCGGCGATCCGGCCGGCGGTGCCGACCGGCGGGATCAGGCAATGGCGCTTGCCGCCGGCCTTGACGAAGATGTGCGGCGCGCCGGCACCGTCGGTGCCGATCACCACCGGAATCGACGGTGCCGCCGCATCGACCTCCAGCGCGGTGGCCGATCCGGCATCGCCGAACAGCGGCAGGGTGGCGCGGTCCTCCGGGTGCAGGTGGCGGGTCGGGTTGTCGCCGCACAGCACCAGCGCCCGCTTGGCCGAGGATCCGCCCAGCAGCTTCGCCGCGATCCACAGGCCGTAGACATAGCCCGAGCAGCCCAGCGGCACGTCGAAGGCCGCAGCACTGGTCGGCAGCCCCAGCCGGTGCTGCATGATGCAGGCGGTCGCCGGCAGCACGTAATCGGCGTCCTGCGAGACGAAGACCAGCACCTCCACCGTCGCCGGGTCCCAGTCCAACTGCTGCATCAGCCCTTCCGCCGCGGCGACGCAGAGGTCGGATGCGCAATAGGGCGGCGGCAGCACGCGGCGCTCCTGGACGCCGATGGTGGCGGCCAGCTTCTTCGCCTCCTCCACCGTGAACATGCCGGGATCCTCGACGAAGGAATGGCGCTGGGGCGGCACCACCGCACGCAGGCCGGCGATCCGGATGCCGTCGATGATGGCTTTCATGGCAGTCCTGTCCTTCGCGTGTTCGCGGCCCGGGGCGGGCGCTTGTCTGAGTTGGTGTCCGGCACCATAGCGCACAGTGACGCCGGATTGGTTTCCGGAAGATTGATTACGGCAGATGGTCCCGCCGTCACCGCTCCGGATCCTTCGCGGGAGGCTCCGGGATCAGGCCGACGGTCAGCCCAAAGGGCCGGGCCAGCCGTTCCAGCGTCGCCACCGTCGGGTTGGCGGTCCCGGTCTCCAGCTGCGAGACCTGCCGGGTGGTGAGGCCGAAGCTCCTCCCAAACTCCGCCTGGGTCATGCCGAAACAGCGGCGCATGGCCCGCACCCCCTCGGCCCACGCCAGTTCGCCCCCTTCCGCCGCCCGCAGCAGGGCATGACGCGCCTCCAACAGCGCCTCGCGGCTGGGCGGCTTACGGCGCGGCATCGGCCCGGCCCTTCCCAAAATCTCCTGCCGGCAGTGCCGCGAGAGCGGCGGCAAGCTCGCCGCAGGCGGCGAAGGCTCGGGCGATCACCGGTTCCGGCACTCCATGGGCGCGCGCCGTCTCCGGCAGGGCGGCGACCGCGTCGGCCTTCGCCGACAGCACCCCGGCCAGCCGCCGGCCCAACCCTTCGTCCCCAGTGACGGCGGCAACGGCCTCGCAAATCCGCTCGAACTGGATGGAGAAGCCGCCGCCGCGCAGGCACTCCCAGCGGGTCGATGGCGCGATCACCCCCGAATCAAGCACCATCGGCGCGAAGTCGAAGCGCGGGGTCAGGCCGATCCAGCCGTCGGGGCGCTTTTGCAGGGCGGTGTTGCGGCCATGATTGTCGGTGTCGCCCATCGCCCGGTTCAGCAGGTCGCGCAGCACATACTCGACGATCTCCCCGGCCGGCTCGGTGCAAACGGCGTGGAGCACGGCGATGTAGGCCTCATGCGTCGTCTGATGGCCGAAGGCGGCGACGCCGGCGGCGGACACCAGGCTTTCCTGGCCCAGCCGCGTCACGCCATCTGCCGACACCGCGCGATCGAAGCGGGGGATCGCCAGCGTGTCGCCACGATGGATCAGCGGCCGGCCGACCCGCAGGCCGAAGCCGCGGGCGATCTCCAGATAGGACGCCTCGCAGGCCAGGATCAGGCGATCCTCCGGCCCCTTCGCCCGCGACATCTTGACGATGATGTGGTCGCGGGCCTCGTCATCCCCGACCAGGGAATCGGGATACCACAGCCCATCGTCCTTGCGCGTCAGCAGCAGCTTCGGCCATTCGCCCTGGACGCAGCTCGACCCCGAAGCGATCAGAGCGAAGCGGCCGGCCATGTCCTGGAAGGCCGCCGAGCGGTCGAAGACCTCGTCCAGCGTCACCCCCGCCACCGTTTCACCGTTCAGGCGCTCCCGCTCGGCCTCATACGCCTGCTTGACGCGAACATTGCCGATGGGGCTGCCCGCCCCGCGTAGCAGAAGCGGAAAAGCGAAACGCTCGTCATCGGGATCGAAGCCCATCTCGGAAGCCAGACGGCGGCGGGCATGGCCCTGGGGCAGCAGGTCGAGCAGGAAGGGTGGCCAATGGTCCCGGCGATGCGCCGCCATATCAACCCGATCGCGCACCGACACCGCCCGCCAATCAGTCACCGGCCGCCCGGCGGCAAGCTCCGCATTGCCGAAGGCGATAAAATAGAAAGGGTCGTACTCGAGCCGGGTGGGCGAGCGGATGCCAGCCTGGACATAATTGACCGTCAGGTCGGCGGCATCGTGCCAGACACCGTGATGATGGATCTGAACGGTCAGGCTTGCACTGTCGCCCATGGCCGCTCGCCCCACAAAACATTCCACTCCAGTGGAGCATATATGCAAGCTAACCACAATAAGATACCATTGGAATGGGGCGTTTCCCAGTGTGCTGGCAGCGGCGACGCCGTTGCTGCCAATTGGGAAACGGGTGTGGCGCCCCGCACCAAAAGGCCGCAGTCCCGGACGCGCTGATGTCGGCCTGCCGTCGTGCTATGGTCTGCATCCCGATATGCCACCAACCTGGATTCTCCCGCCATGACAGCCGCTTACAATCCCATGGACCTGACCGGCCGCCGCATCCTGGTGACCGGGGCGTCGGCCGGGATCGGCCGGGCGACGGCGGTGGTGCTGGCGAAGCTCGGTGCAAGGCTGGTGCTGAACGGCCGCGACGAGGAACGGCTGGCCGAGACCGCCGACCGGCTGGAGGGCGACGACCACGCCATCGCCCCCTTCGACCTGTCCGACCTCGAAGCCGTGCCGGGCTGGATGAAGGGGCTGTGCGCCGACGACGTGCCCTTCGACGGCATCGCCCATTGCGCCGGCATCCAGACGCTGCGGCCGATCCGCATCTTCTCCGCCGCCTTCTTCGACGAGGTGATGCGGGCCAACCTGGGCAGCGCGTTGGCGCTCGCCCGCGGGCTGCGGCAGAAGGGCTGCCATGCCGAGCGGGCGGCAATGGCGCTGATCTCCTCCACCGCCGCCACGGCGGCCTCGCCGGGCAACGTCGTCTATGCCGCCAGCAAGGGCGGCATCATCGCCGCCACCAAGGGGCTGGCGGTGGAGCTGCTGAGCGACGGCATCCGCGTCAACTGCGTGGTCCCCTCCATCGTCGAGACCGAGCTGATCGAGCGGGGCAAGCAGAAGCTGACCGCCGAACAGTACGAGCATTTGCGCACGCTGCAGCCGCTGGGCTTCGGCCATCCCGACGACATCGCCCACATGATCGCCTATCTGCTTGCCGACACCAGCCGCTGGATGACCGGGTCCATCGTCACGGTGGACGGCGGCCGCACCGCCTGATCCGAGGGCTGCGATGTCCAAGGACGCTCCCGAAAGCCGCCCCGAAAATTGCTGGTTCCATCTCTGCATGGAAGACGACCTCGCCAGCCCCAACGCCTTCGTCACCACGCGGGTGGGGGCGGTGCCGCTGGTGGCGCAGAACATCAAGGGGCGGGTGGTCGCCTTCCGCAATGTCTGCACCCACCGCTTCGCCGTGATCCATGGCGAGCCGTCGGGCTGTGGCCCCTTGCGCTGCCCCTATCACGGCTGGAGCTTCGACGCCGACGGCGTGCCGGTGGGGCTGCCCTTCAACCCGACCGACTTCCAGCTGGAGGCCGAGGGGCGCCGCCGGCTGGCCCTGCACCCGGCCTCGCTGGCCCGCTGCGGCCGGCTGGTCTTCGTCCGGGTGGCCCCCGACGGCCCGTCGCTGGAGGAGGAACTGGGAGGCGATCTCTTCGTCCGGCTGGCCACCCTGTCCGACGCCTTCCCCCGCCGCGGCGATGCGGTGGAGCCGGCCGAGAATTGGGAGACGATCGAGGCCGCCAACCTGCGTATCGCTTTTGCGCCCGGCCGCGCGCTGGTGCTGCACAGCGCCCCCCCGATCGGCGCGGACGAGCGCTTTTCCCGCAGCATGACCTTCCATCCCGTCACCGCCGAGGCGGAGCTTCCGGCATGAGCGCGCATCCCGTCCGGAGCACCGTCCCTGAGAACGGCGCCTTCCTTCCCCACAGCCATTTCTGGACCGGGGAGGCCTTCGCCCGGGAACGCGAGCGGGTCTTCGGCCGCTGCTGGCTTTACATGGGCATGTTCGACGACACGAATGTCCTGACCGCCGAGATGGCTGGGCTGCGCTTCGAACTGCACCGCCGCGGCGAGGCCATGGACGGCGTCTGCCGCGACGGGGAACGGGTGCGGCCGCTGCAGATCGACCGCTGCGGCGCCTTGGTCTTCGCCCGCGTGGCGCAAGAGGGCGGCCCGACCCTGGCCGACCATCTGGCTCCCTACGGCGAGCAGCTGGCGATGATGTCGGCGAACTGCCTGAACCCGCAGGCCCCCGTCAGCATCGCGTTCCAGGCCAATTGGAAAGCGCTGGTCGAGAACACGATGGACGACTTCCACGGCTCCACCGTCCATCCCGACACCATCCACCCCGCGGTGCATCCCGACTGGCAGAGCCACCTCGTCACCGAACGCCACGGCGCCAACAGCGAGTCCCGCTGGCTGTTGGCCGACGGCACCGCCGGCTGGTGGGCGAAGCTGGACGCCAAGCTGCGCATGCGCCGCTTCGCCATTGAGTCCTTCTACCGCCACACCTTCATCTTCCCGAACTTCTATCTGGCGACCTTCTATGGCGCCACGGTGATCCCGCACCGGGTCGATCCCGTCGCCCCCGACGCCTCGGTCCTGCGATGGCAGCTGTTCCTGCCCACCACCCGGCTGGAGACGGCGCGCGAGCAGGCCTTCCACCGCTCCACCGCCGCCTATCTGATCGAGTCCGCCGGCACGGTGATCGCCGAAGACCGGCCGATCTGCGAGGCGGTGCAGCAGGGCCGGCCCGGCATCGCCGATCTTCCCCACATCACCGGCATCTATGGCCGGCGCGAGCGCCGAATCCTCGACTTCCATCAGGCGATGCTGCGGCAACTGGGAGCGACAGCCCAATGAGCGAAAGTCATGGAAGCGGCGCCCTGACCTTCATCGAGCCGACGGAGGAGCACGCCCGACTGCTGCTCGACTGGCGCACCCGTCCCGACATCGCCGGCCAGATGCTGAGCGTCGTCCCCTACGACGTGGAGCGGCAGAAGGCGTGGCTGCGGCGCTGTGCGGAACGGGACGACTATGTCCACCGCATCCTCTGCGTCGATGGGGAGCCGGCCGGCCATGTCTCCATCACCGTGACCGAACCGGAGTGGCGGATCGCCACCATCGGCGTGCTGATGGGCGAGCGGGCGGGGCGGATGGGGGCGGCCCCGCTGAACTTCGCCTACATGCTGAACCACGTCTTCTTTACGATGGGGCTGCGCAAGGTGGTGAACCACATCCTGGGCACCAACAGCCCCCGCCTGCTGAAGGGCCAGCCGATGATCGGCTACCGCCCGGTCGGCGTGCTGAAGCGCCAAGTGGTGAAGGATGGGCAGGAGATCGACCTCCACATCTTCGAGATGCTGGCCGAAGACTGGCTGACGGTGCGCGAGCGCTTCCGCATCTACCAGGACATGGACGGGCGGGAGTGGATGTAGAGGGGCAGGTGGCCTCGCCGGCTTCTGAGGCGGGCGCATCGGAACCGGACCGCATTCATTAAAATCGATGCACTCACAGCCTAACCTTCTCCTCCTGACATGCTCGGGAGCGACCGATGGCCAGCATCACGATCCGGAACTTCGAGGATCCGTTGAAGGCCCGGCTGCGGATCCGCGCCGCCCATCACGGCCGCTCCATGGAGGATGAAGCCCGCCACATCCTGCGTGCAGCCCTCACGGAAGAGAGCCAGCCGGTGACGGATCTCGGGGAAGCCATCCACCGGCGGTTCGCGCGGCTCGGCGGCGCCGAGGTGGCGGAGGTGAAGCGCGAAGCCCTGCGGACGCCGCCGAGCTTCGACTGATGATCGTTCTCGACACGAATGTTTTGTCGGAGTTGATGCCCCCGACACCGTCCGAAGCCGTATTCCCCTGGTCCGCTGCACATCCTGTTCGGTCTTGACCTTGCTGCCGGAGGGGGCCGCGACGGAGCAGATGTTTGCCGAAGGCTTAGTTGGTCGGGCAAGGGCGATAGGAGAGTTTGCGCAACGGAGGCCGCCATGCAGAATCCAACCCCACCCGCCGACCTTCCGTCCGCTCCAGCGGCCCTGGCCGAGCGCCAGCGGGTGCTTGCCGCCGATCTCCTGGGGTTGGACCACCCGCCTGCCGACAATCTCGACATCCTGCGGGTGGTGCGGGGCCGGCTGTCTCTCCAGGCCGTCAGCGCCTTGCAGGCGGTCGGGCTCGACACCCGCACCCTGGACCGGATCATTCCCCGGCGCACGCTGGAACACCGCCGGCAGAAGGGGGAGGCGCTGACGCTGGAGGAGAGCGAGCGCGCCTACCGCGCCGCCAGCATCGTCGCTCTGGCGCAGGCGGTGTTCGGCAACCGGGACAAGGCCCTGTCATGGCTCCATGCCCCCCGCAGCCGTTTCGACGGTGAGGCGGCCATCGCCCTGATCGACACCGACATCGGTGCCCGTTTGGTGGAAGAAGCCCTGATCCAGATCGACGACGGCTATTTCGCGTGAAGCTCTGGCGGATCAGCAATCATGCCGATCTGCAAGGTGTCGGAGGTCTGCGTGCCGGTGCCCGCTGGCACAATCGCGGGCGGCCCATCGTCTATCGCGCCGAATCGCCTCCCGGCGCCCTGATTGAGATTCTGGTCCATCAGGTGATCCGGCTGGGGACCGCCGCCTTGAGGCGGCGGAGGAAAGCCGGTCGGCCGCAGGCCGAAAATCGAGAGTTGAACGAACCGGGAACGACAGGTAAACTCATCGCATGTCCGTGCTCAGCTACAAATTCCGCCTCTATCCCACCCAAGCACAAGTCGCCGGGATGGAAGCGATGCTGGGCGCGTTCTGCGACCTCTACAACGCCGCTCTGCAGCAACGCATCGAAGCTTACCGCCGCCGGCGCAAGACCTTGCGCTACACCGACCAAGCCGGCGAACTGAAGGCCGTCCGCGCCGCCGATGAGCGCCTGGCCGGCTACAGCTTCTCCGCCCAGCAGCAGGTCCTGCGCCGCCTCGACAAGGCCTTCCAGGCCTTCTTCCGTCGCCTCAAGGCGAAAGGCAAGGCCGGCTTCCCGCGCTTCCAGGCCAAGGCCCGCTTCGACAGCGCCGAGTTCCGCGTCGGCGATGGCCTGACGCTGCGCAAGAGCGGGCGCCTCGGGCTCACCGGCCTTTTCGGCGAAATCAAGGTCAAGTGGCACCGGCCGCTGCCGCCGGGCGCCAAGCTCGGCGCCGCCGTTCTGTCGCGGTCTGCCGGACACTGGTACGTCTGCTTCCAGGTCACCGTGCCGGATGTGGCGGTGGCGGAGCGCGACGGCGCCGCCGTTGGCATCGATGTTGGTCTGACATCTCTGGTTGCCACCTCGGACGGCGAGGTGGTGCCGACGCCGCCGTGGACCAAGCGCGCCGCCAAGAAGCAGCGCCGTCTCCAGCGCGCGCTGTCCCGCTGCAAACGAGGCAGCCAGCGCCGGCGCAAGGCCAAACAGCGACTGGCCCGGCACAGCGCCCGCACCGCCAACCAGCGCCGTGACGTCCTGCACAAGCTCAGCCGCTCGCTGGTCGACCGCTACGCCGTCATCGCCCTCGAAGACCTGAGCGTCGAGCCACTGGCCCGCTCAATGCTCGCCAAGTCCGTTCACAACGCCGCCTGGGGCCACCTCCGGTCCTTCCTCGAGTACAAGGCTGCAAGCGCCGGCACTCGGGTGGAAGCGGTCGATCCGCGCGGCACCAGCCAGACCTGCCCGCAGTGCGGGGCCGTGATCGCCAAGACGCTCGACATCCGGGTCCACCGCTGCCTCTGCGGCTGCGTGATGGACCGCGACGTTGCGTCAGCCACGGTCATCCTGCAGCGGGCCAGCCACGCCACGGGGCCGGGACACGGCCTTCGGACACCAAGCCAGCGGGGTGCCGCCTAGCTTGTCCGAGAAGCCGCCGCGCTTTAGCCGGCGGAGTTGTCACCAGGAGATCGCCTCGCCCGCCGCCCTGCCGGACCGCTACGGCCTGCTGACCGTCGCGGTGGAGGACGGGCTGGTTCCCCCTGGAGGCGCCGCCGCTCCCCCCCGACTGGCCGGAGCGGACGGAGGTGACGCGCGCCGTCGGCGATGCGTGGCTGGCGAACGGCCGGTCGGCCCTGCTGCGGGTGCCGAGCGCCATCATGCCCGACGTCCACAATGTCCTGCTCAACCCGCTGCCCTCGGATGCGGGAAGGCTGCGGATTACCGACGTCCGGGACGTCCCCTTTGCCCCGCGGCTGTTCAAGACCATCCTGCCGACGGCAAAACAGCCCTAACCGCCCCTACCCCACCATCATCCTCCGCCACACCGCGTGGAACTGCTGGATGCGCTCCTCGTTCAGGCCGAGCACGGCAGGACGACCGGTCTGGCGGCAGCCGCGGAAGGCCAGTTCCGAGGCCTCCTGGTCCTCGCGCAGCAGGGCGACGTTGAGGTCGCGCGCGCCCTCCTCGATCAGGCGGCGGGCAGCGGAGCCGCCCTTGCCGGCATCGCCGTCCGGGTCGGCCAGGAACAGGCGGAGGGTCAGGGCGCAGCGGTCGGGGCCGAGCGGGTCGTAGGTCTGGACGCTCATCACCGCGCCGCGGGTGAAGCCGATCTCCAGGTTGGGGAAGATGTGCAGGTGATCGTAATCCCGCAGGATCGGGCTGGGGCGGAAGCCCAGCCGCTCCGACACGCCGTCCCACCAGCGGGCACTCTTGTCCGACATGCCGGTCACGCCGCGGGAATGGGCGCCGTCATAGTCGCAGCGCCAGTCGCCCTTCACCAGCTTGCGGAAGGTCGTGGGGTGGGTGAGGTCGGCGTGGTAGACCTCCAGCACGCTCTCCACCCCCATCTTCCAGTTGGCGGCCCATTCCATCGACCGCTCGTCGAAGGGGCGGACGAAGATCTCCGAGGCATGGCGCAGCACGTCGGCATAGACGCCGAGCCAGTCGCCGAGGTCCGGCCCCTCCGCTGCCACCCGCAGGAAGACGAAGCGGCCGCACACCCCGACCGCCACCGGCGTCAGGGCACGGCCGCAGCGGCCCTCGCGATCCAGGCCGAAATTCGCCTCGTTGCCGGGAATGCCATAGGGCACGCCGTCACGGTCGAAGGTCCAGCCGTGATAGCCGCAGCGCAGCATGCCGTTGCCGCGCGGCACCCGGTGGATCATGGCGAAGCGGTGGGTGCAGACGTTGCGGAAGCCCCGCAGCTCCCCGTCGAAATTCTGCACCAGCACGTCCAGCCCGCCGATCCGCCGGGTCAGATAGTCGTTGGGCCGGGCAAGCTCGTCGGTGAAGCCGGCGAAGACCCAGGATTGGCGGAAGACCCGCTCCTCCTCCGCCCGGAAGATCTCCGGGTCGTGGTAGGCGGCGGGGGGGATGCCGGGGACGGCCTTGGCGGCGACGAAGGGGAGGGGGCTTTCCATGGGGCCGAAGGGTAGCCCGCGCCCCGCCGGCCGGTCCAGGGCACAGCGGGTCGCAGGTGTCGGGTCGCAGGTCTCCCCTCTCTCCCGTCACGGCCGGAACAGCGTCGCCTCGATCCCGCGCAGCCCCGTGGCGTCGCAGATGTAATAGGCGACCATGGCGCGCCCGTCCGGCAGCACCGCCGCCCAGGGATAGCCGAGATCCGGCGCCGGCCCGTCGTCGCGCAGCACCAGCTCCGGCACCTCACCGGGCTGCTGGCGGCGCGGGTCGTAGAGGCGGGCGCGCACGCCGTAGGGCGCATGGCGGTAGCCGCCGACCAGCAGCAGCCGGCCGTCCGGCAGCGGGCAGGCGTCATAGGGATGGCCGACCACTGTCTGGCGCCGCCACGGTTCCCAGCTGTGGCCGAGATCGGTGGAGCGCGAGGTCGCCAGATGGTCGTCCAGCCCGGTGGTTCGGTGGAAGGCGTGCAGCACGCCGTCGGCATCCAGATGCAACGCCGTCTCGCAGAAGCCGGCCTTGGCCTCGGGGTCGATGGCGATGATTGCCCGATGAACCCAGCTCTCCCCCCGGTCGGTCGAGGCGAAGAGATGGCTGGCATAGGTGCCGGTGGAGGGGTGGTGGGTGTAGCCGGTCTGCAGGATGGTGCCGTCCGGCGCCTCCACCGCCCGGCCGCGCACCGCCCCGCCGAAAAAGGGCCGCTGTCCCGGCACGATGTCGGGATGGCCGGGCAGGGGAGGCAGGTCGCGGTTCGGCGTCCAGCTCCGCCCGCCATCGTCGCTGTGCCGGCTGTAGCCGCCCCAGAAGATGTAGAGATCGCCGCTCTTCTGCGGATTGCCGGTCAGCCCGATCCCCAACGCACGCAGCGCCTCCCCTTGCGACGATGGCACCGGATACCAGCAAAATCCGGTCAGCAGGATGCGGCCGTCACGCAAGCTCAGCAGGCTGGCGTCCTGGTCGGCCGCCTGTGGATCGGGGGGCAGGGGCATCTCCTCCCCCAGCGGTTCGGCATCGGAGCCGAGCCGCAGCAGCATGGTCTGCGAGCGGGAATCGAGATGGTCGACATGGTTGAACCCGGTCTCCCCCGCCCGGAACGTAGCCCCGCGCAGCCAGCGATGGTCGCGCGCCCGCCGGAAGGCCAGCAGCACCGATCCGTCTCCCATCGGGGTGAGCGACGGGAAGGACGCATAGAACCGCGGGTCGCGGTACAGCACGCGATGTTCGACACCGGTCATGGCCATCGGGTTCCCTACTCCCTCTTTGAAAAGCAGCAACGATCCTGCACAAGGACGAGTCTGCTCAGGCCAGCCCGATCCAGAGGAGGAACGCCCGGTTGACCGCCAGCATGCTTTCATCCTCCAACCGTCCGAGCGCCTCGCCGATCTTGTCGCGGGCGATCGTCTGGACCTTGTCGACCATCACCTGCGAGCGTTTGCGCAGACCGTTGCCCGGAGTCGGATCGACCGACAGGCGGAACAGCGGCGCGTCCACCAAGGCGCTCGTGATCGGCAGGATGGTGACGCTGGGATGCCCGTCGAACAGGTCAGACTGGATGACCAGTACCGGACGCGGCTTGCCGTAGTCACCCTGCAAGGCGACTGTCACCAGATCGCCGCGCCTCATTCCCAGCCCTCGATGTCGCGAACCGCGTCCAGCCAGTCCATCGTCTCCTGCTCCTGCGGCGTGTCCCGGACCAGCAGAGACTGGCGCCGGCATTCGGCGGCGAAGCCGGGCCGGCGGGTGTCCGGCACCCAGATCTGCAACGGCCGCAGCCCGGCGGCACGCAGGCCGTTGCGATGGCGCTGAACGCGGAAGGAAAGCGGCGTGGGCATGGGCAGGCACTTCCTTGGTGTTACATGTAACATTGATCGTCCGCCGATCCTGTGCAAGCCCAACCCCAATAAACCCGCCCCTCTATAGACCCGCGACCTCGTGCCTCAGCAGCAGTGCGGTGCGGCGATGCGGATGCGCCTTGAAAGACTGACACCCTTGTGGAGAGTCTTCGTCACAGAGAATTCTCCTTCCACGCGGTGTCGCATCCCATGGCGTCCTCCTTCGTCCCCGCCTCCGCCCCCGTCGGCAGCTTTCTGGACAATCTGCGCACGCGCATCGCATCGCCGCGGGCCTACTGGCGCAAGGCGAAGGCCGATCCGCGCTACGCCATCTACGACATCCTGCCCATCGTCACCGATCCAGTCCTGCGCGACCGGCTGGCGGCGCTGATCGCGGCCCGGCGACCGCACACGCCGGGCTTCTACCCGTCGCTGGAGGCGCGGGACTGGTGCCGGACGCTGGAGACGGACGGCATCACCCCGCTGCTGCCGCCGATCGACCCGGCCGTCGTCGCCGACTTGCGCAGCTATTTCGAAAACACCCCCTGCCAGGATCCCTTCCGTCCGCATCTGGGCTGGTTCCGGCCCGACAGCCCGCCCAGCCCGGAGTCCAACATGGGCTATCACGGCGTCGACCAGATCCTGCGCGCCCCCCATGTGCTGGCCCTGTTCAACGATCCGCATGTGCTGGAGACGGCGGAGCTGTATCTCGGCTGCAAGCCGATCCTCGACAACATCGGCTGCTGGTGGTCCTGGGGCGGGGAGAGTTTCGGCGGACGGGAGGCGGCCAAGGGCACCCAGCGCCACCACCGCGACCTGGACAGCCTGCGCGGCTTCAAGCTCTTCTTCTACCTGACCGACGTGGACGAGGACGGCGGCCCGCACATCTTCGTCAAGGGCAGCCACCGCAGCCGCCTGCTCTCCACCGGCCGCGCCCTGAGCGACGCGCAGGTGGAGGCCGCCTTCGGCACCGCCGGCACGGTGACGATGACCGGCGCAGCCGGCAGCCGCTTCCTGGGCGACACCTACGGCGTCCACAAGGGTGCCTTGCCGCGGCGCGGCCGCCGCCTGCTGCTGACGGCCCAGTACAACGTCAACCGCACGCCCCACGGCCCGACTGTCCCGACGCTCGACCGCCGCTGCGCCGATGTGCCGGATGGGCTGGATCCCTTTGTGAACCAGATCTACGTCGCACCCTGAGAAGACCGGATGCATCAGTACATGTTGGACGCCGCCGCGTAGCCGAGCTGGTAGTAGAGGCCCGCCATCGCCTGCAGACTGGCTGGGTCCAGCGCCTGCACGTCGAGCGCCATCAGCTTGCCCAGGCTGAGGTTGAAGTCCTGGGGCAGCTTGCTCAGGCCATAGCGGCGGTGGGCGATGTAGTCGGAGGTGCCCTGGAAGAACATCCGCCGCAGGACCCAGGCCTTGTCCAGCCGGTCGGGATGGATGCGGTGGGACACACGGGCGCCCGGCACGTAATAGACGGTGGCACCACCGGCGCGCAGGGCGGTGAACAGCATGCCCTCGCTCGCCATCAGCCCGTCGCCGCTGCGTCCCACATCGGTTGGAAAGCCGCGGCCGTCGAGCAGCCGCTTGCGGAAGGCGCAATTGCCTTCGCCGAACCATTCGCCCGGTTTCAAAAACCGGGATTCCGTGTCCCAGCCCCAACGGCAGGAGAAGACGTGCAGCAGCCCGTCGGTCAGCCAGTCGGGACGGGGATGGCTGCCAAAATCGGGATCGACCTCGCCGGCGACCATGTCGACGGCTGGATCGGCGAAGGGCGCCGTAAGCCCCTCCAGCCAGCCGGGAAGAGCCTGTTCGTCATCGTCGATGAAAGCGACCAGCGAGGCGGCGGCCAGGGTGACGCCACGGTTGCGGGCGAAGCCGACTCCGGTCCTCTCCTCCACCACATGGTTCAGGCTGCTCCCATGCCTGGCGAAGGTGGGGCGCCACCGCTCCACCACCAGCCGGGCCTCCTGCTGCGGGCCGTTGTCGATCACCAGGATCTCATGGGATCCGCCGGTGGCCGTCTGCCCGACCAGACTGGCGAGGCAGAGGTCGAGCAGGTCCGGCCGCCGGTAGGTGCAGACGATCACGCTTGCCGCAAGCCCGGAGACCGCATGGACGCCGTCAGATAAGAAATGGTCGGGTATAGACTGATCAGGCATAGGGAACTCCCGGACAGGAAGGACGGGATCGGACTCTTCCGTGATCGGCTCAGTGATCGGCGTGGACGATGCGCAGGTCCGGCAGGCCCCAGGCGGTCACGCCCATATCCTTGGCCATCATCGCCAGCCCCTCGGTCTCGATGTAGCCGCAGTGGCTGTAGGGAGGGAAACACAGTCCCTCGCGGTGAAGGTCCGCGCGCACCAGCAGCGCCGTGCCGCCCACCCCGTCCAGCGGTACGATCTCCTCGCCAACGAAAGCATCCAGATAGAGCCGGCCCGCGCCGCGCGGCGGCTGGAAAATGCCATCGACCAGATGGCGCGGATCCTCCTCTCCTGTCAGCCGGAAGCTGTTGAGGTCGAAGGTCCGTCCGTCGGGCAGGACGCAGTGGGGAACGGCGATATCGCGCCCGGCGGCGAGCAGACGGGCCAGCAGGTCCGGCGGATGATCGATCAGATCGGCGTCGAGCCACAGCACCCAGTCCTCGTCACCCAGCGCGCCGGCCAGCAGCCGGTTGCGCGAGCGCGCCAGCAGTTCCCGCCGCCGCCGCTGGATTTGCGGCGTCCAGCGGGGCTCCTCGGGCCGAAATCCGTAGTCGTGGCGCAACAGCGTCACCCGGCGATAGCGCCGCTGAAGCTCCGGCAGCCTTGCGGCCAGCCAGTCATGGGTGCCGTCACGACTGTCCCCCTCCAGGAAGCCCAGCGACAAGCGGGACGGATCATGGTCGAGCCGGCCGAGCAGCTCCAGATAGCGCGGCAGATGGGAGACGGCGTCCTTCACCGGGGTCAGCACCAGCACGCGCTCCGCTCCCCGCCCGGTCACCCGCCCTGCCCCGAGCCCCGTCCGCGCGGTCTCCGGGGTCCGGACAGCGGGAGAGGGCGAAGGCCCGGCCGGCCGGCGCGACCGCGACGCCATCAGGACCGACAGGCGGTCGCGCATCCGGGCTCCGACCACCTCCGGGCTGAAGAGGGTCCGCATTCTGGCGGCGGCGCGCGCACCCACCGCGCGGGCCTCGTCGGGATGGGACGCCACCCGGCGCATCAGCCGGGCCGCCACCTCCAGGTCGGGCTCGGCCCAGACGGTGCCGCGCCGGTAATAGCCGTCGTCCGCCTCCAGCATGACGGTACGGCAGGGCACGAGATAGGCCGTGTCCGGGGTGGCGATGTCCAGGGTGCCGGAATAGGCGGTGGCGATGACGGGCTTGCCGCCGGCCATCGCCTCGGCGACCGTCAGCCCGAATCCCTCCGCCCGGTGCAGCGAGACATAGGCATCGCAGGCCGCCATCAGGGCGGCGGTCCGCTCCGCCGTCCAGGGTTCGTTGATGATGCGGATGTCCGGCCGGCCGCCGGCCAACGCCTCCAGCGCGCGGCGCTCGCCGTCCGTCAGCTTCTTCGCTTTGATGATCAGCAGGGTGTCGGACGCGGCGTCGGGGAAGGCGGTGCGGTAGGCGCGGATCAGGCCAGCCGGATTTTTGCGCGTGACGTTGCTGGTCGCGTCGAACAGGAACAAGAAGCAGACCGTGCCGTCGGGAATGCCGAATGCCTGCCGGCCGAATGCGGGAGGCCCCTGCGGCGGCGCCACAGCATGCGGCATGGCGATCACCGGCACCGGGACATGCGGCGCCACCGCGGCGGCGGTGAAGCTGCTGGGCACCCAGACCTCGTCGACCAGCGGCAGGCACTCCCGCCAAGGCTCGGGAATCCCCGCCGACGCCTCCCAGGCCCAATAGCCGATGGTGAAGCGGCCGGACAGCCGCTGGGGATCAAGACGCGGATCGAAGCGGGGATCGAGGCGGCGAGCGTTCAGCGACTGACGCAGGGCATCCGGGTTGGTGTGGACCACCGTCACAGCGAAGGCATCTGCGGCGGCGGCATTCTCCACCCCCTGCGATGGCACATCGGACAAGGCAACGGGGTGGGTCTCGTCGAGCGGCATGTCGATCACCGTCACCGGCAGCCCCGACGCCCGCAGCGCGGCCACCGTCCCGCGCACGGCACTTCCCAGCCCGATCGCCGCGCTCAGGTGCCCGGCGACTTCGACCTCGATGTCCGCTTTGGGCGGGATGGACCTCATGTCCCCCGCATCGTGCAGCGCCACCTCACGGTAAGCCTCCACCGGCAGGCGCTTGCCCATTTCCTCCAGCACAGCGCGGCACCGGTCGCCATCGAAACGGGCGGTGGCCATCTGCCAGTGAACTTCGAAATGCGGGGCGCCGAAGGTGTTGCCGCCATGGACGACGTAGGTGTAGAGCCGCGGCAGGTCCATCCGCACGACGCGGGCGCTGCGGCGCAGCTGCTCGACCACCGGCGTGTCCTCGCCGCGACGAAGGGCCGGATAGCGCGGCATCGCCGCCTTCTCGCACAACAGCGAGCCTTCCCAGTCCCGCTCGCCGGACACCGCCAGCCGGCCCTCGGCCGGCCACCAGATCATCCAGCGGCCGAGCAGGCAGGCCTGCGCGCCGGCGGCGGCCAACACCCGCTGCTGCATCTCCAGCCGGCAGGGGTCGTAGAGGTCGTCGTCGTCCCACTGGCAGACATAATGGCCGGCCGCATGGTCGACGGCGATGTTGCGCAGTTCGCCCAGCGTCCCACCGCCCTGCCGGCCGGCCGCATCGACCCGGATCAGACGAACGTTCCGGCACCCGGCGGCGCGGATGGCGCGCTCCAGCGGATCGTCCTGCGGCAGCGCCGGGCTGTCGCAGACGATGACCAGTTCGCGGTTGGGATAGGTCTGGCGCGCGAAGCAGCCGATGGCAACCTCCAGCAGCGCCCTCCGCCCTTTGGTCACCATCAGGCAGGAGATCAGCGGCAGCCCCTCCGCCTTCGCCACGGAGCCAGAAGCGGAGGAGCGGGCCCTCTCCGGCCGGCCGTCGGTCACCACCGCCGCGACCTGCCGGGGCAGGCCGGCGCCGGGTCCGGCAGCGCGCCCGGCATCGCCGCGGAACCAGGTGCCCTCCCAGTAATGGACGGCATAGGCCCGGCGGGTCGCCTGTTCCCAGAAAATGGGATCGAACAGGCGGCCGGTCCAACAGTCCTCCTTGGTCACGGGGTAGAGCAGGTCCGGCGGCAGCACCGTCACCGCGGCAGCACCTTCCCGGTCATAGGACGCATGGGCGCGGGTCAGTAGGAAGGGGCCGGTGGCGTCCAGCACGTCGGCGCTGGACCGCGCCTCGACCAGCCGGTCCAGCAGATGGTCCCAGAAGGGATGGCCGGGCACCGACGCCAGGAAGGACGGGCACAGGATGCGGGGAAGCCCGCGCTCCACCGCCTTCGCCAGCCTGCCATGCTCCTCCGGCTCCAGCCCGACGACGAAGCTCCGGCCCTCCAGCAACCCGTCGATCGGGCGCAGGCATTCGAAATCGAGGTCGGCATAGACCCCGCCGAACCGGCGCAGGATCAGGTAGCGCGCCAGATCGATCCGCGCGATGGGATCGGCATAGCCGTGGAAGACCGGCAGCAGCGCCGGATGCTCCTCCGCGATGAAGCGCCCGATGTCCTCGTCGGTCCAGAACAGGTACTCGAATCCGGGATTGCGCTCGATCCAGCTGCGCTGCAGCGCCTGGAATTCCGGCGGAACGTCACGTGTCTTCCAGGTCTGGTGGATCAGGCGCGGGATCGGGGAACGGGAGTCGGTGCGCATGCTTCTTGATGAAAATGGAACACGAACCGATACGCATTTTGCCGAAGCAGCTCAATGCGAATGGATGATCGGAATCATTCTGTCGCAATTTGTTTAATCTGACACACGCCATTAGAGAACAACACTCCTATTCTTTCTACAAAATCCCTTCTCATTCCCCCAGACATCGCCTCACAACTGGAAAATTTTCATCAAAGCATGTTGAAATTATCAACCACGCCTAGGGAATGCACCGTCACGTTATGATATTAGCTAAGTTGACTAAGACGAGGTCGACGTCTATGATTCTTGAGAAAAATGGAGGGGCTGGATGCGGCAGGTCACCATTCATGCGGCCAAGACCAACCTGTCCAAGCTGATCGAGGCGGCACTGCGCGGCGAAGAGGTCGTCATTGCCAAGGGAAGCAAGCCCGTCGTGCGGCTGGTCCCGGTTTCCCGCGGGGCATTCACCATCGGCCTGCTGAAGGGCAAGCTCGGCACCGGGCCGGACTTCTTCGAACCGATGGACGATGCCGATCTCGACGGCTGGGAAGGGGAGGCCTCCGGGGCTCCATGACGGCGGTCCTCCTCGACACCCATGCCTGGGCCTGGAGCCTGTCCGGCGATGCCCGCTTGTCGAAGCCGGCGGTCGCCGCCATCGCCGCGGCAGACATGGTCCTGGTCAGCCCGATCACCTTCTTTGAAATCGCCCAGAAGGTCCGGCTCGGCAAATGGCCGGAGATGGCGCCCTTCGTGGAACGGCTGGATGCCCTGCTGACCGACCAAGGCGGGCTTGTGGCCGGCTTCGATCCTGCGGTCTGCCTGATCGCCGGCATGATGGACTGGACCCACCGTGATCCTTTTGACCGTCTGTTGGCGGCCACGGCGATGCATTACAAGCTGCCGCTGGTCTCCGCCGACGCGGTCTTCGACGGCATCGTCACGCGGCTGTGGTGATCGCCCCCATCACGGAACAGGCCATTCCATGCCCGGACACCGCCCTTACCGCCTGCATCGCCCCTGGACCGTGCTGGGCAGCCGCGAGCTGCTCGACGCCGATCCCTTCCTGAAGGTGCGGGTGGAGACGGTGGAGCTGCCGGACGGCCGGCGGATCGACGACTATTACCAGTTCGACCAGCCCTCCTTCGCCTGCATCTTCGCCGAGATGGCGGACGGGCGGATCGTCACCTACCGCCAATACCGCCACGGCCCGCGCAAGGTCGGTCTGGTCTTTCCCGGCGGCCACCTGTCCCCCGGCGAGGAACCGCTGGCCGCAGCCAAGCGCGAGCTGATGGAGGAGACCGGGATGGAGGCGGAGCGCTGGACCGACCTCGGCGCCTACATCGTCAACGCCAACCAGGGCGGGGCTTGGTCGCACATGTTCCACGCCACCGGTTGCCGCCGCGTCGCCGAGCCGATCGTCGACGACCTGGAGGACACCGAGATCCTGCACCTGACAAGGGCGGAGCTGCTGGAGGCCATCGGCCGCGGCGAGATGCACCTGCTGACCCAGATCGCGCTGGTCAGCATGGTCTGGCAGGCCGACATCGCGCGGGTGCTGTCCCGTCCCCACTCCCCAGACACAGCCGGTTGAGGAAAAGCCCGATGACCCGCTTCGCCCTGTTCCCCCCGATGGCCGCCCTTCTGCTGACCGGCGCCCTTGCACTCCTAGCCGCACTCCCGGCCGCCGCCGAGCCGATGAAGGGCCGCTACGAGCTGCGCTGTCAGGACCCGCAGACCCGGCAGTGATCACTCCGCCGGCTAAAGCGCGGCAGCTTCTCGGACAAGCTACGCGGCAACCCGCCCGCTTGGCGTCCGAAGGCCCGATCCAGGCCTGAATTTGTTGTGCCCGAAGGCCCGGAACTCGATGACGGACGCGGCCGCCACGTCGCGGTTTTCGACCAGACCGCAGTCCGGGCACCGGTGCACGCGATCGGCCAGGGTCTTTTCGACCTTGGCACCGCAGCACGGGCACTCTTGCGATGTGCCGCGCGGATCGACGGCGACCACCAGCTTACCGGCTCTCTCGGCCTTGTAAGCGATCAGCGCCATCAACAGGCCCCACGCAGCGTCCAACACGTCCTTGGCCAGCATCGAGCGGGCCAGGCCTTGAATGGTGAGGTCTTCGACCGCGATGCGGTCGTAGCGGGCGACGATGTCCGCCGCCAGCTTGTGCAGGTGATCGGCGCGGCGGTTGGCGGTCTTGCGGCTGTAAGCCGCCAGACGCGCCGTCGCCTTCTTCCGGCGTTTGCTCCGTAGATTCGGTTTGCGGCTGCGAGACACCGCCCGCTGGCGCTTGCGCAGCCCCTTGGCGGCCTTCTTAGTCCAGTTCGGCCGCTCGACCAGAGCGCCGTCCGACAGCGCCACCAGCGCCGACAGTCCGGCGTCGAGGCCGACGGTGACCGGCCCGGTCACCGAGTGCTCCACCGGCGCATCGAGCTGGAACACGACAGACCACTTGCCGGCCTGACGGGTGATGACGGCCGCGCCGCACGCCGCCCCCGGCGGCCAGTCGCGGTGCCATTTGACCTTCACCAAGCCTGGAATCCCGACGATCGACAACCGCCGCCCCGGCTTCATCGTCAGGCCATCACCAAAGCGGAAGTCGGCCGCGTGAAAGCGGGCGGACGCCTTGAAGCGCGGAAAGCCAGCCTTGGCGCTACGCTTCACACGACCGAAGAAGGCATTGAAGGTCTTGGTGAGCCGGCGCAGCACCTGCTGCTCGGCTGAGAACGAATAGTTGCCGAGTTCCGGCACCTCGGTGCGCAGCAGCTTGAGTTCGTCGGCCTGGGCCTTGTAGGTCAGTGAAACGCCCTGCCGGCGATAGGCCTCGATGCGCTGTTGAAGCCCGGCGTTGTAGAGCTGGCAGAACCAATACAGCATCTCGTCGAGCGCTTCGCGCTGACGCCGGTTCGGGTGGATGCGGTATTTGTAGCTGAGAAGCATAATCGCCATACTGTTCGGTGTTTGTTCTGATATATGTCCGCCCGAGCGCTCCGCAAGTTTGCGGGCCAAATTCTCCGGCCGGCTAAAGCGGGCAGTCCCCTTCGGCGTCCATGATGGGAGCCGACCGTCAAACTGTAACATCCCCGCTGTAGCTTCCCGACGCTCGCCAAGACCAAGGCGGCGCCGAACGGGCTTCAATGGCCGATGGCGCCGCTCATGCCAGCCGCTTGCCCTGATGAGGGTTCGGGAGACACCAGCCATGACCAACTTGCCCGTCCAGCTGCCTGAAACGTCGCGCCGTTCGGTGCTCCGCGCCCTTGCCGGGCTGCCGCTGCTGCCGGTCGCCGGCATCGGCGCCGGCGAGCTGCTGTTCGCCTCGGGCGCCGAGGCAGCATCCGCCAAGGGCGCGCCGGTCGCCGTCGAGTTCGTCGGCATGGCCGCCCCCACCACCGCCGCCGCGCAGGCCAAGACCACGGTCGAGTCCAGCATGGTCGTGACCTGGGCCGACGGCTCCAAGCAGAGCTTCGCGCTCGGCTACCAGCCGCTGTTCATCACCGGCGATATGGTGCCGGACGGCAAGGGCGGCACGATCCTGGCCGGCGGCTATACCGACATCAACGGCAAGCCGATCCTCGATCAGTCGATGGCAACCCCGGCGCCGTTCTTCTCCGACTGCCCGGACGGCTGCAACCTGCTGGCCCCGATCCCCGGCGCCAAGGTGGCGGGCGTGACCGGCAACACCCTGTTCGCCGTCGTCCAGTTCGAATACGCCACCCGCGATTCCAAGGACGCCTCGATGTACGGCAAGCTGCCGTCGCCGATCGCCGTCCTGACGCTGGACCAGAACAAGGAGACCGGCGCGCTGAATCTGGTGCAGTACCACAACGTCGACACCAGCCCGGCGCACGGCCTGTGGATCACCTGCGGCGCCAGCCTGTCGCCCTGGAACACCCACCTGTCGAGCGAGGAGTACGAGCCGGACGCGGCGGCGCTGGACGACCAGTTCCGTGCCTACAGCAAGAACCTGTTCGGCGACGAGACCAAGGCCAACCCCTATCATTACGGCCACCTGCCGGAAGTGACGGTGAACGCCGACGGCACCGGCAGCATCAAGAAGCACTATTGCCTGGGCCGCATCTCGCACGAGCTGGTGCAGGTGATGCCGGACGAGCGCACCGTGCTGATGGGCGACGACGCCACCAACGGCGGCCTGTTCATGTTCATCGCTGATCAGGCCAAGGACCTGTCCGCCGGCACCCTCTATGCCGCGAAGATGGAGCAGGAGGCCGGCAAGGACATCGACAAGGGCGGCGCCTTCGCGCTGAAGTGGGTCAAGCTGGGCCACGCCACCAGCGCCGAGATCGAGACGCTGGCCGACAGCCTGAAGGCCGCCGATATCGTCGAGGTGAAGAAGGAGGATCCGAAGGACCCGTCCTTCACCGCCATCCCCTTCAACGGCAAGACCCAGTGGGTCAAGTTCAAGCCGGGCATGGAGAAGGCCGCCGCCTTCCTGGAGACCCACCGCTACGCCCCCACCGTCGGCGCCACCCTGGCCCTGACCAAGCTGGAAGGCGTCACCGTCAACGCCAAGGACAAGACCGCCTACATGGCCGTGTCCTACATCTACAAGACGATGAGCGACGGCAAGAGCGGCATCAAGGTCGACAAGATCAACGCCGGCGCCGTCTATCAGCTGCCGATGAAGAGCGGCCAGACCGACATGGCTGGATCCGCCATCGCCAGCGACTGGGTGCCGGTGCATTTCAGCGCCGTCCCGGCTCTGGTCGGCCGCGACCTGGCCACGCCGGACGCGCTGGGCAACACCGCCGACGCCGACCTGATCGCCAACCCCGACAACCTGAAATTCTCCGAAAAGCTGCGCACGCTGTTCATCGGCGAGGACAGCGGCAACCACGTCAACAACTTCCTGTGGGCCTACAACGTCGAGACCAAGACGCTGGCCCGCATCCTGTCCTGCCCGGCCGGTGCGGAGTCGACCGGCCTGCAGGCGGTCGACGACGTCAACGGCTTCTCCTATGTCATGAGCAACTTCCAGCATCCCGGCGACTGGGAGAAGGGGCTGCACGACAAGGTGAAGGACAGCCTCGCCGGGCTGATCGACGACGCCTACCGCAACCGCCGCAGCGGCGGTGTCGGCTACATCCACGGGCTGCCGCAGGCTGTCTGATCGTGACGGGCCAACGGGGCGGCCTTTGGTCGCCCCGAACGATTTTATCGGTTATGCCCTCTATTTTGAAACACAATCCTTGATTCGCTTACAAAAGCTTTCTGGATTATGCTCGCACGCTTCCGATCATCTCCCATCCAAGGGGGCGGCGATGTCCTATGATTTCGAGCGCGAGCGGTATGAGGAGCGGCGGCGCCGGGTTCGCGAAGCCCGGCGGGAGTATGAGGAGGCCCTGGAGGCCGTGGAAGCGGCGGTCCAAGTCCCTCCGGTGCTCAGCGACACACTGGCCCGATGGAACGCAGCCTTCACGGACGCCTTGCGGCTCTGGGACCAGAGCCATGACTGGCGGCTGTACCGCTTATGACGAAACAGGCCCCGGGACTTTCCGGGGCCTTTTTTCGGCCGCCTCCCGACCCCCGGCTCTCTCCATCGAAAGAAGTAACACTACCGCCAAATCGTACGGCGGAGTTTTTCTTGGAAGTGGTAATCACCAATCGACCTAGGACCAATCGGTGATCTTAACACCTCGTTAACTGGGCGGATGGCTCAATAAGCTCATCAGAACGGGCAGAAGCCTCCACCACGAATACAGGGATCGCCACCATGTCCAAGACCGATTGCGCCGCCAACGTCTTCGTCTCTGCTTCCCTGCACCTGGATGTGGTCGACGAATTCATCGCCATCACCCAGTCGAAGCTGAACGGCGCCACCAGCGAATTCACCCGCGACAGCCTGACCGACCTGCTGGCCGGCCTGACCGAGCAGCGCGAGACCTACCGCGCCGTGCTGGCCGCCGCCCCGACCGCCAACGCGCTCGCCGCCTGATCCGCCTGCTCCGGTCCGCTCCCTCTGCGCCGTCCCCTCCTCCGCGAAAGACCGCCATCATGACCGCCCCCATCGCCGCCCCGATCGCCAAGGACGTCCTCGCCTCCGCCACCCTGCATCTGGACGTGCTGGAGGAGTTCATCGCCGTCGTCCGCCGCCGGATGGCGTCGACCACCGACACATTCGCCCGCGACAGCCTGAACGACCTGCTGCTAAGCCTGACCGAACAGCGCGACAGCTATCAGGCCTTCCTGCCGCTGGCCGCCGCCGAGCCGGTGTGAGGGCTTAGAACGCCTTCAGCTTCTTCCAGGCGAACACCACCATGCGGGCCAAGAGCCAGCCGTGGGTGAATCGGGAGATCTGCGTCTCGCCATAGCTGCGGTCGGCGTAGCGCACCGGCACCTCGACGATCTTCAGGTTCTGCTTGGCGGCGCCGAAGATCAGGTCGAAGTCGCCGAAGGGATCGAAATCGCCGAAGTAATGGCGGTTGGCGACAATGGTCTCGTAATCCTCGCGCCACAGCACCTTGGTGCCGCACAGCGTGTCGGTGAAACGCTGGTTCAGCAGGAAGGAGAAGATGCGCGCGAAGGCCCGGTTCGCCAGGAAATTCAGGAAGCGCATCGCCTCCGGCGCCATCGGGTAGACCAGCCGCGTGCCGTTCACGAACTCGCCGCGCCCCGACACCATCGCCTGATAGAATTTCCCCATCGTCTCCGGCGGCACCGTCAGGTCGGCGTCGAGGATGATCAGGATGTCGCCGCGCGCCACGGCGAAACCGGCGCGCACCGCGTCGCCCTTGCCCTTGCCGGGCTGCTTCATGACCTTGATGTCCCAGTCGGGATAGGCGTCACGGACGCGCAGGCACTCATCAAAGGTGTTGTCCTGGCTGTTGCCCTCGACATAGATCACCTCGATGTCGGGAGCGAAGCGGGGCAGGCGGCGGATGGCGTTCTCGATGTTGCCGCGCTCGTTGCGGCAGGGGATCAGCACGGTGACCGAGGCCGGCTTGCCGTCCACCGTCACCGCCTCGACGGTGGGCTGCGGCCGGGCGACGACATAGTTGCGCACGCACAGCCGGCGGATGCCCGGCAGCGGAGCGATGTAGCGGTTGACCAGCGTGCCCAGCCCGAACAGCCGCTTCGGGATCAACTGGCGCCATTCGCGGCGCACCGGCTCCCAGCCCGCCAGATCCAGCAGGTTGACGATGTCGCTGGTCGACAGCCAGTTCTGCTGGCCCTGCGGCATGCGCATCCCCAGCTTTTCCGCCGCCCACAGGATCGGCTCCCAGACGCGGGAGTGATAGCTGACGATGATGCGGGTCTTGGGATTGGCGACCCGGCGCAGCAGACGCAGCGTCTCCTCGATGTCGTCGAGGAAACCGATGGTGCCCGACAGCAGGATGTGGCTGAACGGTCCCTCGATGGCGTCGATGGTCGCCGGATCCTCGGCGTCGGCGGCGATCAGCTCCAACTGCGGATGGCGCGCCTTGGCCACGGCGATGGTCGCCGGGCTGAGGTCGATGCCGACGCCGCGCGACGGCTTGAGATCCGCCAGCGTGTCGCCGACGCCGCAGCCGATCTCCAGCACCGTCGCCCCTTCCGGAATCAGGAAGCGCAGATAGGCGCGGTCGGCGTCATGGAAGGCGCGGTTGCGCTCGGCCCAGCGGTCGCGCAGGGGGGCCATGGCGTCGAACAGCGACCGGATGCGCTGCTGGCGCGGGGAGAGGCCGCGCGTCCCGGCGGCCGCGGGGGCAACGGGGGCAGACGTGTCCGGCGTGGCGGCATCCATGGAAGCGCTCCGGGAAAGCGTCGGGGTCGGCTGGTCGGTCATCGGGAGAAATCCGTGGGAAAGGCGTCGGGTCCGCCATGAGACGTCGGGACAGCAGACGTCGGGACAGCCGTCCGGGCGGCGGTCTCGTTGCGCAGCAGCAGCCAGAACAGGCCGCCGGGCAGCGACAGGACGGCGATCGACAGCCCGATCAGCAGCGAGACCAGAAGGGCCGCGTCGGCATCGAAACCGAGCAGCGCGAAACCGGCGACCATCGCCCCCTCGCGCACGCCCCAGCCGCCGAGCGAGACGGGCAAGGCGGCGGCGACGATGGCGGCCGGCACGATGGCCAGCCCATCCAGCCAGCCGAGCGGCAGGCCGACCGAGCGGGCGAACAGGATGGTGGCGGTGATGGTGGCGAGATGGACGCCGATGCTGTGGCCCAGCGCCGCCCAGGCGGCCGGGTTGCCGGCCATGGCGCGCAGCTGCGCCACCGCCCCCCAGACGGTCCGCCCCAGGGCGCCGTCGCGCAGCCGCTTCGGGATCGGCAGCCGGTCGCGCGGGATGCGCCCGGCCAGCAGCAGCAGCCCCATGGCGACGGCCAGGACCAGCGCCCCGGCCAGCACGGTGCCGGCGACGGCGGGCGGCGCCACCGCGGCCAGATGCGGCAGCCCGACCAGCCCGATCAGAACCACCCCCAGCAGCGCCATCAGCCGGTCGACCAGCAGGGCCAGCATCACCGGGCCGGCCGGATGGCCGAGCCGCCAGGTGAACCAGCCGCGCAGCAGGTCGGCCCCAACCGATCCCGGCAGGATCTGGCCGACGAAACCGCTGGCCATCTGCAGGCGGAAGGCGGTCCAGCGGGTCAGGGAGAAGCCGGCAGCCCGCCCCACCGCCCGCCACCGCTGCGAGGCGAAGGGCAGGGTCAGCGCCTTCACGGCGAAGCCGGCGGCGAACAGCCACGGATCGGCGGCCGACAGGCGCGCGGCGATGCCGGCCCAGTCGGCCCCGGCGGCGAGCGCGCCCAGCACCACGACCGTCACCGCCAGCTTGACCAGCAGCGGCCACCGCCGTCCGGACGGCTTCCCCGGACCGGCCTTGTCCGGACCGGGGCCGGAGTCGGAACCGGGCTTCGCCGATTGGACGAAGGGCGTGTCGAGAAGAGCCTGGGCCATCATCCCCGCATGGAAATCCGGGTGCCGCGGGACAGCGGCGCCGAACGGGCCGTTGTAACGGCTCACGCTTGGCTTGTCACCCGATCAGGCGGGAGAAGGGCAGGCGGGAGAGGGCGGGGGCAGAGAGCCGGCGCCTCACCCCATCCCGGCGGCGGCCAGCATGCCGCTGCCGGAAGCCAGTTCCGCCGCACGGGGTGCGGAGGCGGGGCTCAGCGCCCGGCCCTCCTGCCTGCCGAAGACGATGTAGTGCCGCATCGCCGCCGTCAGGTCGCCGCCGGTCGCCGCCGCCACGTCGGCGTTCGCCGCCAGATAGGCCGACGCATTGAAACCGGTCGTCCGCCCTTCGGTCCGCCCATTGGTCAGGTAATGCAACTCGGCCCGGGTGGTGTCGGTGCCGAAGGCGGCGGCAAGGTCGCTGTTGGCGGCCAGATAGGCCGTGGGATTGAAGGTGACCCTCCGCCCCTCCGCCCGGCCATTGGTGATGTAATGGATCTCAGCGCTCGTCCGGTCGGTGCCGAAGGCGGCGGCAAGGTCGCCGTAGGAGGCGAGATAGGCCAGCGGGTCGAAGCTCACCGTCCGGCCCTCCGCCCGGCCGTTGGTGATGTAATGGATCTCGGCGCTCGTCCGGTCGGTCCCGAAAGCGGCGGCGAGGTCGCCGTAGGAGGCGAGATAGGCCAGCGGATCGAAGCTCACCGCCCGGCCTTCCGCCCGGCCCATGGTGATGTAATGCGCCGCACCGGCATCGCCGTTGGTGCCGAAGGCCGCCGACAGGTCACCGTAGGAGGCGACGTAGGCCAGCGGATCGAAGGTCACCGTCCGCCCCTCCGCCCGGCCCATGGTGATGTAATGCGCCGCGCCGGCGGCGGCGTCGGTGCCGAAGGCCGCCGACAGGTCACCGTAGGAGGCGATGTAGGCCAGCGGCGAAAAGGCCTGCCCGGACGAGGCCGTAGACGTGCCGGTCGCCGGGGTGGTCCCGCTTCCCGATCCGCCTCCACCCGCGCCGGGGCTGGGGATTCCCGGCACCGTCAGCGGGGCGGACCCCATCCGCGCCCAGTCCAGGTCATGGATTCCCAATCCTGCCGCGGCCCCGCTGCCGAGCCGGAAGTCACCGGCCGCCGGGTTGGCGAACAGCCCCGACGACACCGTGTCGCCGCCGGTCAGCCCGCGCACGCCCTGCAGCAGGTTGTTGGTGACGGTGTAGGAACCGGGGGTCCAGAACTCCCAGTAATCCACGCCCGTGGCGGAGGAGATGACGTTGCCGGTGACGCTGTTGTTGGCGAGCAGCCCGATAGTCCCGGCGCTCGGCACCCATTCCAGCCGGATGAAGCGTTCGCGCGGGTTGGACAGGGTGGCGAAGTTGTTGGTGACGCTGTTGGAATCGCCGCCATGGATGAAGACGCTGGCCCAGCCGGTGTTCTGGATGAAGTTGTCCCGGACGGCGACGCCGTTGGCCATGTCGTCCAGATAGATGCCGAAGCTCTTCTGGCGGTCGAGCCAGCCCGACCCGTCGGTCGCCAGCCCGCCGACGTTGCGGATGTCGTTGCCGCGGATGGTCGTGCGGGTGTCGACGTTGGAGCGGCCCAGCATCTCGATGGCGCCGCCGTCGGCGGTCTCGGTCATCGTGTTGTAGATGCGGTTGTATTCCACCACCGTGTCGGTGTTGACGGTGGCGCCGTCCCAGTTCTTGATCGAGATGCCGTAGCGCGGGCTGTTGCGGATGTCGTTGCCGGAGATCAGCGTGCCGCTGGTGCCGTAGAGCTGGATGCCGGCGACGTCCTTCAGCACCTCGCCGATGCCGTCGATGCTGTTGGCGCTGATGCGGTTGCCGTTGCTGCCGTAGGCGACCTTGATGCCGCCGGCCCCCAGATGCTCCATCCGGTTGGCCTCGATCACGTTGCCGGACGATCCGGTCAGCGTCATCGCCGTGCCGGCATCGACGAAGCGGTTGCCGGCGATGCTGTTGCCCGACGCATTGGTCAGCGTCAGGGCCGAGCCGTCCCAGGTGGTGTCGGCGAAGGTCAGCCCCTGCAGGGTGACGCCGCTCGCCCCGTTCAGCGCCACGAGCGTGCCCAGCCGCGCCACCACCGCGCCCTGGGCCAGCAGGGTGCCGGGGTCCTGCGGCTTCACCACCAGCCGGCCGGTCTCGGCCTGCCAGGCGAATTCGCCGGCGTCGCGGATGAAGGCGTCGTCGTTCAGCAGGCGATAGGTGCCGCCGCTGCGCAGGGCGTATTTCACCCCTTGCGTAAAGTTGACGGTCCGGCTGCCGGCATCGACGGAGGCGACGCCGACGATGGTGTCGGACAGCCGTTCGGTGTCGAAGGTCTGGACCATCATGCCGGTCTGGACGCCTGCGGCCAGCACCGCCGCCATCGCCCCGTCGCCGGCCCCGACGCGCAGGCTGGTCTTGCTGGCGCCGCCGGCCGCCGCCTCCAGCACCGACCAGCCGGATTTGGCGTCGCCGGCGTTCCAGTCGCCGGTCTGCGCCACCTTCTGCCGCACCCCGCCGATGAAGAGGTCGAGGCCGGTGGTGGAGGTCGGCGCGGCATAGAGCCCGCCGCCGATGGCGGTGAAGCCGCCGACCCGTTCGCCGCCGCTGAACACCGGCGTCTCGCCCGGATAGGCCATGATGCGCACGCCGTTGTCGGCCCCGGTCAGCGTGACCGTGCGCGCCATGGCATAGCTGCCGCCGCGCACATAGGTGTCGCGGATGCCGGTCGCCCGCATCGCGCTCTGCGCGCGTTCCAGCGTGGCGAAGGGACCGTCGGTGCCGTCGGCATTGGGTGCCGCCAAACGCCCCGACCAGGAATCGTTGCCGTTGGTCGCGACGTAGAAAGCCTGCTGCGTGTCTGTCATTGCCGGATTGCCTTGCCGATACCGGGCAATCACACGGCAGAAATACTTAATAAGGAGGTAGTCTCATCCTTTCAGATGTACACTTTCGCGAGGCATGTCCGTGTTCATTTCGTGACAAATGCCAGGGCCATGGCAGTTGTCACTTGCCCAATCCTCCGCGTTGTCTTGAACGCCTGCCGCTCAACCCGGTCAGCGCAACTCGACCCGCCGTTCCTCCCGGAACACCGTCTCGTCGCCATGGCGCAGCGTCACCGTCACCCGGTAGGGTCCGGGAGGCCAGGAGCCGGCGGCCTGCTTCTTCACCTCGGTGCCGAAGAACAGCACGGCCAGCGGACGCGGCACCGCGCCCTCGTTGCGGGACAGGCGGCGGCCGTCGGGCCCGGTCACCTCCAGCGTCACCCGGTCGCCCTTCCGCCCGCCCATCAGCTCCGCCCAAACCCCCAGCGTCGGCGCATCCGCGGGCAGGGGCTTGCCGCCATAGCCGCCGTCCCGCGCCACCTCCGCCTTCGGCGCCTCGGGCGCCAGCCCGGCGCCGAGCAGCGCGCTCGGCCGGTAGGCGAGTTTCCGGCGCGCCGCGTCGCTCCACAGCGTGCCCGCCGGCATCGGAGCGTCCTCACGGTCGGCAGCACCCTGGTCAACGGTACAGGACGGCGCCTCGCCGGTTCCCGCCTCCTTGCCGGTATAGGGGTCGAGGGTATGGCCGTCGTGGCGGATGCCGAAATCGACATGGGGGAATTCGGTGTTGCCGGACAGTCCGACCTCGGCCAGCGGCGTGCCCGCCTCCACCCGGTCGCCCGGCCTGACCGCGATGCTGCCGCGCTTCAGGTGGCTGTACTGGGTCTCCCAGCCGTTGCCGTGATCGACCACCACCGCGTTGCCGGCCTCCCGCCCGGCCGGCGCGCCGCCGCTCTGCCGGATGCTGACATCCTCCATGCCGTCGCGCACGCGGGCGACCGTGCCGGGGGCCGCGGCCACCACCGCCACCCCGCGCCGCATCGCCTCCAGGTCGGGCAGCCGGAAATCGGTCCCCTTGTGCCCGTCATAGGTCAGCCGCCCGCAGGCGAAGTCCTGCATCCCCGGCCCCGGATCGGCATCGACATAGTTCTGGACGAAGCACTCCGCCCCGATCCGGCAGCGCACCGGCAACTCCAGCACCGGGGCCCCGGGAAGAAGGGCGGCGGGAGATTGGGCGGCTCCGGCGGACGGCAGGAACACCAGGGCGGCGAACCCCCAGCGATAATAGACCGGCACCCTCATCCACACCCCTCGCACAGCACTGCTCCGTCTTGCCTAACCATCCTTCTACAGGTGGGACGCCGGACGGGAAGGGCCAGACTTATGCTCCCTCATAGCAGCAAGTCTTCTCAACGTCGTTGGAAGAGGCATTGCGAAAAGCGATACTGCCGCTGCGCCACGGGAACCGCCTGCGTTGAGGACTATCCATGATCAGCCCGGCACAGATCATCCGCGATGGCGAGGCCGCCGACGAAGCCGCGGCGATCCAGGCATACGACGCCTATCGGAATGCCTCCCCCGAAACCTTCCCCGACGAGGTCGCGGCGCGGCTGCTGGAGGGGGAGCATCCGGTCAAGGTGTTCCGCGATCATCGCGGCCTGACGCAGACCCAGCTCGCCGAGGCCGCCGGCCTCAAGCAGTCCTACGTCTCGCAGATCGAGGCCGGGACGCGGAACGGCTCGGTGGACGCCCTGAAGCGCATCGCCGAGGCCCTGCGCGTGGAGTTGGACGACCTCACCTGATCCTTCTGCGCCCCACCCTTATGCGACGACGCATAAGGGTGGCGTGCCCAAATCCGCCCCGTCCTTATCATCCGAAGGCCACACCGCCAGCCCTCATACTCCACCCCGCATCTTATCGACGGCAGCAGGACGGGGACCGACAGCATGGCGAACAGCACCTATACCGGCCGGGGCGAGACGGTCGTCGTCATCGACAGCGGCTGGTCGCCGACCTGGGAGACCGCCTCGCGCGTGGTCTATCAGCACGATTACGCCAACAACGACGCCGACGCGCGCAACCCCAACACCGACACCCATGGCGCCCTGGTGACCTCCAGCATCCTGTCGCAGGCGCCGGACCTCGGCATCATCGCGCTGAAGGTGATGCCGGACGGCGCCACCACCGCGTCGGGGTCGGCGATCGAACAGGCGCTGCAATGGGTCGTGGCCCATGCGTCGGACTACAACATCGTCGGCGTCAACCTGTCGCTGGCCGGCGGCTCCGCCACCTCGGAGACCACGACCATCCTGTCGGACGAGCTGGCCAGCCTCGCCGCCAAGCGGGTGCTGGTGTCGGCCGCCGCCGGCAATGCCGGGCAGAACGGGACGGCGACCGACGTGTCCTATTTCGCCGCCGACCACAACACGATCTGCGTCAGCGCGTCGGGGGGCGACGGCACCATGCCGGGCTGGGCCCAGCGCGTCCCGGGCATCACCGACCTCTGCGCCGACGGCACCGACATCCGGCTGACCGATCTGGCCGGGCGGACGCTGATGGGCAACGGCTCCTCCTTCGCCGCGCCGGCGGTGACCGCCGCGGTGGCGCTCGCCCAGCAGGAGGCGATCGCGCTGCGCGGCAGCGCCCTGACCCAGGACGAGTTCCTGTCGCTGGCGCACCAGACCGGGACGCCGATCGCCGGCACCGGCTACACCGACCTGAACACCCAGGCGCTGCTGACGAAGATCGGCCAGCTCTATGGCACGACGGCGACGCCGACGCTTCCCGGCACCCCCGCCACCACCACCGCCGCCATCCTGGTCAACGCCAAGGGCGCGGCGGCCGCCGGGGTCAACGCCCATTTCACCCTGCTGGTCGACGGCCATGCCGTCGGCGGCGCCACGGTGGGCACCGCGGCCAAGAACTACGCCTTCACCGCCACCGTGTCGGCCGACAGCGCCCACAAGGTGCAGGTCCAGTACGACAATGACGGCTTCGCCGGCGGTCAGGACCGCAACCTGTTCGTCGACAGCGTCAGCGTCAACGGCCACCGCTATGCCGTCACCGACGCCGCGGTGACCTACGACAAGGGCGCGCTCGACGGGCGCGACGTGGTCAAGGGCCAGAGCGGGATGTGGTGGAACGGCACGCTGGTGGTCGCCGCCGACAAGAGCCTGTTCGGTGCGCACCCCGCGGCCCAGGCGCAGGTGGCCGAGCTTCAGGCGAGCGATCTGCTGGGCCACACGGTGTCGGCCAACGCGGCGTCGCACGGGACGGCCGAGGTCACGACGGCCTGGATGCCGGAAACCTTCCCGGCCTTCGAGGACGCCGCCCACGGCCTGCACGCCTGGTACGACGCCCACGACATGGCGCATGGAGTGGCGGCGTAACGCGGCCCGAAGGGGGAGTGGGGGCTTGCCCCCACCCCGACCCTCCCCCGCTCCCCGCGGGGGAGGGGGAGAGGTCACCGCTCGTGCATCGCTTCCTGGGCGCTGCGCGAGAGGGGGGAGAGCAGGTAGTCGGCGATGCGGCGGCGGCCGGTCTTGATCTCGGCGCTGACCGTCATGCCCGGCTGCAGCCGCGTCTGCTTGCCGTCGACCTCCAGCGTGTCCTGATCCAGCGCGATGCGGGCGGCATAGACCGACCCAGCCTCCGGCGCCTTCCCCGCCCCCTTGTCCGTCCCCTTGTCGGCCTGCTGCTGCTGTTGCACGGCGTCGCTGGACAGCGAGGCGACGCGGCCGGGGATCAGGCCGTATTTGGTGAAGGAGAAGGCCTCCACCTTCACCTCCGCCACCTGTCCGGTCTGGACGAAGCCGATGTCCTTGTTGGGGATGAAGGCCTCGACCTCCAGATGGCTGTCCTCCGGCACGATGACCATCAGCGGCTGGGCGGTGGTCACCACGCCGCCCACCGTGTGCACCGCCAGCTGCTGGACATAGCCGTCCACCGGGGCGGTCAGCCGCAGCAGATCGACCTGCTGCTCCGCCTTGGCCAGCTCCTGCTCCAGCGAGGCGGCCTTGCGCTCGGCCTCGGCGAGGTTGGTGTAGAGCTGGCGGCGGAACTCGGCCTCGGTCTGGTGGCGCTGCTCGGCGGTGGCGGCGATGGAGGCGTCGGCCTCCGTCAGCTTGATCTTCTGGACCAGAAGCTCCTGCTCCTGCCCGACCAGATCCTGCTGGAGCTGCAGATACTGGAAGCGGGACGAGGTGCCGCGCTTCGACAGGTCGTACAGCGCCTCGGCCCGCTCGCGGATCAGCGGCAGGGTGGCGTTCAGCTTGGCGATGGTCTGCACCACGGTGGCGCGGTCGGCCTCGCGCCGGGCCTGCTCGCGGTCGAGCGCCGCCAGCTTGGCGCGCTGCTCGGCGATCTGGCTGGCGAGAAGCTGGCTCTGCATCCGCGCCAGATCGGCCGACAGGCCGGCCGGGGCGGCGAACGTGGCGTCGGTCTTGCCGTTCACCACCTCCAGCGCCGCCCGCAGCCGCGCCGCCTCGGCCTGGGCGGCCGACAGGTCGGAGCGGATGCGGTCGCGATCGGCGGCGGCCTCGGTCGGGTCCAGCTCGATCAGGGTCTGGCCGGCCTTGACCAGCTGGCCGTCCTCCACGTCGATGGCGCGGACGACGCCGGTCTGCATCGGCTGGATGGTCTTGGTCCGGCCGCTCGGCACCACCCGGCCCTGCGCCACCGCCACCACGTCGACATGGCCGAACCACGCCCAGGCGCAGGCCGCGGTGAAGGCCAGCATGATGACCCCGGTGAAGATGCGCGCGGTGGGCGAGGGCGGCCGTTCCAGGATCTCCAGCGCGTCGGGCAGGAAATCCATCTCGTCGCGGCGGCGCTTTTGCCGCCGGGTCGGTGGGCGCGGGCCGCCGGGCGTGCCGGGCGCGTTGGCCGGCGGCCTGACGCCCGGAGTGGAGGTGGGAGGGGTGGGCGCGGAGGGAGTGGTCTTCACCGCGGCGGTCGTCTTGCTCATGGCGTTCATCCCTCTCAGCCCGCGGCCCGCTGTTCGATCAGCCCGTCCGCAGGTGGGGCGCCGCTGCCCGGCAGCTGCCCCATTTGGCCGCGGAACAGCGTGGCGTAACGGCCGCCGCGGCGCAGCAGCTCGTCCGGCGCACCGTCCTCGACGATCCGGCCGCGCTCCACCGTGATGATGCGGTCGGCGATGGCGACGGTGGACAGGCGGTGGGCGATGATCAGCACGGTGCGGCCGGCGCAGATGCGGCGCATGTTGGCCTGGATGATCCGCTCCGACTCATGGTCGAGCGCGCTGGTCGCCTCGTCGAAGATCAGGATCCGCGGGTTGGTGACCAGCGCGCGGGCGATGGCGATGCGCTGCCGCTGCCCGCCCGACAGGCTGGCGCCGCGCTCCCCCACCACGGTGTCGTAGCCGTCGGGCAGCTCGACGATGAAGTCGTGGGCGCCGGCCAGCTTCGCCGCGGCGACGACGCGGCCCATCTCCATGGTCGGGTCGGTCAGCGCGATGTTCTCGCGGATGGATCCAGAGAACAGGACATTGTCCTGCAGCACGACGCCGATCTGCCGGCGCAGCCACACCGCGTCGGCGGTGGACAGATCGGTGCCGTCGACCATCACCCGCCCGCGCTCCGGCACATGGAAGCGCTGCAGCAGCTTGGCCAGCGTGCTCTTGCCCGAGCCGGACGTGCCGACGATGCCGACCACCTGTCCCGCCGGGATGTGCAGCGACACGTCGCTCAGCGTCTCCGGCCCGTCATGGCGGTAGCGGAAGGTGACGTGGTCGAAGGTCAAATCGCCCCTGATCGCCGGCATGGCGGCGCGGCCGGCGCTCTGCAGCGGTTCGGGGGAGGTGTTCAGGATGTCGCCGATGCGGTGCATCGACAGCCGCACCTGCTGGAAATCCTGCCACAGCTGGGCGATGCGCAGCACCGGCTGGACGACGCGGCCGGCGAACATGTTGAAGGCCACCAGCTCGCCCACCGTCAGGCTGCCTTCGATCACCAGCTTCGCCCCCAGCCACAGCACCAGCATGGTCGAGATCTTGGAGACGAACTGCACCGACTGGCTGGCGACGTTGTTCAGGTTGCCGGCGCGGAAACCGGCGCGGACATAGCCGGACAGCTGGTCCTCCCAGCGGCGCTGCATGCGCGGCTCGACCGCCATCGCCTTGACCGTCTCGATGCTCGACACCGTCTCGACCAGGAAGCTGTGGTTCTCGGCGCCGCGGGCGAACTTTTCGTCCAGCCGGCGGCGCAGGATCGGCGTCGCCACCAGACTGATGGCGATGTAGACGGGGAAGGACGCCGCGACGATCGCCGTCAGCATCGGGCTGTAGACCACCATCACGCCCAGGAAGACCACGGTGAACAGCAGATCCAGCACCAGCGTGATGGTGGAGCTGGTCATGAAGTTGCGGATCGTCTCCAGCTCGCGCACGCGGGCGACGCTGTCGCCGACCCGGCGCGCCGCGAAATAGCCCATGGGAAGCGACAGCAGCCGTTGGTACAGCTTGGCCCCCAGCTCCACGTCCAGCCGGTTGGCGGTGTGGGCAAAGGTGTAGGTGCGCAGGCCCCCCAGCACCGCCTCGAACAGGATGACCGCCAGCATGCCGGCCATCAGCACATCGAGCGTGCCCAGGCTGCGGTGCACCACCACCTTGTCGACCACCACTTGGAAGAACAGCGGCGTCACCAGCGCGAACAGCTGGATGAAGAAGGAAGCCAGCAGCACCTCGCCCAGGATGCCGCGGTATTTCCAGGCGACCGCCCCGAACCAGCGGGCGTCGAAGCGCGGCTGGCCCATGCCCAGCGTGCCCTTGCGCCCCAGGCAGATCAACCGGCCGCTCCATAGCGGCTCGAATCCCTCGCGGTCGAGGATGCGGGTCTGGTTGGTCGCCGCGTCATGCACCAGCACGCGGTCGTTGCCGGCCTTGGCCAGCACCAGGAAGCCGCCGTCGGGGCCGGGGACCAGCGCCGGCAGCGGGGTGCGCTCCAGCCGTTCCCACCTGGTCTTCACCACGCGGGCCTTGGCGCCCAGCCGGTGGGCTTGGCGGACCAGCCCGGTCAGGTCGGGGGATTCCCCGCCGCAGGCATGGCGCACGCCGTCATAGTCGGCCGGAATCCCCAGCATGCGCAGCGCCGACACCAGCCCGGCGATGCCGGGATCGAGACGGGGGCCGGGATTGGGTCCAGGGTTGGGACCGGTTTGGGCGCCAGGGGGAGGGGAGGAGGGGTCCCGCGCCGGATCGGCCGGCGATCCGTCTCGCATCTGTTCCATGAAGGCTTCCCGGTTCCGAAACTCTAAGGGGTGGCGCCGAACGGCTGCGGCCATTCGAAGGTGAGCATCGCCTTCCCCCACGGCCACCCGAACGATGGGGTACCCCGCATCGTCGCCGTTCAAAGGGGGGATGACCGAACGGTCTCCCAAGGCCCTCCGAGGCAACGCCGCATCGGCCCTCTTTCAGGGCGCCGCAGAGGTCCGCAACAGGAGCCTTCATGCGCTGCCGCTATCCGCGGAGCAATCTCGCGACACCCCGCAAGACTCTGGGAACCGCAAGCAGATCCTCTGCTTGCGGCTCTGGTGCCGTCTCCTTACGACCAGATGGACGCAGGGGCTGCGAGGGTTGCTTTCGTGTGATACTCACTTGGCAGAACGACGTGAACTTTATCAGTGATATCAAGCGTGAAATCGGACTTACCATCGGCGTTGGTATCGATACTTCCGCCGAAGTGGAGGGTGTGATCGCCGATGCTCAGTTTGTCGAGCACCGCCCAGTAACCGCCGGCCATCGCCGGGCTCTGCTCGACGCCGGTCGGTCCAAGGGCGAAAGCGTCCGAACCGACAGTGTGCTCTTGTATCGTACCGATCGAGAAGAAATCGGTCTTCACATAGTTCCCGTCGAGGGCAACGGGGACGTTGTCCACTTCGAGAAACACACTCTGGACCCACCCCTTGATGGTGTCGATGGTGCTCTCGACGTCCTGGATCGTGGCGGGCGGCGTGGGGTTCGTCTTGTTCAGATCGGGAAGGGATTCCGCCCAGTTCAGTATTGGAACCAGAACGGTGTTGTTGGAGGGAATATAGATATCCTCCCGCGTCACGATTGCGTGTTGGGGATCATTCGATTCCGTGTTGCCGGCAGACCCGGCCAGGGAAAAGAGGTTGTGCCCGACGTCGCCCATGCCCGCAGCGGAACCGGAAAGATCCTCAAATGGATTGTTTCCACTCCCAGATGGCAATTGCGCAGCCCATTTCCACCAAGCTTCTGTAAGACCAGGAACAGAATATCCCCTGTAATGTTGACTGACGAATTCGTTTCCGGACCTCCCGTTTGACGAAGACATGTGACAACCTCCGGTCTTATATTGCCGTTGCGCTTTGGAAAAGCGCGACAGGAACATCATCGTCAGCCCAAACCCTTCGATTAACGCAAGTTAACTCTCCACCGAATGAACGCCCCCTCGACCTTTTGTGGCCGCCGGAGGGAAAAAGAATAGGCACCGTCGGGAGGTTGGCCATCTGGCCACTGCGGCCGGATCGGCGGGAGCCGTTGACCCGTGTCATCTGCGTCCGGCATACGCTCCATCGCCCGTCCGGGCCGGTGGCTTTCCCCACCGGCTTTTCCTGGACCCGACGAGGTGCTTGGGAGTAGGCATGCAGCACAGCCGGACCGCCGGGACCGGTGCCGTTTTTCCCCTTCGCCGGAGACGCCCCGCCTTGTTGCCGATCTCCCAGCTGCTGCGCCTTCTATTCCTGCTGCTGACGCCCCTGTGGCTGTCGCTGGCGGTGGAGGGGCTGGGGCTGCAGGGGTCGATGCCGTCGCTGCTGTCCAACTGGCGCCGCTCCGCGGAAGTCAACACCACCCTGGCGCCGCCCACCGGCTGGCGGGAACGGGCCTATCTGGCCGCCAACCCCGACGTCGCCGCCGCCGTCCGCAACGGGCAGCTCTCCAGCGGCTATGCCCACTACGTCCGGCAGGGCCGCACCGAGGGCCGCCGCGGCGGTTTCGCGGAACAGGCCGGGGACGCGGCCAAGCCGGCTCCCGCGCAACCCGCCTCAGAGAAGCCGTCACAAGTCCAGCCGGCCCAACTCCAGCCTGTCGAGACCCAGCCGGCGGCACAGCCCGCCGCACCCTCCATCCCGGCCCCCCCGCTCCCGGCGGCGAAGCCCGAGCCACAGGATGGCGCGCCCGCCCTACGGACGGAGCCGGCGGTGGAAATCCTGCGTCCCGGCGTCAAGCCGATCCCCGACGCGCCCACCCGCCCGACTGGTGCCCAAACCGCGGCGGCCTCCGCGACGCCCCGCCATGTCGAGCGCATCCGCACCGCCAACGGCGGCGACGGGCTGCGCGTCGTGCTCGACCTCGACCAGGACCCGCGCTTCGAGACGCCGGTGCGCCGCCCCGACGGCCGGCTGGAGGTGATGCTTCCCGGCACGCTGTGGCAGGCCGCCCCGTCCGGACGCCTGCCGGCGACGACGCTCGCCTACCGGGCGGAGCGGAGCGGCACCGGCACCCGCCTGCTGTTCAGCGACGAGGAGGGCGACGCCAAGGGGGATGCCGTCCGGCTGCTCGCCGTCTCAACCTTGGCCCCGGAGAAGGACCGCGGCCACCGGCTGCTGATCGACGTGGCGCTGCCCTCCATGGCGAAGGCCGAGCGCAAGGGCCGCTGAGGAAAGGCTGCTGAGAAAAGCCCGCTGACGGCCACCCGCCGCGGCGATTTCCCCGATTGTCTTCATGGTTGTCTCGGGGCCCCGGATCGGTTAGCTGTCTGACCGTTGTCAGTCGCACTGGCCGTAAGCGTTCCACGTCAATCAACGCACTCAACGATCCTCGCGGTCGGAGTGCGTTCGGATGTTCGGATGCCTGTCGACCGCGGACCAGTGTGGAGCACAGCCATGAGTCCCCAGCCGACACGCGCCCCGTCACGCGATCCATCGCAGGGCCGCCTGTTCATCCTGGCCGCCATCCTTTTCGTCTCCTATCTCTGCGTCGCCATCTCCCTTCCCGTCACGCCGCTGTTCGTGGCCGGAACCTTGGGATTGGGTAATTTTTGGGCGGGGCTGGGCGTCGGCAGCGCCTTTCTCGCCACCATCCTCACCCGCAGCTTCGCCGGCAATTTCGTCGACGGCGGCGGGGCCAAGCCGGCGGTGGCGCGCGGACTGGCGCTCTACATCGCCGGCGGGCTGGTCTCGCTCGCCGCCGGGGTGCTGACGCAGCTACCCTGGGCGGCCTTCTGCGTCCTTGTGCTGGGGCGCCTGCTGATCGGGCTGGGCAAAAGCCTCGTCGGGGTCGGCGTGATCGCCTGGGGGATCGGCATCGTCGGCCCGCAGCGGTCGGGCAAGGTGCTGGCCTTGGTCGGCGCGGCGCTGTACGGCGCCTTCGCGGCGGGCGGCCCGCTGGGTCTTCTGCTGTTCGACGCCTTCGGCTTCGCCGGCACCATGGCGGCCGGCGCCCTGCTGCCGGCGCTGGGGCTGCTGGCGATCCGCCCGATGGCGGGGGTCGCGGCGCATCCGGGTGCGAAGCGTCCGCCCTTCCGTGCCGTGCTCGGCCGGATCTGGCTGCACGGCGCCGTCGTCAGCCTGCAGGGCATCGGCTTCGCCGCCATCGGCGCCTTCTTCTCGCTGCACTTCGTCCATGAATCCTGGCCCTTCGCCGGGCTCGGCCTGACCGCCTTCGGGGTCGGCTTCGTCCTGGTGCGCTTCGCCTTCGGCCATCTTCCCGACCGCATCGGCGGCCTGCCGGTGGCGATGGGATCGCTGGCGGTCGAGGCAGTCGGCCAGCTGCTGGTCTGGAGCGCCGGCGACCCCGCCCAGGCCCTGGCCGGCGCCTTCCTGACCGGGCTCGGCTGCTCCCTGGTCTTTCCCGCCATGGGCCGGGAGGTGGTGCATCTGGTGGAGCCGCATCTGCGGGCGACGGCGCTCGGCGCCTTCGCGGCCTTCCAGGATCTGGCCTATGGCCTGACCGGCCCGGTGGCCGGGCTGCTCGCCGACCGGGCCGGCTATGGCAGCGTCTTCCTGCTGGGCGGCACGGCAGCCGCGGCCGGCTTCCTGACCGCCCTGTCCATGCGCCGGACCCGGATTGCAGCCGGAGACCGGCCGGTCCAATGAGAAAAGGGCGGCCCCAAGGCCGCCCTTTCCCATCTTCAAGCCCCAACCTCAGACCGGAAGCTCCGTCCTCTGTCGGGTGGACAGCCCGCCGTCGCCCGCCGCCAGCAGGCCCGACGCCGTGCCGGACGACGAGGTATCGTGGAAGCCGCCGTCGATCCCCAACGTCTCCGATCCGGTCATCCCGGCCGCCAGCATGGTGACGGCGATGGGGGTCATGGCGGCGAAGGCGGGCATCGCCGCCGTTTCGGTGGAGGTGCTGCGCTTGATGTAGGCCAGTTCGACCGCGGCGTCGCTGGTGCCGAACTCCGTGGCGATCTCCGGGTGGCTCGCCAGATAGGCCGCCGGGTCGAAGGCGGTCAGCGACCGGCTCTCGCTGTAGCCGAACTGGACATAGTGGATTTCCGCCGCCTGGACGTCGGGGCCGAAGGCCTGGATCAGGTCCGGGTTGCTGGCGATGTAGCGCAGCGTGTCGAATCCCTGGGCCGGACGGCCTTCCGACCGGCCGAACTGGATGTAATGGCTGGCCGCGGCGTCGGGGCTGAGGCCATAGGCGAGGGCGACGTCCCGGTTGGCGGCCAGATAGTTGTAGCCGTCGAAGGTGACGCTGCGCCCCTCGGCGGAGCCATGCTCGATGAAATGGCGGGTGCCGGTGTTGGCGTCGGTGCCAAAGGCGGCGATCAGGTCCGGATAGGAGGCGATGTAGTCCAGCCCGTCGAAGTTGGGATACCGCCCCTCGCTGTAGCCGAACTCGATGTAATGCCGGGCGGCGGCGTCGGTGTTGGTGCCGAAGGCCGCGATCAGGTCGGGGTAGGAGGCGGTGTAGGCCAGCGGGTCGAAGGTGATCGTCCGCCCCTCCGCCTGTCCATATTGCAGGTAATGCTGGGTCGCGGCCTCGGTGTTGGTGCCAAAGGCGGCGATCAGGTCGGGATAGGAGGCGATGTAGGCGAGCGCGTTGAAGCCGCCCGACTGCCCGCCGGCGGTCGGCGTCGAGGCGGGATCTGCGGGCGGAACGGGAGTCGGATCTGGGGTGGGAACCGGTGTCGGATCGGGGACGGGATCCGGAGTGGGGACCGGCGTCGGGCCCGGAGTGGGATCCGGCTGCGTGACGGGCGGAGGAGGGGGAGGGGGAGGGGGAGGCGAAACGGCGGCCTGAACAATGGTGACGCTGCCGCCGCTGCCGGCCTGGAGCTGGCTGGCCTCGAAGCTGCCGTTCAGGGTCACCGCCAGATCGCTGCCGACCCGCAGGGTGGTGGAGCCGGCGGCCGTCTCGACCTGCATGGCCGTCAGGTCGGCGCCCTCCATCACCAGCCGGTCGCCGATGCCGGCATCGGCGATGGTGACGGTCCCGGCGGTGCCGGCGGCGATGCGGATGATGTCGTCGCCGCCGTTGCCGGTGACGGTCGTCCCGGCCCCGACGGTCAGGTCGTCGGCCCCGGCGGTGCCGGTCAGGGCAATCCGGGCGAAGCCGGCGGCGCCGGACAGGTTCACGGAAGCACCGGTCCCCGATGCCGTCACCGCGAGCGCATTGCCGTTGCCGGTCAGCGCCAGCCCAGCCAGCTGCGAGGCGGCGAGCGTCAGGGTGGCGCCGCTGCCGGTGACGTCGATCGCCTCAATGCCCGACAGCGCCATCGCCGACAGGTCGGCGCTGCCGACGATGTGCAACGTGTCGGATGCAGCGCCGCCGACGATGCTGTCGAAGCCGGCGGCCTGGGCGCCCGTCAGCGTGACGTCATGCCCCTTGCTGCCGGTCAGCTCCAACCGCTCCACCCCGGTCAGCGTCATCCCCGTCAGGTCGATCGTGGGCGAGGCGACGTCGGTGTAATATTCCAGGTCGTAGCCGTTGTGGCTGGTCAGATTGTCGGACCGGACCTCCAGCGTGTCGGTGCCGGTGCCGCCGTCGAAGCTGACGGTGCCGGCGTCATAATGGCTGACCACGATGTAGCGGTCGTTGCCGCCCTCGCCATAGAGGGTGTCGGCCTGGGTCTGGGCATAGCTGCCCGAGCTGACGATGCCGGCCAGGATGGTGTCGTCGCCGTCGCCGCCATGGATGGTGTCGCGTTCCCAGTCGCCCTTCATCAGGTCGTTGCCGGCATCGCCATAAAGCAGGTCGGCGCCGCCGCCGCCGGCCACCGTGTCGTTGCCGATCCCGCCGTGAAGCTCGTCATTGTCGGCGCGGCCGTACATCAGGTCGGTGCCGCCGCCGCCGAATACGGTGTCGTTGCCGTCGCCGGCCTCCAGCGTGTCGTTGCCGGCGCCGCCATATTCGACGTCGTTGCCGCCATGGCCCCAGAACCACACGGCGGTGTCGCCGGCGGTCAGGCTGTCGGCATATTCGGAGCCGACCCAGCGCTGGATGTCGACGAAGGTATCGCCCGCCGCCTCGCCGGTGTTGTTGGCGCCGTTGGTCAGGTCCAGCGTGATGCCGGTGGTGGCGTTCTCGTAGGTGACGATGGTGAAGCCGTTGCCGCCGACATAATGGTCACCGCCCAGTCCGCCGTTCAGCGTGTCGCCGGCCGACTGGCCGCTGTTGCCGCCGCCGACCAGCGTGTCATCGCCCAAGCCGCCGATCAGGCTGTCGTCGCCGGTGCCGCCGGTGATGCTGTCGTTGCCGGCCCCGCCATTGATGGTGTTGCCGCCATTGTCGCCGATCAGCGTGTCGTCACCGTCGGTCGCCGTGCCGCTGTAGGCCAGCCGGTGGACCCAGGCGCCGGTGTCGGAGACGGGCAGGGACGCGGCGACCGGCCCGGTGGTCACGTCGAGGTCCCAGGAGGCGCCCAGCGACGGATGGCCGACCGGATGGCTGGCGGCGGCGACGCGGGCGCCGGTCGCCCGGGCGAGCGCCGCGGCGAAGCGGCCGCCGTCGGCGCCGACGTCGCAGGCATGGATCAGGATCTCGGTCCCCGCCGCCTGCGGCCAGATGCGCCCCTCTGCCTTGCGGCCGGACAGCGCCGCGATGTCGAGCCGGCCGGCACCCAGCCGGACCGCACCCGGTTCGCCATGGGCCAGGAGATGGATGGCGGCGGGCCGGTCGGAAAGGGCGTCGCTCAGGGCGTCGGCGAATGCATCGGCCTGGGCCTCCCCGCCATTCTCATCCGCCGTTGCGCCGGCCGCGATCCGGACGATCCGGACGTCGGACCGGCAACGGTCGAGCAGCAGGCCGAGATCGTCGAGGCTGTCGTCCGCAATCAGTACGTCGCGCAAGGATGATCCTCCATCATGGCCGCCGGCGGCAGCGGCAATATTCCCTCAGACCGAACGGCCTCTCCCCCGAATGTGAGGAATGAACGCCCATCAACAATTCGATAAGTCGTGGTATCTCCGGCAAGAACGGGTGATCACCTGCAGGAAATCGCAAGAAGGAGAGCGCGATTTCAGACGGTGACTTCAGCGCATTTTCGCGTCCGGCCGTATTTGACCGAAATTTCCTCTTTTCGGGAAACCGCCGTTTTGCGCATACGAAAAAGGGGTGGCCCGGAGCTGGGCTGCGGCAAGACTCCAAGCCATAAAACCAATATTTTAGATCATGATTTCATGACACCAAAATGGCGCATAATGATGCTTATGGAAAACAGCCAAGCTCCAGCTTCGGCCGCTCACTCCCCGGCGGATTCGACCACCGCCTGCCCGCGGGAGATGTCGGCGACCAGCCGGACGAACGCGTCGGCCCGGTCGCGGGGTAGCGTGACGTGAAGCCGGACTCCGTCGGGGGTGAAGCCCGTCGTCTCCACCCGCGTGCCGGGAAAGCCGCCGAGGCTGGAGCGGATGCGCGCCTCATCGGCGAAAGCGCAGGCGACCGACAGGGTGGCGTAATCGACGATGGGCTCGCGCTCCGCCGCCTTCAGGCAGCTGGCCGCCGTGCCGCCATAGGCGCGCACCAGCCCGCCCGCCCCCAGCAGGATGCCGCCGAACCAGCGGCTGACCACCACCGCCACCCGATCGAGATCCTGCCCTTCGATGGCCTGCAGGATCGGCCGCCCGGCCGTCCCGCCTGGTTCGCCGTCGTCGCTGAAGCGATAGACGTCGCCAACCCGCAAGGCCCAGCAATTGTGTCCTGCGTCGAGCATGCTGCACTCGGCGATGAAGCGGCGCGCCTCCTCCTCGCTGCTGGCCGGAGCGGCCTGGGCGAAAAAGCGGCTCTTCTTGATCTCCTGCTCGAACCGCTCGGGCTTGGTAAGGGTGAACATCTTATGCCTACCGGGGGTCACGACACGAATGGTGGTTATTGTTCGGGATCTGAGAACGGGCTGAGGACATGGACGATATGGTGACCCTGCAACGGCCGTCTTCCTCCCAAAAATCCTGAATTTCTCCACACTTGGACTGCGGGCGAAAACGCGAGGGATTTTGATACGGCAAAAGTCCGTCACGAAAAGAAAGGGCTTCGCGATGACTTTTGCAACAGGTGTCTCGCCCATCGGCTAAGCACCTGTCTCCATCAACGGCTAGCACCTGCTGCTGCAGCCGACCGCTCAAGCAACAAAGGCCGACCATTCCTGCCGCTTCTGCGTCAAAGCCGTCAATGCATGTGAGGTTTTGGGTGCTCCGGGTGATCGAACAGCCATGCCCAGTGGATGATGCTGATGTATACAGGTAGCATCCTACTGTTATGAACACAGTGAATGAGAAAGATTATCAAACGCACACGTTATGCCTTACTGATCATATCGAGAGAGCTCTCAAGATCTCTCTAAGTATCCTTTTGAATATTTGCGGAAGTCTGCACGCAATTTATGATAGCTATATTGATTTCTTTGGAGATAATTATGCTGAACACCATTTTCTCTTACACCGATCAGCACCGTGAAGTCGAATGGTTGGATCGCCACACGCCGCCGGAACCCGGCATGATCTTGCTTGAGCAACGCTGCACAGGTGCCGGCGAGCGCGTGATGTTCGTATGGGGATGGCCAACGCCACAGTCTTTCGTACCCGCTGAGATCGTGTGCTGGTCCGAACCGAACGTGCTGGCAGACCAAGAGAATCTTGGCCCAGGCGCAATTGTGAGCGGATAGGAGATACCCATTCGACCCAAGAATTTTGGTCTCGTCATCAACCAAATTGGCTCATGAGAAGGGCATAATTGGTGGCGAACGGGCTGCGCATTCTTGTTACTATGCTCTATGAGCATAGTGATTCAGAAGATTAAGGAGCCTATTCTCCCGATTTTGAATTAAACCAACGCCATATTTACTTTTCCATTATGTTGGAGAACTACCATTCTGCAACAGAGATGTTGCCAGCATCCAGGCCCTGGCCTTCGCTGTTCCCGAATGAGAGCTACGGCTGGGTGATCGGACGTGACGAAGCGGCGGCTTTGACGATGCTTCGTGTCGGCCTAATGCACTTTGGTTGGAAACCAGCCCTGGGGGTCAGCCCCAAAACTCCAGCCAGAGCCGAATAGGCTTGGCTGGGGTCGTTCATACTTCGGACAATCTGCGCATTTCCGTAGAGTGCCCTACTATAGCACGAAGTCGAAGGCGGAAAATCCGTAGTTGGCGATGTTGACCTGGATGCGGAAATCGGCCGTGCGATCGCCGTTCACGTCGCCCTCGATCAGCGTCACGGCGCCGGAGGCCTGATAGCGCAGCTGGCCGGCCGCGCTGAAGCCGGCGGTGCCGATGAAGGTGAAGGCGTCGTTGTCGGTGCTGCCGGTGATGGCGTCGATCTCCGACACGTCGATGCGGTCGCCCTCGGCGCCGACGGTGGCATAGCTCGCCAGCCCCTGCAGCGCCTCCGCCGCCACGACGGCGCCGTTGAAGTTGATGATGACGTCGGGGGCGGCCAGGGTGGATTCGGTCAGGTTGCGGATGGAGAAAACGTCCGCCCCGGCGCCGCCGTCCATCAGGTCTGCGCCATAGCCGCCGATCAGCGTGTCGGTGCCGTTGCCGCCCAGCAGCACGTCCTCGTAGGTCGTCGTCGTGTCGCTGGCATTGACCGAGATCTCGTGGCTGCGGTCGGAATAGACGTCGCCGAACATCACGTCGTCGCCGTTGCCGCCGCGCAGCACGTCGCTGCCCAGCCCGCCATAGAGCGTGTCGTTGCCGCCGCCACCGTCCAGCCAGTCGTTGCCGGCCCCGGCATCGAGCCAGTCGTTGCCCTCCTCGCCCAGCAGGGTATCGTTGCCGACGACGTCGATGACGTCGCCGCGCATCAGATCGTCCCCCGCCCCGCCGAACATCAGGTCGTTGCCCGCCCCGCCCTCCAGCTGGTCGGCGCCGTCGCCGCCCAGCAGAAGGTCGTTGCCGGCATTGCCGAACAGCGTGTCGTTGCCGGTCAGCCCGGCGATGGTGTCGTTGCCGGCGCCGCCGCCGATGGCGTCGCCCATGATCCCGCCGACCAGATAATCGTTGCCGGTGGAGGCCGAAGACGAGACGGTCAGCCCGGTCAGCGAGGGCTGGGAGAAGCTGAGCAGCGACCCCATCGGATAGACCCCGTCGGTGGCCTGCAGCAGCTCGATGCCGGTCAGCGTGTCGATGCCGTCGGGCCCGCTGACCAGCAGGGTGCCGTTGGCATCGATGGACAACGAATAGGAGGCGAGCGCCCCGGTCAGCACGAAGGTATCGATGCCGCCCAACCCGTCCACCGCGTCGGTGATCGGGTTGCCCAGCGCGTCGAAAGCGGCGCTGCCGCTCAGCGTGTCGTTGCCGGTCGTGCCGGTCACCGGCAGCGGCGCGCCCAATGGCGCACCCTGTCTGGACAGCAGATCCGCCGCCCAAGGGGGAGCCGCGGCCTGCAGGGCTGATGCCGCAGCCGTCTCCAGGACGGACGCCGCTCCGGACAGGCGGGGCGTCGCCCGCAGCGGCCGGCCCTCGTTCCGCCCGAAGACGAGGTAATGGAGTTCGGCCGCCGTGGCGTCGCCGCCGGTCGCCGCCGCCACATCGGCGTTGGCCGCCAGATAGGCAGCCGCGTCGAAGGTGACGCCGCGCCCCTCGCTCCGCCCGAAGCTCAGGTAATGGAGGGTCGCGGCCCGGCTGTCGGTGCCGAAGGCGGCGATCAGGTCAGGATAGGAGGCGAGGTAGCCCAGCGCATCGAAGCCGGTCCTTCGCCCTTCGCGGGCGCCATAGACCAGGTAATGCTGCCTCGCGGCCTCGGCATCGACGCCGACCGCCGCCAGCACGTCCGGGTTGGCGGCCAGATAGCTCAACCCGTCGAAGCCGCCGAGGCTGCGCCCCTCGTTCCGGCCGTTCCAGGCGTAATGGGCCGCCGCCGCGATCGTGTTGTCGCCGAAGGCGACGGCGAGGTCGCGGTTGGCCGCGAGGTAGCTGCGCGCGTCGAAGGCGAAGGCCGCCAGCGCGGCGGTGCGGCCGTCGATGGTCAGAAGTTCGACGTCGGTCAGAGTATCGATGCTGCGGCTCGACACCACGGCATAGCGCCGGCCGCTGCCGTCGAGCGCCACCACCACCGGCGTCTCCGCCCGGTAGCTGCCGCCCTGCAGGGCATAGCGGCGCGGATCTGCGGTGTAGATGGCGCGGTCGGTGCCGCCGCCGCCATCGAAGCTGCGCCCGCCGGGAACGCCCAGATAGACGCTGTCGTTGCCGTCCGCCCCGACGAAGCCGTCGATCTGCTGAAAGATCCGGGCGCCGAGCCGGTCGAGCGTCCCGCCGGTCAGCGGAACAGTCAGCCCCTCGATCCGGTAGCGCAGGGCGCCGGCCGGATCGCGGTCGGTCAGGCCGGTGAAGCGGACGCTCGCCGCCGCCCCGCTGCCGGTGGCGGCATAGTCGAGCGTGGCGGCATGCGCCCGCCCGGCGGCGGTGCGGGTGACGGTCTGGCTGCCGGTCCCGGCGGCGATGGAGGCGGCATCCGGCAGGGTGGTGAAGGCGTCGGCGACGAACCCGTTCGCCAGCCGGGACTCGTCCATATCGAGGGCGAAGCCCTGCCCCGCCACCAGCCGCGCCATGCACGCCCCCCTAGCCGTCCCCCTTGGCGCCGCAAGGCGGCACCGACCGGCCGATCAGGCCGGATGAACCGGTCAGATGACCTGGAGATAGGCCGGGTCGAGCGCGCCGTGGCGGAACGGGATCCAGTCCTTGTGGTCGGCGCGGTACTGCAGGCCGTAGGGGTTCTTGAAGAAGATCTTCTGCAGCGGCTGGCCGCCTTCGGCGCGGGTGCGCTCCAGGTCGATCAGCGGCGAGGAGGCGAACACCTTCTCCCACAGCTCGGTGTTGTCCACCTCGCGGCCGGCGTTCTTCACATAGTCGCGCGCGGTGTCGCTGAGCTGCCAAGCCTCTTCGACCATCGCGTAATAGTCCACAGTACCCTCGGCCATGGCCTTCGAACTCCAACCAGCGTTGCACAGAGTTTCCGCTCACATAGCGCATTTCCGGCGGCAAAGGAACCACCTGCGCGCCGCAGCGGTCGAGCGCGGCCGGACGGTCCGGCCACACCCGATGAAACGATGTCACGGACGGTCCGCCGCCGCTCCGTCGATGGCCCGCCCGTCGATCATGGGCGCCGGCAGCGCGGCGGCCGGCCGCGTCTTGCGCAGCGGGGCGGCCAGCTTCTCCCACGACCGGGTGCGCCGCAGTCGGCCGGCCACCCCCAGCCCGACCGCCAGCAGCCCGGTCAGGCTGATCGCCGCCCCCACCGGCCCGCCGACCAGCAGCCCGGCCAGCCCGGCCGCACCGGCCAGCAGAGCGCGCAAGCCGATGGTCAGCGCCACCGTCCCGGTTCCCGGCGCCAGCCGCGGCAGCAGCACCAGCAGAAGCCCGCAATCGACCGCGGTGCGCAGGCTCCAGGCCATGGCGGCGCCGGCCGCGCCGTAGCGCTCAGCCAGCAGCCACAGCACGCCCAGATAGACCGGCAGTTCGGCCATCTGCAGCCTTGCGGTCACGTCGACCCGCCCGACGCTCTGGATCAGGGTGTTGGGCACATAGGCGGTGGCGTTGAAGAAGACGCCCAGCATCAGGATCGACAGCACCGACGCGCTGTTGGCGGCGAAGGCCGGCCCCAGCCACAGCTCCAGCGCCGTCTCGCCGCCGACGATGGTGGCAGCCTGCATGACCAGGAACACCGCCAGCGTCAGATGGCCGCCGGCGTCCAGGATGCGGCCCAGCGCCGGCGGGTCCCGCCGGAACAGGCTGGAGGCCAGCGGGAACAGCGCCAGCGACAGCGCGCCCGGGATCACCATCAGCCGCGACAGAAGCTCGAACGGCGTCGTGTAGAAGGCGACCATCGCCGCCGGAACGAGGCTGAGCAGGATGAAGCGGTCGGCATAGAGCATCGCCGGGCCGACCAGATTGTTCAGCATCATCCAGGCGCTCATGGTGAACAGCCCGCGCAAGCTCGGCCGCCCCCAGCGGCCGGGATGCAGCAGGTCCGGCAGCTGCCGCACCGCCAGCACGCCGTAGCCGACCAGCCCGATGAAGCGTCCCACCGCGATGGCGGCGATCACCGGCACCAGGCTCTGACTGAAGGGCAGCACGCAGAGCGGGCTCAGGTAATTCAGCACCCCCACCGTCATCCGCACCAGGCTGATCGGGCGGAAGCGCTGGTGCGCTTCCAGCACGCCGCGCAGGCCGGCGGAGACCAGCGCGATCGGCACGATGGCCGCCGCCACCAGCAGGCTGAGCCGGATTTCGTCCGGCGAGGTGCCGGTCTCCAGTTGGAAGCGGTCGGCCAGCAGCCCGGCGCCCAGCGCCACCACCCCGCCGGTCAGCAGGCCGATGGCCCCCATCAGGGCGATGGCCGGCCCGGCGATGCCCGCAGTGTTCGCAGAGCCGTTGGCCTGCTCCGCCTCATGCCCAATCCGGTCGGCGACGACCTGGACCAGCGACCGTCCCAGCCCGAGATCCAGCACGCCCAGATAGCCGAGCAGCGCCCAGATCAGGGTCAGCGCGCCGAAGCGCTCCATCCCGACGGCGGAGATGAGCCACGGAATCGACAGCAGGGCCGCCGCCATGGGCAGCCCCTCGCCGAGCAGATTCCAAAGCGTGTTGCGAAGCAAAATCGAAGGTCCGTACGCGAAACACTGTGGAGTGGCGTTCGGGATGACCCGACCCCGGCCATGCGGCTCTTCAGCCGTTGGACCTAGGCCTATGCCGTCCTGACGACGCCATTGTTATCCGTCCATCCTGTCCAAAACGCTAACGGAATCGCTTGGATGAAACGGTCTGGACCCTGATCTTCCGTCAGGACAGGGCCTGCTCCAGCGCCGCGGCGATCCGGTCGACGTCGACGTCGGCCATGGCCGGGAACAGCGGCAGCGACAGCGTGTGGGCATAATGGGCCATGGCGCCGGGCAGAGCGAGATCGCCGTAGCGGCGGCGCCAGTAGGGTTGGCGATGGACCGGGATATAGTGCACCTGGGTGCCGACGCCCAGGGCGCGCAGGGCCGCCATCACGGCAGACCGGGTCCGCCCGGCGGCGCGGAAGTCGATGCGGGCGGCGCACAGGTGCCAGGCCGGCCGGCACCAGGGGACCAGGGCCGGCGGCCGCACCAGCGGGGCCAGCGGCGCCAGCCGCTCGGCATAGAGCACCATCAGCCGCGCCCGCCGTTCGACGAAGCGGTCGAGCCGGCCGAGCTGGCTCAGCACCAATGCCGCGTGGATGTCGGAGAGGCGATGGTTGAAGCCCGGCTCCGCCATCTCATAATACCAGGGGTTGGGCTTCCCCTCCGCGTCCAGCGCTGCCTCGGGATCGGCGAAGCCCTCCCCCGCCTGCGGCTCGCGCATCATGCCGTGGTTGCACAGGCGGCGGACCCGCGCCATCAGCGCCGGGTCGCTGCCGGTGACCGCCCCGCCCTCCCCCGCCGCGATGGTCTTGACCGGGTGGAAGGAGAAGACGGTCAGCGACCCCGCCTCCACCCCTGCCCGCCCGGCGCCGACCGGCGTCTCGCTGCCTCCCGACAAATCCACCGTGCCGATGGCGTGGCAGGCATCCTCGACCAGCGCCAGCCCTTCGGCCTGCGCGAGTGCCGCCAGCCCGGCCAGTCCGGTCATTTGGGCCGTCTGCCCGGCGTAATGGACGGGGGCGAGGGCGCGGACGCGCCAGCCGGCCTTGGCCGCGCGGGCGATGGCGGCCTCGGCCTCGGCGACGCCCATCAGGCCGCTGTCGGGATCGACGTCGGCGAAGGCGACCTCCGCCCCGGCATGGCGGGCGGCCGATGCGGTGGCGAGGAAGGTGTTGGACGGCACCACCACCGCGTCGCCCGGCCCGATGCCCAGTGCGGCATAGGCCAGCCGCAGCGCCGCCGTGCCATTGGCGCAGGCGACCGCCTCGGCCGCCCCGACCCGAGCGGCCAACGCGCGTTCGAAGCCGGCGACCGCCGGCCCCTGGGTCAGCCAGTCGCCGCGCAGCACCGCCGCCACCGCGGCGATGTCCTCCTCCTCCACCGACTGGCGGCCGTAGGGGAGGAAGGGCAACTCCGCCGGCAGGGGGTCCGCCATCAGGGGGCTTCCGCCAGCAGGCGGCGCAGCCGCTCGCCGTCCAGCCAGTCGTCGTTGCCGTCGCTGGCATAGCGGAAGCCGTCGGCCACCGGGCGGGCGCTCAGCCGCTCGTACGGCGCATGCTGCCAGAAGGTGAAGGCCGGCTCGATGACGTAGCGGTCTTCCAACTCGTAGGTCTGGCGGGAATCATCCTCGGTGATCATCACCTCGTGCAGCTTCTCGCCCGGCCGGATGCCGACAATCCGCTGCGGCAGATCCGGCGCCATGGCGCGGGCGAGGTCGGCGATGCGCATGCTGGGGATCTTCGGCACGAAGATCTCGCCGCCCTGCATCATGGCGAAGCAGGACAGCACGAAATCGACGCCATGCTGCAGGGTGATCCAGAAGCGGGTCATCCGCTCGTCGGTGACCGGCAGATGGTCGGCCCCCTCGGCGATCATCTTGCGGAACAGCGGCACGACGCTGCCGCGCGACCCCACCACATTGCCGTAGCGCACCACCGCGAAGCGGGTGTCGAGCGTGCCCGACAGGTTGTTGGCGGCGATGAAGATCTTGTCCGACGCCAGCTTGCTGGCGCCATAGAGGTTGATGGGATTGGCCGCCTTGTCGGTCGACAGCGCGACGACGCGCCGCACCCCCGCCGACAGCGCCGCCCGCACCACATTCTCCGCCCCGTAGACGTTGGTGTTGATGCATTCCATCGGGTTGTATTCGGCGGCCGGCACATGCTTCAGCGCCGCGGCGTGGACGCAGAAATCGACGCCGCGCATCGCCAGCTTCAGCCGCTCGCAATCGCGCACGTCGCCGATGAAGTAGCGCAGCGTCGGCGCCCACTCCGCCGGCATGCGCTGCTGCATCTCGTACTGCTTGAACTCGTCGCGGGAGAAGATGATGACCCGGCGCGGTTTGGCGCGGCGCATCACCGTCTCGACGAAGCGGCGGCCGAAGGATCCGGTGCCCCCCGTCACCAGGACCGAGCGGCCGTCCAGCATGCGCAACCCCGCCTCCAGACCTCCGTCCGCCCCGTCCGGGGTCCATGCCTCGGGTCCGCTGGCCTTGCTGGAATGAGTCGTCACCGCCGGTTCCATCCGTTGAAGGTCCGCATATCGCTCGAAACCGCCGGCTGGCCTCCCGCGCTCCGGATGGTCCGGGCGGGCGCCAAGTCGGGATCGAAATGAACCCCGACCGTAGCCGGTGCTTTCTGACGATCGGGTTAATTCACTCTGTCTCCCGGCGCAAGGCCCCCGGCACAGCTCCCCCGGCGGACGGACCGGGCAGCCTGCCCGCCTGCACGTCCTCCAGCAGGCGGATCTGCGCCGGCAGGCAGACTGTGGCAAGGTCGAAGCGCTCCACCGCCGTCATCCTTGCGGCGGCCGACAGGGCGGCGCGCAGCTCCGGATCGTCCAGTGCCGTCTCCACCCGGTCGGCGAGCGCCAGCGGATCGAAGAAGCCGGTCAGCAGGCCGTTCACGCCGTCCTCGATCACCTCGGCGACCGGCGGCGTGTCGGAGCCGACGATGACGGCGCCGCAGGCCATCGCCTCCAGCATCGACCAGGACAGGACAAAGGGGAAGGTCAGGTAGATGTGGGCGCGCGAGATGCGCAGGACCGACAGGTAGTCCTCATAGGGCAGCTTGCCCAGCACATGCAGCCTTGCCGCCTCGTGCCGCGGGTTGCCGGCGGCGTCCAGCATCGTCTCCCGCCACATCGTCTCGCGCCAGGTGCCGCCGCCCTCGGGCGGAGCGCCATAGCTGACCTCGTCGCCGCCCACCACCAGGATGTGCAGGTTGGGCCGGCGCCGCAGCAGCTCCGCCGCCGCCCGCATGAAGGTGGGAAAGCCGCGGTAGGGCTCCAGGTTGCGGGCGACATAGGTCACCACCTCGTCCTCGCGCGACAGGGTCCGGCCGTCGGGCAGGGTGACGGTGGCGGCCGGATCCGGCCGGCAGACCGCGGTGTCGACCCCGTCATGGATCACCGAGATGCGCGGGCGGAAGGCGTCGGGATGCTGGCGCCGCTGCCAGTCCGTCGGGCTGACGCCCCAGTCCATCGCCTCCAGCCCGGCCAGCAGCGCGGCGTTCTTGGTGCGGATGCGGCAGCGCGTCTCCAGCGTCACCGGCTTTTCCGGATCGAAGCCGACGTCCGACCCGTCGGCCCGATAGAAGAACTCGCAATAGAGCAGCAGCCGGGCGTCCGGGAACAGGTCCTTCAGGAACAGCGCCTCGCCCCAGCCGGGATGGGCGCAGATCACGTCGGGGGTGAAGCCCGCCTTCTGCAGGGCCAGCCCGGCCCGCACCGCGCCCTGCCCATGCAGGACCTGCCCCTCGAACATACGGATATAGGGGTGGGTGCCCTCCCCCGGCTCGCGCGTCGGCCGGTAGAGCGCCATCTGCACGCCCTTCGGCAGCTCGCGCCGGACCTTGCCGATGAAGGCGACCTGATGGGCCGGGTCGGCCGCGAAATGGCGGACCAGATGCTTGTACTGGCCAGGGGTGTTCTGGTGGACGAACAGGATCCGCATGGAAAAACAATGTCCGGACGACGGAGAAACGGAGCGACAGCCTGCAACCATCCGCCGGCGCTGTCGATGCATATGACCATGATCGGCCCCGAGACCCGGAACCCGGCCTTCTCAAGTCCCACGAAGGATCCGTTCCGCGTCCGCCGTCTTGCGCCTATAAGGTCTCGCGTCCGCCGGCACCGCCCGGCCCATCGCGCGACGGAGCGCCGACGCCCCTTGTCCTGTCCCGAAACCTTTTCTCCCCTGCCGTCCTCCCCCTGGCGCTTCCTGTGGATGTTCGTGCGCGAGCGTTTCCTCGGCCGCGCCATCCTGCTCAACCTCGCCGCCGCCGGCGGGATCGGGCTGATGGGGATGGAGCCGGTGGCGATGCGCGGGCTGGTTGACGCACTCGCCGGGATATCGGGGGCTGGACTGTCAGGGAACCAACCCTCTGGCTCCCCCGCCTGGACGGCGGAGGTGATGCGCTGGTTCCTGCTGCTGGGCGGGCTGTGGATCGCGTCCGCCCTGTTCAACCGCCTGCGCGAGCTGGTGGACCTCCACACCTCGCCGGCGCTGCGCCATGCCATCCAGGTCCGGCTGTTCGACCATCTGATCGACCATTCGCCGCGCTACTTCCAGGACAATTTCGCCGGCAATCTGGGCCAGAAGGTCAAGCAGGCCGGGCAGAGCGCCATCCAGATCCTGGAAATCCTGACCAACGACATCATCCGCATCGTCGTCATCCTCGCCATCGGCCTGACCCTGCTGGCCTCGGCCCAGACCCTGTTCGCCGTGCTGCTGGTCGGCTGGACCGCCGCGCACCTGACCCTGTCGGCGCTGCTGGCCCGGCGCTGCCTGCGGCTGTCGCACGCCTTCTCCGAGGAGGTGTCGTCGACCACCGGCCGCATGGTCGACGTCATCGCCAACGCCGAGCTGGTGCGCGCCTTCGCCCGCCGCCGCCAGGAGCTGTCCGGCCTGTCCGACGCGCTGACCGGCGAGATCGACCGCTCCAAGGAGCTGCGCTGGTTCCTGACCAAGATGTGGTTCTGGCTGTTCAACGCCCTGCTGGTCTTCCAGATCACCCTGATCGGCATCGCCGTGTCGGAGGCGACGGCTGGCCGGATGAGCGTCGGCGACTTCGCCATGGTCTTCTCGCTGGCCAGCATCGTCGGCACCAATGTCTGGGGCCTGTCGACGCGCATGCTGGGCTTCTTCGAACAGCTGGGCATCCTGTCCGGCGCCCTGGAGCTGATCGTCCGCCCGCACGAGATCCCGGATCCGCCCGGCCGCCCCGATCTGGCCGTCACCGCGGGCGCCATCCGCTTCGAGGATGTCCGCTTCGCCCATCCGGGAGGCGGGGCGGTGTTCGACGGCCTGTCGCTGACCATCCGGCCGGGGGAGCGGGTGGCGCTGGTCGGTCCCTCGGGGGCGGGCAAGAGCACGCTGGTCCGGCTGCTGCGCCGCCAGTTCCCCGTGCAGGGCGGCCGCATCCTGATCGACAGCCAGGACATCGCCCAGGTCAGTCTCGCCTCGCTCAACCGCGCGGTGGCCGAGGTGCCGCAGCTGCCCAGCCTGTTCCACCGCTCCATCCGCGACAACATCGCCTATGGCAGCGAAGGAGCCAGCGACGACGCCATCCGCGCGGCTGCGGCCCGCGCCCATTGCGACCGCTTCATCGAGGGGCGCGCCAGCGGCTACGACACCGTGGTGGGGGAGCGCGGCATCCAGCTGTCGGGCGGCGAGCGCCAGCGGGTGGCCATCGCCCGTGCCTTCCTGAAGGACGCGCCGGTCCTGGTGCTGGACGAGGCGACCTCGTCGCTCGACTCCGAGACGGAGCATCTGATCCAGGACGCCCTGCTCGGCCTGTTCGAGGGGCGCACGGTGATCGCCATCGCCCACCGGCTGTCGACCGTCACCGGCATGGACCGCATCCTCTATATGGAAGCGGGCCGTATCCTGGAGGACGGCGACCATGCCACCCTGCTGCGCCGCGACGGCCCCTATGCCCGGCTGTGGCGCCGGCAGGTCGGCGGCTTCTTGCCGGACGATGCCGGCGCCACCAGCCTGGAAGAGGTGCGATGATGCGGATCCGCCCGGCGCTGCTGCTCGCCGCCAGCCTGATCACCCTTGCCACGAAGGCCGCCGCCATGTCGCCACTGCCTTTCTTCCAGCGGGTCGAGCGTGTCGGCCTGCTCTGCGCGGTGGATGCCGAGGGCGGCCCGGCGGCCGATCTCGGGGATGACGCGCTGTGCGGTCGCGCCGCGGCGGTGCTGTCGGGACTGCTGGCCTCCGGCCTGGCGGTCACGGCGCTCGTCCCCAACGACGCCCGCATCGCCGATCCCGGCACCCTGCTGCTGCTGGTCCACGCCACATTGCGGCCGGACGACGGAAAGCGGCTTTTGTCGGTCGCCGCGACCCTTCAGCGCAGCGGATCCGTCGGCGGCGCACCCTTCTTCATGATGCCGCCCCAGGCCGTGGCGCTGTCCGGCACGCTGGAGGAAAGTCTTTTGGAGCAGGCGCTCCGCCGCCTGCTGACCCCGCTGGCCGGAGCGTTGCGCGCCAACCCCTGAGGGGGCGGAGTTTGGAGTCTTGTCGCAGGGGGGAGTGCGGGTTCGGTGAGGTGCTCTTGCCCCCCTCCCTAACCCTCCCCCGCTAAAGCGGGAGAGGGAACTGCTGCCGCTTCGGGGATCAGTTCACGTTAACAAGCATCCTGCCCCTTCTCCCGCGAAGCGGGAGAGGGATGGGGAGGGGGCAAAGGCACAAGCCCCTACCGGCAAAGCTGGGCGAACTTGCGCTCCGGGATCGGCGGCGGCGAGGGGTGCAGCATCAGCCCCTGTTCCTCCACATCGACCCGCGCGTCGGGATAAACCGCAAGCGCAAGCTGCAGAGCCTCGATGAACCGCTTCCTGAAATCGCGCAGGCGGCTGTATCCGGCGCCGAACTGCTCGAACACCGCCGGCCAGGTGATGGGCGTGGAGCGGTTCAGGCTGTGCAGCCGGTAGGCCAGCCAGATATAGATGTCGATGCTGGTGCTGTTGTTCTGGATGTGGCGCAGCGCCGGCTCCCAGATCGGCACCGGGTGGGCCTTCAGCTCGCGGAAGAAGGCCTCGGACAGAAGGACGCGGTCTTCCCACAGCGACCCCTGGCCCGGCTCCGCCCCGGCATTGGCCGAGAAATGGATGCCGCCCTTGACGATCGACCCCTTTTCGAAGCCGATGCTGTGGGCATCCTCCCAAGCGAAGGTCAGGTTGCAGGCGGCGATGCGCGAGGCCTGCTCGCGGATGTCGCGATAGGTCTGGCCGCCGACCGACAGGCCCATGCGGTCCAGCCATTCGTGCATGCTGCGGCCCAACTCGACCTCGCGGCTGTCGGTCTGGATCGCCCGGGTCTGGAGATACAGCAGGATCATCCGCGCGCGGCTGCCGTACGGAACGCCGTAAAGCTTAAAGCCACCGTTGCGGATCGGCAGTCGTCCCGGCTCGATCAGCAAGCGGATCTTATGTCCGCGACGCTCCCACGGCTGGTCATCGGGAAGACGACGATGCGGAAGAGCCGTCAGCGCGAAGCCTGAATAGGTGATGCCAAGCTCCTGCCGCTCCTCTTCGAGGACGGCAGCGGCGACATCGACTAGCGAACGCTGATCCGGATCGGTCTGGAGCGCTTTCGCCTGGTCACGTCCTAGCTGGGTGATCAGGGTATGTATCTGTCCCATAGCGAGCTGACCTTGGCACGACTTTGCGAGGAACCCTATATCACGGCCGGTTAGTGCCAGCAATTTGGAGTCTTGTCGCTCAAACTATTTGTACGGTTATTTGATTCAGTTAATAGTTTGCGCGACAAGACTCCAGTAGAGAATCGCGAGTCGCGCGACAAAACTCCAGAACTCCCGCGACAAGACTCCAGCGGATAGTCCCGATTGCCTGTGGATTTTTCGCCGGACGCGACAAGACTCCAGGCGGGACATTTCGATTCGGCCCCGAATCGCTTCCGATTCGCTTATTTCCGAGTCGCGGAGCCGAATCGACCGCCGCTCGGCCATGATTCATGCCCTGCGCCGATCCGATCCGGACCCGCGGTTTGGAGTTCTGTCGCGCCCCCTTCCGTCCAGCCTTTGCCGCATCGCCGTCCTTATTCGTCCCTGCCGGGGCCGCCGGCCCCGGATCCGTGGATGGATCAGGGGTTCGGCCGGCAGGGGGGCGCGACAAGACTCCAACCTCGACCCTGGCCTTGGTGCTGCCGGCAGGGGAATGTTTGGAGTCTTGTCTCGCTCCCTCTTGGAAGAGGCGCTCCGGTCGGGTGAACACTCCATCGCCTGGACAGGGACGGCTTCTCGGTCGAGCTAGGCGGCAACCCGCTGGCTTGACGACCGAAGGCCGGTTCCCGGCCCCATTGCCTGCGCCCGCTGCAGAATGACCGTTGCCGCGGCGACGGCGCGATCCATCACGCAGCCACACGGGCATGTGTGCGTGCGCTCGGCGAGTGTCTTGGCGACACCGGCTCCGCAGGCCGGGCAAGTCTGGCTCGTGCCTCGAGGGTCCACCGCCTCCACACGGGTATCGGCACTTGCAGCCTTGTACGCGAGGAAGCGGCGGAGTTGGCCCCAGGCGGCGTTGTGAACGGCCTTGGCCAGCATCGACCGGGCTAAGCGGTCAACGTCGAGGTCCTCCAAGGCGATGACGGCGTAGCGCCCCACCAGGGAGCGCGACAGCTTATGGAGAAAGTCGCGGCGCTGGGTGGCGGTGTGGGCGCTGTGGCGGGCAAGCCGCTGCTTGGCCTTGAGCCGGCGCTTGCTGCCCCGTTTGCAGCGGGCAAGGGCACGCTGAAGGCGACGCTGCTTTTTGGCCGCGTGCGTCGTCCAGGGCGGCGTTGCGACGGTTTCGCCGTCCGAGGTGGCAATCAGGCTGGACAGTCCGACGTCGATGCCGACCGACGCGCCGTCGCGGTGCTGAACGTCGCCGTCCGGCACCGTGACCTGGAAGCAGACGAACCATTTGCCAGCCGAGCGGGATAAGACGGCGGCCCCGAGCTTGGCGGAGGCCGGAAGGTCGCGGTGCCACTTCACCTTGATCTCACCAGGGACGCCGGTAATGCCGAGGCGCTTGCTCTTGCGGATCGTCAGCCCGTCGCCGACGCGGAACGCTGCACTGTCAAAGCGGTGTTTTGCTTGGAAGCGCGGAAAGCCGGCCTTGGCTTTCGTCTTCAGCCGGCGGAAGAAGGCCGCAAATGCCTTGTCCAGGCGGCGGAGCACCTGTTGTGCGGCGGAGTAGCTGAGTGGGCCAAGCGCTCGTCGACGGCCCGCACTGCCTTCAACTCGCTTGATTGGTCGAAGTAGCCCAACGTCTTGTGTTGTCGGCGGTAAGCTTCGATCCGCTGCTGGAGGGCGGCGTTGTCGAGATCGCAGAAGGCGCCCAGCATCTCCGTCAGGACCACGCTTTGGGCGTTGCTCGGATAAAGCCGGTATGTGTAGCTCCGCTGGATCATCGGAAGACCCTACAGTCTGTTCATGATTTGTTTAAATCAAATGGCGCCTGCTCCTCCCTGACTTTCCTGATGCTCCCAAAGCGGTAATCCCCAGCCGGAATGTCAGGTGGGTCTCGGAGGGGTGCTTGTGGAGCGTGGAAAGCGCGGTCTATAACGAACCGCCGTGGCGCCGGCCATTGGTCCTGCCTTTGGTTTTCCGGCGCCCGGCCACAGGCTCAACACACTGAATGGCGGCAGGATGAACGGCAATTCCGCGCAGAAGATCGTCCCGGTGCTGCTGTCCGGCGGTACGGGGTCCCGTTTGTGGCCCTTGTCGCGCGAACTGTATCCCAAGCAGTTCCTGCCGCTCTGCTCCGACCGGACGATGCTCCAGGACACCGCCCTGCGGGTCAGCGCGCAACCTGGTTCCACACAGTCCGGCGCGGCCGCGGAGGTGGTGGCCTTCTCGGCCCCCCTGGTGATCTGCAACCAGGAACACCGCTTCCTCGCCGCCGAGCAGCTGCGCCAGTCGCGCTGCACGCCGCGCGGCATCATCCTGGAGCCGGCCGGCCGCAACACCGCCGCCGCCTGCGCGCTTGCCGCCCTGGCGGTGACGGCCGACGACCCGGACGCGCTGCTGCTGATCCTGCCGGCCGACCACGAGATCCGCGACGCCGACGCCTTCCGCCGCGCCATCGCCATCGCCGCCCGCGCCGCCCAGGCCGGCCGGCTGGTCACCTTCGGCATCACCCCGACCCGGCCGGAGACCGGCTACGGCTATATCCGCCGCGGCCATTCGATGGACGAGGCCGACGGCGCCTACAACGTCGCCGCCTTCGTCGAGAAGCCGTCGCTGGAGGTGGCCGAGCGCTATCTCGCCGAGGGCACCTATGCCTGGAACAGCGGCATGTTCCTGTTCCCGGCCGCCCGCCTGCTGGCCGAGCTGGAGCGCCACGCCCCGGCGGTGCTGACCGCCTGCCGCGAGGCGCTGGAGCAGGGCTCCAGGGATCTCGACTTCTTCCGCCTGGACGCCGCCGCCTTCGCCAAGGCGCCCAGCATCTCCATCGACTATGCGGTGATGGAGCGCACCGACCGTGCCGCCGTCGTCCCCTGCGAGATCGGCTGGACCGACGTCGGCGCTTGGTCGGCGCTGTGGGACGTCGGAGCCAAGGACGGCGAGGGCAACGTCGTCGTCGGCGACGTGCTGCTGGAGGGTGCCCGCGACTGCTATGTCCGCAGCGACAACCACCTGACCGCCGTGGTCGGGGTGGAGAACGCCGTGGTGGTGGTGGTGGACGACGCCGTTCTGGTCGCCGACCGGGCCCAAGCGCAGGACGTCAAGCGCATCGTCGACCGGCTGAAGGCGGAGGGGCGCAGCGAGTCCGTCAGCCACCGCCGGGTCCACCGCCCCTGGGGCTCCTACCAGTCGCTGCACACCGGCGACCGTTTCCAGGTGAAGAGCCTAACCATCGCCCCCGGCTCGCGCCTGTCCTTGCAGAAGCACCATCACCGCGCCGAGCATTGGGTGGTGGTCAACGGCACCGCGCTGGTCACCCGCGGCGAGGAGCAGGTGATGGTCTACGAGAACCAGTCGATCTACATCCCGATCGGTACGGTCCACCGGCTGGAGAACCCCGGCAAGGTGCCGCTGACCATCATCGAGGTGCAGTCCGGCTCCTATCTCGGCGAGGACGACATCGTCCGGCTCGAGGACGTCTACGGCCGCAACTGAGCGGCCGGCAACCCAGAGCGGCGCCACGGGTCGTCCAAGGCGCCGCTGACGGTCCAGTGGGGGTCAGGCGCGCTTCCTGGCGCGCTCATGCTCCATGTAAGCCCGGAGCACGGCGTTGATTTTACTCTGGTAGCGGTCGCTGTTGGTGCGGAACCACTCCAGCACATCCGAATCCAGGCGGATGCTGATCGCCTGCTTGGCCGGCGGCTCGACGATGCGGGCGGTCTCGAACCATGCTTCGTCGGCCAGCGGTGCCGCGTCGGGATCGCTGCGCACGGCGGCGTCGATGTCGGCATCGGTCTGGCGGTCGGCCCGCGACCAGTCAGCCGTCCGCTTGCGGGGCGACGCCAGAGAGCGTCGCGTGATACGCTCGTTGTTCGCGTCCATTGGCTTTCCTTGCTGAGATGATGCGGCGGGCGCCGTCGCGCCATGTGTAGACGACCACCAGCAGCCGGCCGTCGACCTCGCCATCATGATTTCGCGGCGGGGACTGCCGGCTTAAGCCGGCAGCGGAAGCCGCGCCTCCTTTGCTGTTACGTTAGGCTTCTGGCAGAAGCATAATATCTTGCATGACGACGCGCTCTGCTAAGAACGCCGGAGCGGTCTTTTCGCTGCAGTACCACATCGTGTGGTGCCCAAAATACCGGCGCCCCGTACTGACGCCTCCGATTGACGGCCGGCTCAAAGACGTTCTTGGCGAAGTGGCGTCCGAGTACGATATGACGTTCCACACGATAGACATCATGCCCGATCATGTTCACGTCTTCGTTGAGGCTGATCCAACACTTGGTGTTGCCGAAATCGTCAACCGCCTGAAGGGAAAGTCCAGCCGGGTTCTTCGTCAAGAGTTCCCGGCGCTGCGGTCCAGGCTTCCGACGCTCTGGTCCCGCAGCTATTTTGCCGCAACGGTCGGCAGCGTCTCGGAAGAGACGATCCGCCGCTACATCGAAGACCAGAAGGGCAAGTGACTGATGCCGGTCCTGAGCTACAAGTATCGCCTCTACCCGACCACGGCGCAGGGTGCCGGGTTGGAGGCGATGCTTGGCGCCTTCTGCGACCTGTACAACGCTGCCCTCCAGCAGCGGATCGAAGCGTACCGCCGGGCCGGGAAAGCCCTGCGGTACGTCGATCAGGCCGGCGAATTGAAGGCCGTCCGGGCGGCTGACGAGCGGCTGGCCGGCTACAGCTTTAGCGCTGAGCAACAGGTGCTCCGCCGGCTGGACAAGGCGTTCGTGGCGTTCTTCGGTCGCGTGAAGAAGGGCAAGACGGGGTTCCCGCGCTTCCGCGCCAAGAGCATGTTCGACAGCGCCGAGTTCCGGGTTGGCGACGGGCTGACGATCCGCAAGAGCAAGCGCCTTGGTCTCGTTGGCATCCCCGGCGAGGTGAAGGTGAAGTGGCACCGCGATCTTCCGGCCTTCGCCAAGGTCAGAGCTGCCGTGCTGTCGCGCGCCGCCGGAAAGTGGTTCGTGTGCTTTCAGATCACGATGCCCGACGAAGAGGTTCAGCCGCGCGACGGCGCGTCGGTTGGCCTCGATCTGGGCCTGTCGTCGCTCATCGCCACCTCTGACGGAGAAACGGTCGCTGCTCCGCAGTGGACGAAGCACGCAGCCAAAAAGCAGCGTCGTCTTCAGCGTGCGCTTGCCCGCGCCAAGCGGGGCGGCAAGCGCAGGCTCAAGGCGAAGTGCAGGCTGGCGCGTCACAGCGCGGCTACGGCCAACCGGCGCCGCGACTTCCTGCACAAGCTGTCCCGCTCGCTTGTGGACCGCTACGCCTTCATCGCCTTGGAGGACTTGAGCGTTGACCGTCTGACCCGGTCGATGCTGGCCAAGGCCGTTCACAACGCCGCGTGGGGCCAACTTCGATCCTTCCTCGACTACAAAGCTGCGAACGCTGGTGTTCGGGTGGAAGCCGTCGATCCGCGCGGGACAAGTCAAACCTGCCCGGCGTGCGGGGCCGTCGTCGCCAAGACGCTGTCCGACCGCACGCACCGCTGCGACTGCGGATGCGTGATGGATCGGGACGTTGCGGCGGCGAGGGTCATCCTGCAGAGGGCGGGACATGGAACGGGGCCGGGACACGGCCTTCGGACGCCAAGCCAGCGGGGTGCCGCATAGCTGGTCCGAGAAGCCGTCGCCCTTCAGGCGACGGAGTTGTCACTTCAGATATTGCCAATACTCGTCGGACCCTTGTCGTACCGGATGGTGGGCAGAGATCAGGAAGAGATACAGACGTATATACAATTCGCGCAGCCCCCTGTCGATGCATCCTTCGCGAAGACCCTGTCCTGCGTTCCTGCCCTACCCCCGATGACGACAGGCGCTTCCGTGCAAGCACGAGCGTCGCCTGTGTCTTCCTGCGGTCTCGGATAATGGCGGCTTGGTCCGGATCGCCGCCTTCCGGTAGAAAGAGGATGCGAGGGTGCCGCAGCGGCGCCCCGCCTTTTCGCTGCCGGGACCATCATGACCATCGAGCCGCCGCCGGACGACCGCATCCCCGAACTCTATGCCGACGGGGTCTTCGACATCGGCTTCGGCAACGGCATGGTTCGCATCGATCTGTTCAGCCTGTCGGCTCTGCGCAAGGACGCCAACGGCCAGCCGCTGCCCGCCATCCGCCAGCGGGTGGTGATGAGCCTGCCCGGCTTCCTCGCCAGCCTCTCCGCGTTGGAGGGCATGCGCCAGCGGCTGGAGGCCGCCGGCGTGCTGCCGCCCAATTCCGGCAACGTGCCGGCCCCCGCGCTTGCTCCTTCCCCGGCCTTCCAGAGCCCGGTACAGGTCCCGATCCAGCCGGCCTCCCCCACCGGTCCGTCCACTGGCCCCACGACGCCGGTCCCCCCGCCCGGACGGCCCCGCTCGCCGAATTTCGGCTGACCGATGCCAGACGCCAGCACGACCGTCGCGCCGCCCCCTCCGTCCGGTCCGGACGCCGGCCCCGATGCGGACGAAAGCACCGCGCTGCGCTGTCTGACGCTGGTGGCGCGCCATCACGGCCTGTCGGCCTCGCCGGCCGCCCTGCGCGCCCGCGTCGCCCCTGGAAGAGGCGAGCCCTCGACCGCCGATCTGCTGCGCATCGCCGCCGCCACCGGCTTCAAGGCGACCGCCCGCCGGCTGGACTGGAAGGCCCTGCAGGCCCTGCCCCCCGTCTTCCCGTTGCTGGCGCGGCTGTCCAACGGCAACACCGTCATCCTGGTCGGGCTGTCCCGCCCGGCCAACCCCGCCGAGGAACCCATGGTCGGCGTCGTCGACCCGCTGGCCGACCGGCTGGACGTGATCGACGTGCCGCGCGACCGCTTCCTGGAGCGCTGGGACGGCGAACTGGTCCTCCTCAAGCCGCGCCACGGCCTCTCCGACCCGCGCCAGCCCTTCGGCCTGCGCTGGTTCGTGCCGGAGATCCTGCGCCAGAAATCCGCCTTCCGCGACGTGGTGGTGGCGGCCTTGGTGCTGCACGCGCTCGCCCTTGCCGTCCCGGTCTATTTCCAGATCGTGATCGACAAGGTGCTGGTGAACGAGACCGTCGCCACCTTGCAGGTGCTGACCATCGGCGTGCTGGCGGCCCTGCTGTTCGAGGCGGCCTTCCGCTTCCTGCGCCAGTTCATCCTGCTGTCCGCCGCCAACCGCATCGACATCCGCCTGCTGAACCGCACCTTCGGCCATCTGCTCGACCTGCCCATCACCTTCTTCGACGGGCATTCGGCCGGCGTCACCGTGCGCCACATGCAGCAGGTGGAGCGCATCCGCGAATTCCTGACCGGCAACCTGCTGTCCACCGTGCTCGACAGCCTGGTGCTGCTGGTCTTCCTGCCGGTGCTGTTCTTCTATTCGGTCAAGCTGACGCTGGTCGCTCTGCTGTTCGCGGCCCTGATCGCCGGGGTGGTCGTCGCCCTGGTGCCGGTCTACCGCAGCCGCCTGCGCGACCTCTACAACGCCGACGCCGAGCGGCAGGCCATGCTGGTGGAGACCATCCACGGCATGCGCACCGTCAAATCCTCGGCGCTCGAACCGCAGCAGCGGCGCGGCTGGGACCGCAAGGCGGCGCGCGCGGTGACCAGCCATTACCGGGTCGGCCGCATCTCCATCGCCGCCCGCACGGTGACCGAGTTCCTGGAGAAGGCGATGATGGTGGCGGTGGTCGCCGTCGGCGCCTTCGACGTCTTCGACCGCCAGCTGTCGGTCGGCGCCCTGATCGCCTTCCAGATGCTGTCGGGCCGGGTGGTGACGCCGCTGGTCCAGATCGTCTCGCTGATCCACCAGTATCAGGAAACCGCGCTGTCGGTGCGCATGCTGGGCGAGGTGATGAACCACCCGGCCGAGCCCAGGCGCGAGGGCAGCGGCGCCTGCCCCGCCCTGATCGGCCGCATCGAGATCGAGGGGCTCGGCTTCCGCTACGACCGTAACCGCCCGCCGGCCTTGGACGGCGTCACCCTGACCGTGCCGGCCGGCTCCGTCGTCGGGCTGGTCGGGCGCAGCGGCTCGGGCAAGAGCACGCTGATGCGGCTGCTCCAGGGCTTCTACCCGCTGCAGGACGGCAGCATCCGCTATGACGGGCTCGACATCCGCGAGCTGGATCTGGCCCATCTGCGCCGCTCCATCGGCGTCGTGCTGCAGGAGAACTTCCTGTTCCGCGGCACCATCCGCGACAACATCGCCATGACCATGCCCGAGGCCAGCCGCGAGGAGATCGTCGAGGCCGCCCGGCTGGCCGGTGCCGACGAGTTCATCCACCGCCTGCCCGACGGCTACGACACGCTGGTGGAGGAGGGGGCGACCAACCTGTCCGGCGGCCAGAAGCAGCGCATCGCCATCGCCCGCGCCCTGCTGCCCCAGCCGCGCCTGCTGATCCTGGACGAGGCGACCAGCGCGCTCGACCCCGACAGCGAGGCCATCGTCATGGCCAACCTGCGGGGCATCGCCCGCGGACGCACCGTGCTGATCGTCACCCACCGCCTCTCCACCCTGACCGGCTGCGACACCATCGCCGTACTGGAGCAGGGCCGCCTGCTCGACCTCGCCCCCCATCCCATCCTGCTCGACCGCTGCGCCGAATACCGGCATCTGTGGCAGCAGCAGAACCGGGGGCGCTAACCATGCCCGACACCCGGATGCCCGAGATGGAGCAGGACGCAGCACCGGCGGAGACCGGCCGCGGAATCGTCCCGGCCAAGCCCTCTCCCCCTGCTCCTCCCGCCCGCCGCCGCGCCGCCCTGCCCGCCCCGTCGGCCCCGCTGCCGGGCTTCGCGCTGGACTATCTGCCGGACGGGGCCGCGATCGAACATGCGCCGCTGCCCTGGCTCGCGCGCTCCACCCTCTATGTGCTGGCCGGGCTCTTGGTGGTGCTGGTCCTGTGGGCCGGCTTCGCCCAGGTCGACCGCATCGTCACCGCCGGCGGCCGGCTGGTGACCACCGCGCCGCTGGTGGTGGCCCAGCCGCTGGAGACCGCGGTGGTGCGCGGCGTCGACGTCCAGGTCGGCGACCGCGTCCGGGCCGGCGACCGTCTGGCGACGCTCGACCCCACCTTCGCCGCGGCGGATCTGGCCGACCTGACCGGCAAGCTCGCCGGTGTCGAGGCGCAGATCGGCCGGCTGCGCGCCGAACTGGACGGCAGCGACTACGCCCCGCCCGCCAACAACCCCGACGCTGCGGTCCAAGCGGCCATCCTGGAGCGTCGCCGCGCCGAATACCGCTCCCGCCTCGCCTCGCTGGACGAGAAGGCCGGACAGCTGGACAGCGCCATCGCCGCCAGCCGCCGCGCCCAGGCCGGCCTTGCCGAGCGGCTCGCCGTGGTGGGCGAGGTGGAGGACATCCGCCGCCAGCTTCAGGAGCGCCAGACCGGCTCCCGCCTGACCTACCTGGAAGCGCGGGTCGAGCGGCTGCGCATGCGCGACGACCTGACGGCCCTGCAGGACCGCGAGCTGACAAGCGAACATGAGCTGCGCGGCGTCCAGGCCGACCGCGCCGCCTTCGTCGACGAATGGCGCCGCAAGACGGCGGAGGAACTGGTGGAGCAGACCCGCCAGCGGGCCACTCTGGTCGAGCAGATCGCCAAGGCCGAGCGCCGCCGTTCGCTGGTCACCCTGACCGCCCCGGTCGACGCGGTGGTGCTGGAGGTGGCCAAGCGCTCCGTCGGCTCCGTCATCCGCGAGGCCGAACCGCTGGTCACCCTGGTCCCCGCCGACGTGCCGCTTGAGGTGGAGGCCGAGATCCCGTCGCGCGACATCGGTCTGGTTCGGGTCGGCGACGTCGTGCGGGTGAAGCTGGACGCCTTCCCCTTCCAGCGCCACGGCACCCTGCCCGGCGAGATCCGCACCATCAGCGCCGACGCCTTCACCCACGACGCCGCCCAGGCGGCTCAGGGCGCCGCCACTCCCATCAACACCGATGGCCCCCGGCCCGCAGCGGCTGCGGTCTTCCGCACCCGCATTCGCCTGACCGGTACCCATCTGGAGGAGGTGCCGGAGGGCACCAACCTCAGCCCCGGCATGGTCGCCTCTGCGGAGATCCGGGTCGGCACCCGCTCGGTGCTGTCCTACTTCCTCTACCCGGTCATCCGCGCGCTCGACGAGAGCATCCGCGAGCCGTAGCGTCACCGGTGTCCGCATGGCTGCCGGTCGGCGGCATCGCCGCTTTGCGCGGCAAAAGTCCCTGAGCCGTTATCAGGAGTCCCAGCAAGGCAGCCAGGTAGCCGGCCGGCATGAAAGGCGGGCGGAAGCGGAATTCGATGGTCGCGGTGCCTGCAGGTATGGCGACCTGCTGAAATAGATCATCGACGCGAGCAATCGGGGATTCCTGCCCATTCACGAAGGCGCGCCATCCATCCATGAGCAGTTCCCGGCGCTGCAAGGTGGAAGCGCTGGAACAGGATGTCTCCACCTTGTCTCGGGACAGCGGGGTGATGCGGCAATCGGCGGCACTGAAATAGGGGGATGGGTTTGCAAGCTCGTAGATGTCCATCACGCCATCGCCATAAACGTGACGGACGGCGGAGCGGCCGCTCACCTCCAGCCAAATCTTGGCCATGTAACCGGGAATGGGTTGACCGTCGCGGGACAGGGTGTTGTCGGTGGTCTGTGGGAAAGCCCAAAGGGCAACCGGAAACTGGCCGCCGTCATACAGCACTTCGATGGTCAAAGGCCCGTCGGCGACGTTCAAGCCGCGGTCCAATGGAATGAAGAAATAGGTATTGTCCCGCGATTCCTTTAGCATCCGGTGGCCGGCCACGCACTGGGAGGCTGAGCACATCGTGATCCGGAAGGCGCCATCGCTTTGCGAGCCGTAATTGGCGATGGTGATCGCCACGCCGCCGACGGCGGTGCCGACCGGAGGTGTCGGTACGGTGATGGTGAACCGGCTGCCGTTTTCCAACCGCATCACTTCGCTTGGACCGGGGCTCGGCCGCAACTCCTTCGGCTGCCAGGAGAACGGATTCATGCCGGCCGGGCTCACGATGTATTTGACGCCGGTCTGCCGATAGGCATCCAGATTCCGGATGAGCGCTTCGCCAGCGGTCGGACCGTCCGGTTTGGCACGGCTGAAGCCTGTGAACAGGATGTCCACCGTGTTGTCATCCAGGCGGTGGGTGACGAAGTCCACCCACTCTTTGGGCAAGGGCAGGTCGTTGTGGTTGATGCTGGAGATGCCGAAATAAGCCCCGTAATTCGGCATGATCGGCCCCAGCGTGTAGAAGCGCTGGAAACCGAGATTGTTCTGAAGAAACTCGACGCCGCCCAGATCGATCCGGCTTTTTCCGCCCGGATAAAAGAAAGTTGGAAGGATGAAGTAAAGGATGGCCTCGCCGGCGACCAGCAGCGACAGCGTCGTTGCCCTGCCAACCGGCTTGCGGATGAACAGGAAACTGGCCAAGCCGATGGCCATACCGGCTCCGGCGAGGGCCAGGGAACCGGCGAACCAGAAGGGAACCGGCGGTCGGACCAGAAGGCCGGCAGACAGGGCGAAGGCGGCGGCCATCAGCAGGCTTGCCCCTCCAATCCCGATCCACATGGTCCGGCGGGAGCATCCGTCCTTCAGCACGGCATCCAGAGCGCCGGCGGCAAGCACCGCAAGGCAAAACTCCCAGGAGGGGGGGAGATAGCGGTAGAAGGCGGAAAGGCCGACCCCAGGCACCGCTGTGACCAGTTCCTGGATGCCGGGCGTTCCGAAAGAGGCGGCAATGCACAGGATTGTCCAACCGGCCAGCAGGTTGCGCAGCCGACCGATCCTTGCGACCGAAAAGCCGATCACGGCCAGAATGGTGAGCCCGACGCCGGCATAGCCGCCGGTATCCCCCCAATACTCCACCTGCTGGAAAATCGGGCCGTAGAGATAAGGAAGGAAAAGATTCACCAAGTGATCGGACGCCAGATGGGCGCCGCCGAAGGCGTTGTCCGTATGGCCGCCGACAAAGGCATGCGGCAGGAAAGTAAGGAAGGCGATCAGGATCGGCGCCGCCAGCAGCAGGCCTCCGATCGTTCCGGCTGCGATGCGGACCAGGAAGGCGATGGCGGTCTGTCCCGACATTTCGCTTGCCCGCACGAGAACCCAGCAGGCAATCAGGAGCCCGTTCAGATAGGCGACCTCGGGAAAGCCTGCATACAGCGACAATGCAAGACCGGCTGCGATCCAGAACCAGCCGCCACGATGACCGGCAAGCAACCGGTCGCGCACGGCTTCAACACCAAGCAGAACGACGGGTAGGAACGGGATCGGGTTGATGACTGCGTTGGCCATCCAAGCGAAGGACCCGTTGAACTGAAACAGCAATCCTCCCAAACAGGCAGCCAATGTGCAAAAGGACAAACGGCGCAATAGAAAATAGGTGAACACGCCCGCGATGATTTGCAAAAGAATATGGGCGTAGAGCTGCCCGTTTGGAAAATACAAAAGCAGCGTCAGAGGGAAAAGGGCGGCAGATTGCATCTCGCCGGCCAGCGGCACCCCGACCCCTTCGAAGTGATTCCACCACGGTATGATGCCGTTGATCAGGTCGGCCGCGGCTCTATGACCCAAGGCGTGACTGGTGAAGGCGATGTTGGGATCGATGGTCGGCGGGTTACCGTTCAGCCATCCGCCTGCACGCACAGCGGTCAATCCGCTATAGCTGAACAACGGATTGGCCAGCAGCACGTTAAAAACCAGATGGATTTTTGCCAGGACAGGCGCAGCCAGAAGTATCAGGACAGAGAGAAAGTTTGCCCAGCCTCTGTTCGAGAAACCGCTTTGGAGCATTGGAAAAAACCGTTGATGAAGTGGTCTGGAAAGGAATTGCTATCGGCAGGAGAAGCCAAATGGCAGCGCCTTGCTTATGGCGGTCCCCTCATCCTTCGTCAATCGTAATACGCCCTTGAGAACGTCTGTATTCCTTCGAAAGCACTGGGGACTGATACGGAAAAATGCTCAAAGGGTGCGGTGTGGAGATGATAGCATCCGGTCGGTTTGTTGCAACGCAGCGTGAACGGACGGTCATGGTAACTTCGCTCCAACATTCGGCATCGAACGCGACCGTGCTGGTGACCGGCGGCGCCGGCTATATCGGCTCCCATGTGGTGCTGGCGCTGCGCGACCAGGGACGGGACGTCGTGGTGCTGGACGACCTGTCCACCGGCCGGCGCTCGGCGATCCCCGAGGGCACGGTTCTGGTCGAGGGCGACGTCGGCGACAAGGTGCTGCTGGCCGAGACCTTCGCCCGCCACGGCATCGGCACCGTGATGCATTTCGCCGGCAGCATTGTCGTGCCGGAATCGGTGGAGCGGCCGCTCGCCTACTACCGCAACAACACGGTGAAGAGCCACGCCCTGATCGAGGCCTGCGTCGAGGCCGGGATCGGCCGCTTCATCTTCTCCTCCACCGCCGCCGTCTACGGCATGCCCGACCGGCTGCCGATCGACGAGCAGACGCCAACCAGGCCGATCAACCCCTACGGCTCCTCCAAGCTGATGACGGAGTGGATGCTGCGCGATACCGCGGCGGCGCACGACCTGCCCCCCCCTGGCTTCCGCTATGTCGCTCTGCGCTATTTCAACGTCGCCGGGGCCGACCCGCAGGGTCGCTCGGGGCAGGTGTCGAAGGTCGCCACCCACCTGATCAAGATCGCCGCCCAGACCGTCACCGGCCAGCGGGCGGAGCTGCAGATCTTCGGTGACGACTACGACACGGCGGACGGCACCTGCGTGCGCGACTACATCCATGTCAGCGACCTTGCCGACGCCCATGTCGCGGCGCTCCGTCATCTGGAGGCGGGCGGCGCATCGGAGGTGCTGAACTGCGGCTACGGCCGCGGCTATTCGGTGCGCGAGGTGCTGTCGATGGTGGAGCGGGTAACCGGCAAACCGCTGCCCATGCGCATCGGCCCGCGCCGCGCCGGCGATCCCCCGGCGCTGGTGGCGGGGGTTGAGCGCATCGGCCGCACGCTCGACTGGACCCCGCGCCACGCCGACCTGGAGACCATCGTCGCCTCGGCGCTTTCCTGGGAGGAGCGGCTGGTCCGCGAGGGGTAGTGCGGAAGAGCAAAGAGAAAAGGGCGCTGGTGGAAAGGCCGGCGCCCTTTTCACATACGGTTTGCCTCAGCCGAAGAACCGCCCGCGGAAATAAGCAATGGTGCGGGCCAGACCCTCGTCCAGCGACACGACCGGTTCCCAGTCCATCAGGGCGCGGGCCTTGGCGATGTCGGGCTGGCGCTGCTTGGGGTCGTCCTGCGGTAGCGGCTTGTGCTCGATCGTCGAGTCCGAGCGGGTCAGGCGGATCACCTTCTCCGCCAGTTCCAGCATGGTGAACTCGCCGGGATTGCCCAGGTTGATCGGGCCGGTGATGCCTGCCGGCGTGTCCATAAAGCGTAGGAAGCCTTCGATCAGGTCGTCGACATAGCAGAAGGAGCGCGTCTGCTGGCCGTCGCCGTAGATGGTGATCGGCTCGCCCTTCAGCGCCTGGATGATGAAGTTCGACACCACGCGCCCGTCGCTGGGGTGCATGCGCGGGCCGTAGGTGTTGAAGATGCGGATGACCTTGATGTCCAGCCTGTGCTGGCGGTGATAGTCGAAGAACAGCGTCTCGGCGCAGCGCTTGCCTTCGTCATAGCAGGCGCGCGGGCCGATGGTGTTCACGTTGCCCCAATAGTCCTCAGGCTGCGGATGCACCGCCGGGTCGCCGTAGACCTCGGAGGTCGAGGCCTGCATGATCCGCGCCCTCACCCGCTTGGCCAGCCCCAGCATGTTGATGGCGCCGTGCACGCTGGTCTTGGTCGTCTGCACCGGATCGTGCTGGTAATGGATCGGCGAGGCCGGGCAGGCGAGGTTGTAGATCTCGTCGACCTCGACATAGAGCGGAAACGTCACGTCGTGGCGCATCAGCTCGAAATGCGGGTTGTCCAGCAGGTGCAGGACGTTGTCGCGGCTGCCGGTGAAGAAGTTGTCGACGCACAGCACGTCGTTCCCGGCCGCCAGCAGCCGGTCGCACAGATGGGAGCCCAGGAAGCCGGCGCCGCCGGTGACGAGGACACGCTTTCGGTTGGTGAGAGCCGGCAAGGGCTGCCTTCCTGTGTTGGCTGTTGGCGTTGGCGACTTGTCCGCGGCCCGTCAGGGGGACCGCGGGGCAACCGCTAAGGGACAACACGGCGGAGGCGCCGCTTGATCCTTTGTCTTTGGCCCTTGGTCTTTAGCCTAGCAGCCCAAGCAGGTAGCGCCCGTAATCGTTCTTCTTCAGCGGCTCGGCCAGGCGGCGTACCTGCTCGGCGTCGATCCAGCCGGAGGTGTAGGCGATCTCCTCCGGGCAGGCGATCTGCAGGCCCTGGCGGTGCTGGATGGTGCGGACGAACTCGGCCGCCTCCAGCAGGCTGTCGTGGGTGCCGGTGTCAAACCAGCCGTAACCGCGGCCCATCTGCTCGACCGACAGCCGGCCCTGATCCAGATAGGCGGCGTTGACGGACGTGATCTCCAGCTCGCCTCTGGCCGACGGCTTTACCGCGGCGGCGATGTCCAGCACGTCGTTGTCGTAGAAATAGAGCCCCGTCACCGCCCATTTGGAGCGCGGCTGGACCGGCTTTTCCTCGATGCTCAGCGCCCGGCCCTCGCCGTCGAACTCCACCACGCCGTAGCGTTCGGGGTCGCGCACGGCATAGGCGAAGACGCTGGCACCCTCGGTCTTCTCGCCGGCGGCGCGCAGGATGTTGGTCAGGCCGTGGCCGTAGAAGATGTTGTCGCCGAGAACCAGCGCACAACTGTCGTTGCCGACGAACGCGCGGCCGATGATGAAGGCCTGGGCCAGCCCGTCGGGCGAGGGTTGGATCGCGTAGGTCAGGTTCAGGCCCCACTGCGACCCGTCGCCCAGCACCGTCTGGAACAGCGGCTGGTCGTGCGGCGTGGTGATGACCAGGATGTCGCGGATGCCCGCCAGCATCAGGGTGCTGAGCGGGAAATAGATCATCGGCTTGTCGTAGATCGGCAGCAGCTGCTTGCTGATCGCCCGCGTCACCGGGTAGAGCCGGGTGCCGGACCCGCCGGCCAGGATGATCCCCTTCATGGTCTTACGTCCTCACGCCTGCGGCGGGTTGGTGAACAGCTCGTCGATCACGCGGTCAACGCTCTCCTGCCACGGCGGGCAGGCGACGCCGAGACGCTCCTTGGCGCGGGAGCAGTCCAGCCGCGAATTGGCCGGACGGCGCGCCGGGGTCGGATAGTCGGCCGTGGCGATGGCGGTCAGGCGCGGCCGCTTGCCGGTGCGCTCTTCCAGCCGCCGGAAGATGTGCTCGGCGAACTCATGCCAGGTGGTGTAGCCGCTGCCGGTCAGGTGGTAGGTGCCCCAGGCGGCGGCGCCCGTCTTCTCAATGGTCTGGGCGATCTGCACGATGGCGGCGGCGAGGTCGGCGGCGGCGGTGGGCGAGCCGTGCTGGTCGGCGACCACCCGCATCTCCTCGCGCTCTTGGCCCAAGCGCAGCATCGTCTTGATGAAGTTGTTGCCGTAGGCGCTGTAGACCCAGGAGGTGCGCAGGATGACGTGATGCGGCGTCGCCGCGCGTACCGCCTCCTCGCCCGCCGCCTTGCTGGCGCCATAGACGCCCAGCGGGTTGATCGGGTCGTCCTCGGTATAGATGCCGTCCTTCGTCCCGTCGAACACATAGTCGGTCGACACATGGATGACGGGGATGCCGCGCGCCGCGCAGGCCGCCGCCATGGCGCCCGGACCGTCGCGGTTGATGGCGAAGGACAGGTCGACCTCGCTCTCGGCCTTGTCGACGGCGGTGTGGGCGGTGGCGTTGACCAGCAGGTCCGGCGCGTGGGTGGCGACCGCCGTCTCCACGTCGCCCGGCCGGGTCACGTCGAACTCGGGATAGGGCAGACCGACGACGTCGGTGCCCGGCGCCCAGTTGGCCCGCATCAGCTCGAAGCCGAGCTGGCCGTTGCTGCCGAGGACGAGGACCTTCATTGCGCGGCCCCTTCTTCCTTAAGCCCGAGCCGCTCGCCCTGGTAGGAGCCGTTGAGGATGGCCTGCCACCAGTCGCGGTTCTCCAGATACCAAGCGACCGTCTTGCGCAGGCCGCTTTCGAAGGTCTCCTGCGGGGTCCAGCCCAGCTCGCGCTCGATCTTGCCGGCGTCGATGGCATAGCGCTTGTCATGGCCGGGGCGGTCGGTGACGAAGCTGATCAGGCGGTCGTGCGGGGCGCCGGCCGGGTGCATCTCGTCCAGATGCGCGCAGATGGCGCGGACGACCTCCAGGTTGGTGCGCTCGTTGTGGCCGCCGATGTTGTAGCTCTCGCCGATTTTGCCTTTCTCCAGAACCAGTCGCAGGGCGCGGGCATGGTCCTCGACATAAAGCCAGTCGCGGATGTTGTCGCCCTTGCCGTAGACCGGCAGCTTCTCGCCCGCCAGACCCTTGAGGATCATCAGCGGGATCAGCTTCTCCGGGAAATGGTAGGGGCCGTAATTGTTGGAGCAGTTGGTCAGCACCACCGGCAGCCCGTAGGTCTCGTGCCAGGCGCGGACCAGATGGTCGCTCGACGCCTTGCTGGCCGAATAGGGCGAGTTGGGGCTGTAGGCGGTGGTCTCGGTGAAGAAACCGTCGTCGCCCAAT